>Ga0181393_1000716_pt1 | contig 12307 bp, 10 predicted proteins | sample 16SPOviralmetaG_FD_130122 | JGI IMG/M metagenome (GOLD analysis project Ga0181393, IMG submission 130122) | Marine viral communities from the oligotrophic San Pedro Time Series (SPOT) site, San Pedro Channel, CA, USA - 16 SPOT_SRF_2010-10-21 | ecosystem: Environmental > Aquatic > Marine > Strait...
AGTTGCAGCAGCACCACTCCATACTGAAGATTCAACTGCATCAGCAATATGTTGTGTAAAGTATGAAATAACATAGTCCTCAAATTTTGGAGAATTGTTATTCATTGCACCTGCTCTCATTGTGTCCGCTTCCCAAGAACTTAATAAAGTGTCCTTGCAAGTTTCCATATTAATTTGTAGATTTTTTGGCTCTAAAATTGATTCTGTCAACGCTAGAGTTCCGTGATTTGTAAAATTACAATCCGCATTTCTTACTAACGAAGATCCTGCGACTTTTTGTAAGTTTTCTTTATATTTTATATTTTGTAAAACAGTTAAGTGTTCTAAAGAAGTTGCTTCTTTTAGTGCAGCGCTGATATAAAATCCCGCCGCCTTACCTGCATAGTTTGATGTTACTGTAAAACTCATTTTTTTATTTTTTTAAATTAATTATTAGTTAAATTATATAAGATTCTCTCTCTCTTTGTCATTTTTCTTAGATCAGGAGTAAAATCTTTTTTATCTGTGCTAAACTTATTAGTATCTACAGGAGTATCAGCAGGTTGGTTAGATAACTCTACAACCTTAGATTTTAATTCTTCAATCTTAGCTTGATATTCAAATTCTATCTCCTCTGTAGTTTTTACTTTCTTAGGAGTTGGTTCTTCTGTAGTTTCAGATTCCATTTCTACATCTGATTCTTCAGTTTCATCATTTCCTACTTTGTCTTTCTTTAAATCAGCTACTGCATCTTCAAGGTTTTTGATACGTTTTTCCATACCTGCCCAATCTTCTACATCAGCTTCTTTACCATCATCTTCATACTCATCTTCTTCTTTTTCATTACCCATTTCCTCATTAACAGGTTCTCCTTCTGTTTCTTTTTCAACTTCATCTTCATAAAGTTCAGCCACAACACCTTCCTTTTCAACTTTAAATCTTTGACCTTCTTCGGTCTTGTATTCGCCAATCGGCAATAGCATTGTGCTGCCATCTTCTGTTAAAACAGATATATCCACACCTGCTTCTAAGTTTGTAGAAGTAGATACTATTAAAGTACCGTCCTCTAACTTTGCTTGATATTCTAAAGCTACCTCATCTTGCTTATCAAGACCAAGTGCTACTAATATTTGTTTTTTTAAATCCATTGTGAGTTCTTTTTTTAATATAATAGAATTATTTATCGTTTGTTTGATTTTTGATGTCTTGTATGATTTCATTTAAAGCTGATAAGATCTCCTCATTAGTTGGTTTTACTGTTTCTGACATCTTCTCCATCTTATCAATAAAATATCCTTCGATACTAAGTCCTTTTAATTCTCCACCCTTAATTTTTTCCCACATCTCATCATTCTCTATTTTCATCTTAACAAACCAAGTTCCGTTAGGTAAGTCATAGCCATACATTTTTGACTTATCCATATCCCCTTCTTTAATCCAAGATTCTATAGTTAAAACACCTGATACTCTTTCCTCGTGCTGATAGGTTGCTTTATGATGATTATTGTGTTTAAGATAAAGTTCAGCGGCTTGTTTTACTGTGTCCTTAGAAAAATATACATAGTAATCAGAATCTGTATTAGGATCATATCTAAATATCTGTTTGTTAGGAATTAATGCAGGACTAACTAACATTCTTTTTTCTTCATCTATCTTAGCAAAAGTCAAGTTGTTTTTCTCTTTACCAAAATAAACAAAGTCTTGCTCGATTGCAGGACTTGTTACAAGACTAATAGCATCAATAGTTAGTTCTTCACTATCATCACTAATAACTAATTCCACTATCTTAGTGCTTTTAAGACTTTCATAGTGTTTAGGGTTTGCTTTTTCACAAGCTTCTTTAGAATCGTATTTACACTCTCCTTTTTCTCCCCATTTCCATTTTTTTCCACATTTTTTACAAGGCATAATATATAATAGATATTTTTAATTAATATTTGATTTTTAAATTGTTGCTCTTCTTCTTATATAAGCAAGTTTGTTTTGATTATCTGTTAAGTTGTCTGTAACAACATAAGCTTGAACAGGTTGTTGTTCTGCATTTGGTGTTAATTCAAACTTACCACTTAGCATTTCAGGTGCAGGTGTTCCTGTAGTACCACCACTTACACCCATTGATCCTGTACCACCTGTACCATCAGGATTTGTAGATAATATGTTTTTTATAGCAGCAGCACCCATAACCCCTGCCCCAATCGCATTGGCTAATCTTAAAGGATATGGAAGTAGTTTATCTCCTACTGATGTCGCTGCTAATGCCGCCATTATTGCTTGTTGTGTACTATAAACTGTTTGTGCTACTGCAACTCCTTTTGACAATGCAGCATTTTCTCCTGCTAATTCTCCTGCAACTGCAAATCCTTGTGCAATTAAACCTTTTTTTGCTTCTTCTACTTTTTCTTGTATTTTAAGAGTATCATCAGATAGTTTTTCTTCATTAGCAAGTTTTTGAGCATTATATTTTTTATCTGCTGCAGTCTTTAAAGCTATTTTTTGTTCTTCTGAAATATCTAAAGCATCTATACTTCTTTTTTGACTTTCTAATTGAATTTCTAATAATCTATCTTGTTTTTCTTTTTCATTACTTATTAGTAATAATTCTGTTGCATTATTTAATTCTAAAAGTTTTTGATCAAATGTTTTTTGTTGATCTAGCTTTTTCTGATTAGCATCTTCTATTTTTTGATTTTCATCATCTATTCTTTTTTGTTCATCTTTTGCTCTTTGATCTTTCTCAGTTTCTATTTCTCTTTCTAATTCATTTATTTCTGTTTGTACTCTTTTCTGTAGTCTAAATGATTTAGTTTCTGTGTTTATTAAAGCAACTCTTAAATCTGCTAGTTTCTTTTCTGCTTCTACTTTATTTTCAGCAGTTTCCATTTGTTCTTCCTGAATTGCTACTTTTTCTTTTGCTAATTCAAGTTCTTTATTTACAGTTTGTGTTTCAAGATCTAAAGCTTTTTTAAGTGCTTCTATTCTTACTTCTTGTGATTTAGTTTCATCTTCTGCTAATAATCTAGCTTTTTCTATTTCTTTTCTAGTTTCTGCTCTTTGTACTGAAAATTCAATCTCTGCATCTCTTTGTGCTTTAAATCTTTTTTCTAAAGCAGTCATTACTGCAACCTCTTTAACTACTTCTTCTGTAATTCCTGTGAAAGCATCTTTAATACCTAATAATGTTTTTGCTATAGGTTGATTAAATATGTTAAATAATGTTTCTCCTACTTTTGATATTCTATCTCTTAATACATTAACTGCTGCACCTAAACCTGCAAAGACTACAGATAAAGCATCAGCACCTCTTTTAGTGCTTGTAAAGTAAGTTGCTAAAGTTCCAAAAGCAACTAATAAAGCACCAATACCTGTACTCATTATTCCTACCTTAATACTTGCAAACATTAACTTTATAGTAGGTATAACCCTACCTAAAGATTTTTGAACATCATTTATAGAAACACCAAACAATCTAAAATTACCTATACCATCTTTTATAGTCTTTTCATTTTCTTTTTGTTTCTTATTAAGCTTATCTAATTGACTTGTTTGTTCTTTTAATTCAGAACTATTATCTTTTCTTTGTTGATTAAGATTTTTAAGATCTAATTTAGTTTCTTTAATAAGATTTTTTTGATCTTCTATTTTTCTAGAAGTTCCTGTAATAGAATCTTGCCAAGTGCCTTTACCTATTTTTGCTTGTACTTTTTCTAATTCTAATAATTCTGATTCTAATTCATAAACTATTTGATTTTGTTCTTTAATTACATCATTTAAATTTTTCTGAGATTGTTCTGTTTTTTCTATAGATTTATTTAAATCATCAAATTGTTTTTTAGCAGACTTAATATCTGCTTTTACACTCATTACTATTTCTTTATCTGCCATATCTTAAAAAGTTTGTTGTATGTTATTTCTAAATAATTTTATATCAGCAGTCCATTGTATAAAGGTTTCTTCTAAACCTGTTACTGCTACTCCAAATGATGTTGCAGTAACATCTTTCATCTGTGCAGTTATATTCATACCACTATGCCCGGACTGTACTATATGTGTAGTTGATTGATGATAAGTAGAAGCTAGTCCATTAGTAAATACAACTGCACCTGTAATCTGCACATAACCATATTCTCCTGCACTACCTTCTCCAACCCCTGTATTTACACCTATTACATTAGCTTCAAAACCTATTACAGAATTAGCTACTTTTTGTATATATGTCAAAGGTAGATATTGAGTTAATAAAGATGTTTCAGTTCCATCTGTTGTATTTCCTGATTGTTGTATAATTGAGGTTTGTGCCATTCCTACTGCTTCATTAAAGCCACCACCACCTAAAACAAATTCCCCCTGATTTGTAGCTTCAGCATAAGTACCACTAATTACTGCTGCATTATTTATTTGATTAGCTATTTGATTATTTTCTCCTATTACTATACTGTTTTTATTCTCTCCAAAAGTTGTGTTGTTTTTACCTAAAACAAAAGTATTTTCAGTACCTGAATTAGTTGTGTTTTTAGAACCTTTTATAATATTATGCACATCATTAGATGTACGATTAATTTTAGTGTTGTAAATAAATGCTTCACAAGTTCCTTTACCTTCATTATATCTGTAGCCATAAGCTTCACAAACCCTTTGATTAGCAACAACATCATTAGTTCCATCAGTAAATATAACTTCCCCAACTGAATTAATTACTTTAGGTTTTATAGTAAATCCTTTTTTAAATTCCATTATGTTATTAATATAAATTCAACAGTTGATAAATCATTTGGTTTATATTCTATTTTATTAACTCTATATACTCTATTTTGTATCATAACAGTTTCATCAAAATTAAATGTATTAATATCTACAGGGTTAAGGTTTACTTTTAAAGTCATAACTCTTGTGTTGCTATCATATAATTCATTATAATAAGGTGCATAATACAAGTTAAATAAGTTGTCAGAAGGAACAAAAGGTACTCCTGCAGGTTGTATTAATTGACTAGCACCAAAGTTATAATCTTCTGTTGTAGAGGTTGTTGGGTTTATTTCTGATAAATGACTAAACTGTAAAAAGTCAGATTGGTTTTCACTTGAATAACCATTTTGTGCAGGTATATAATAAGAAGCATTTAAACTTTTTTTACCATTATTAAACAATATTCTAGGTAAATTATCAAAACCTTCAAATTCAGTCTGCTCATCATTACTTGTGTAAATAGCAGGTGCTAAAAGATTAGGGTATCTATCAAACAAAGGTTTTATTACTGTTGCTGCAAAAGGTGTAGCTACTATTTCTTCTTCCCCTTGTAATAAAGTCATATTTTGTTCTACAAATACTTCTTCTCCATATAACTTACCCCCTGTTCCACCTTTGTATATTCTGAATGCATAATCATCATCATCTTCTTCATATTTAAAAGTAGTTTGCTTAATTAATTCTAATGGTTTAAGATCTATTTGAGTTACATCTACTTTATCAGTCCAATCATATTTAATTCCTCTTGATGCTAGAGTTAAGTCAGTAAGAACACCACTTTTACTATGTTTTATAAATACATCTGAATAAGGTTCTATTTTAATGTTTTTAGGGTTGTCAGGGTCTTTAATAGTAACTAAATTAAACATTGTTAATATACCACTTATAAAATCCCATTGACCTAATTCTCCTCTTCTACTATTTAATAAAGTAGTATTTATTACTGTAGTTAAACCTACAGAAACGTGAAAAGAAGTACCATTAGCACCATTTTGAAACAAAGAAACACCATTATTTGTGCTACTCCTAAATTGAAACTCTATAGTTTCATTTGTGTTTATAGTGGCATATAAAGTATTATTCCAAAGTACAGAATTTCCTGAAGTTGTGCTAAAAGTATTACTGTAATATGTTTGTATAATATTTCCACCACCATCTTTTCTTATTATTCTGTGATCTACATTATTAGTTGCTAGACCCCTAAAATGTATGTAATAATCTATTCTATAACCTACATTGTCTGATTGACCTATAAATTTCTTTTGTGTATTATTCCAACCAACTTGATTTGTAAAATTATTACTATTTAATGGTGCTATATTTTGATAAGTTGTATTAGATGTTATAGTAGTTATTCCTGCTTGAAAACCATATTTTCCTATCATAGTTTCACTAGGTGTTTCTCCTGTAAAGTTAAAGTCCATAAACAACTTAGTAAACCTATCACTATTTAAAAAAACAGAACTATATGTAAAATCAGCATTAAAAAATATATTATCTAATAAGTATTTACAATTAATATAAGGTCTAAAAGCATCTTCTAGTTTTTCTAATTCAGGTCTATTATTTATCGGTCCTGTTCCTGAACCTAAGTTTGTGCTTATAGCTAAAGATATACCACCTGTCCAATCTACAAATGGGTATTTAATAACTTGTGTTCTTGTATCTCCTTGACTTCCTGCAAATGAATTAGCACCTAATGGTGTTGTAAGTAATATACCTGCATTAGCAGTTGGTGGTTCATTCCAACTATTTTTAATGTTAGATTTGTTATAATCGTGTTCTAACTCTGCAAAAGTGCTTGAAAGATCTTGGAATGTTCTGTTTTTAAGTATGTCAGCTAAAGCAATAACTTCATCATAAAGATTTACATTATAGCTAATCTCTCCTTCTTTGTTAGATATATCTATTAATCTTAAAAAACCATCAAACAAAGTATAACCATCTTGTTTTAATACACACTTAGTTTTTACATAAGGGTTAAAATTTATACCATTATCTGTTCTAGTTACATCAAATAAATGATTAAATATCTTATTGTTTCTTTTTGTTGCAGGAAGATTAAAGTCTTTAGAATAACTTTGTACTTTTTCAGCTACATTTTTAAAGTCATCTACAGAAAGACTTAATGGTATATCTTCTTCTTCATATAAATCGCATATAACTTGACCATCATCTAAGTCTGCATATATTTGTGTTGGTTGTTGTGCTGATTCTGTTATACTAATTTTTCCAATATGTACTGTTCTGCCATTTCCATTTTGATATGATAATAATAGTATTTCATCTGTTGCATCAGCAGTAAATGAAACTGTTTGTATTCCTGTAGCACTTGTACCTAAAACTGTAAATAAAACTTGCCCACCTAAAGTTAAAGTACTACCTGTAATATTACCACCTGTACCTATAACTAATAAACCACCTGCACCTGCTTGTGTTATAGTTATGCTTAAATCATAAACTACATTTGGAGTTAAACCTATAATTTTTTGATAAACACCACTGCTTGAAGTTGAAACTGCTGAAGAAAATAATTCTAATCTATTTGCATTACTCCTTGTTGGCATAGTAACAGATGCAAAAGCACCACCTGTACTTCTAAATCTTTTCCAAGATGAAATAGCAGGATCATTATTTATAGCGTCTAATGCAGGGTCATTTGCAGTTGAATCATAACCACTATGATTTAATAAAGTCAAAAACTGTGTCTTATCAGCTACAAATTGATTATTAGGTACAACTGTTGTGGCAGTATAACCATTATAATTTTGTGGAAATAATATTAATTGTACTGACATTATACAGAATGAGATTTTTTATTATGTGTCTTTTCTAACTGAAAAGTATATTGAATTAATTTGTCATTAGCTTTAGTCTTTCTTGTATAGCTTGATGTAGTTACTGAAACAGGTTCTACATATTTGTTTGTTATACCAAAATTACTATCACTTGTACCACCATCATAACCATTAAGCATATATACATCTGTACTATTTATTAGGTTTTCAAACCATACTGCTTCAGCTTCATCTATAAAGTCTGTATTAATAGTAATTAATTGTTTAGTGTTTACTCTAAAGTTTTTCTTACCCCCTTTGTAACCTCTTATTTTGAATTTACTTTCATTCCAAGTGCCACTTTGTTGTGTATATGATGTTCTATTAGTTTGTAAAGACTTAACTGACTTCTTTTTAAATGTGTAATAATCCCAAGTACCAAAGCTATTAAGCCAAGTTAGTCTTATGCTTTCAAAACCTTTACAACTATTACCAATTATATTGACTGTATATGTTTGACTAATAGCATCATTATTATCATCAAAAGCTACTAAAGTATAAAAAGAAGTATTTGCTTTAAAACTGTTCCATATACTATACCCTGCACCATCAAAATTAGCAGGGAAACCACCAAAATACATTACCCTAGTTAAAGAATCATCATTATTATATTCAAAACCACCATTTGCAGTTGTGCAATCTATATTAAAAGCACCCATTTGATTACCTAAATTATTAAATAAACTTACTTGTATCTTTTTAACCATATTAGCAGTAGCACTTGTACCCCCTACTTCAAAACTATAAGATGATGTGTTTAACCAATTTAAAAAAGATATAGTACCATAGTCAGTTAATTTAGCATACTGTGTTAAAGGTGCATCACTCAAAAATTTACCTAAAGTTCCATAATAGTTATTTAATACTGATTTATCTTTGTTTAGATTAAAACCATAATCACCCTGAATAGATTGTAATACTGCATCATAATTTATAACACCATTAAAAACTGTATATTGTTCACTAAGTATTGGTGCAGTAAAAGTTTGTAAATTAGAATCTGTTGCAGTATCATACCATTCAACATTAAATGCAACTCCAAAATATCTAAAGTTATTTTTATTACAAGAGTATTTATCTATTAAATGTATAGGGTGTTCTGCATCTTCTGTAAAAGCATCTCCTTTATATGTACTAAAAAACACACCATCAAAAGTAGTTCCTTCATATTGTGGACTTACATAACTTTCTAAAAAAGGTTGTAAAGAAAATATACCTACTCCTTTATTGTTTGGTGTTACTTTTAAAGTAGTTGTTCTGCTTAATACATTGAATGTTCCTGATAGACTATCAGCAATATACATTTCAGCAACAAACTTTACTCTAAATTTATTAGCTACTATATCATTTTCTGATACTGCAAATATTATATCCTGACCAACAGGCATTGTTCTGTATAAGGGTCTTTGTTCTATTACTACACTCATTTTCCTAAATTTTGTATTATATCTAATTTAACTGCTTTACCTATTTCACTTGCCATTCTTTTATATTCTAAACCTAATGGTTTTTGAAAAAATGCTAGACCTTCTTTACCTTGTGTATATATCTTTCTAGCAATTAAAAACTTTAAACTCTTTCTTGATATAAACCTACCTTTTTCATCTCTAGGTGCTATACCTTTCATTACAATCCATTTATCTAATCCTCTAGTTAATCCACCATCTCTTGACTTACCAAAAGAAAAAGGACTAGATAGTTTTTTACCTTTATAGTCTATGTAAGATCTTTTCTTTTTACTTCCTGAAACTCCTCTATCAATAAAATCTCCATAGTCAAGCATCATAAAATCTACTTGATAACCATCATTAGTTTTTTTAAGTTCAAAACTTACACTATTTACTAATGCACCTGTAACTACTTTTTTTTTTCTTTTAAGATTACCAATAGTTTTATTTACTACACTAGCACCAAATCTATTTAAGTAATTCTCTAAAGCATTCATTATACACTAGCTACAAATATTTCTACATCTAAAGTAGCAGCAGGACTTACCTGTAAGCTAGTTAAGTCAGCCATAGTGCTAAAGCTAGGAGATGTATCAGCTTCTGCCAACATAACATCTTCTGCTGCACATAGTATGTGTGATTGACCTGCTTTTAGTAATACTTGGTATAAAGTAGCTGCACCAACTACTGCTAATTCTAAAGTATTACTAGCATCTAAATTAGTTATTCTAATATATCTAACATCTTCTTTGTCTATTTGAACTGCTGAACCATAAGAGTTAGTATCAAAAGCTGCTAAAAAAGTAGTTTGTCCTGTAGTACAAGTTACAATTCTTTCATATACGTTATTAATTCCTGTTGTTGTTACTGTGTTTGTTGTTCCTCTAACTGCACCATTTAATACTACTGATTCAGATAAGGTTGTCGTTAAGTCTGCCATAATTATAATTTATAAGTTATTTTTGGGGGGATTAGTTGTATTGTTAATTTTCCTATTTTAAATTTAAACATTAATGTATTGCATCAGTTGTAGATTGAGGTGCTATACAAGTGTTGTATTCATTCTCTATTATTACAGGTAAAGTAAATACCCAACCTGTCAAAGCATTTGAAAATCTTTCTGTAAATGGTTCTACTGTTATATCTCCTTCTGTAAAGTATTTAGGCAAATCATTTAAAGCTTGATTAGATAATAAAAGACTTTCTCCATTTTTAAATGTACCTATTAAGTCATTACAAATCTGTAGGCAATCTGATAAAACCTCTTGTTCATTTGACAAATCAGGAAATACTATATCCATTACAAATATTTGAAAGTTTAATGTCATCTGATGTGTACTTGCTACTGCACTTACAGGATTAATATGCATTAATGGAAACATAGTTTCTTTTTCAAGATCAAGTGTCCACAAATCTCCTGTAGTTGTAGTTTTTATCTGATAGTGATTAGCACCTAATTGTTTTAAGGTATCTACTGTATTATTATAATCTTTAAAATATGTCATTTTTGTACTGCTTTAGTTTCATTTAAATCTGTTTCATAAGTTAGCCAAGTCAAACATTCATACAAACTTAAATTTGTTATTCTTTCTAAATTAATAATCTCTCCATTACACAATCTATGCATTACACCAAACCAACCCCATTTATCAGCGAATTGGTCATCTGTGGTTTGCTTAGCATCTTCTGATTCTGTTCCATTAAATACGGCAGCAAAGTTTTCAATAGTTCTTTGACGAAAGTCCAAAAAAAAACCAATGCATTATTTACATCTACTGCCTTCATAGTTTCAAACTTCTTTGCCCTCATTCTAGAATCACTTAATCCATAAGCTTCAATAGAATAATTATCTTTATCCTTTTCTGTTATTGGTCTATAAAGAATAGCTAACAGTCTTGTGAGATTATTCTCTAATCCATTTTTTAAATATGTTTCTATATCTGCATATTCGCCAAGAGTGATCTCCTCAAGATTCGGGTGAAATCCATATTCAACATCATTTATTTTTATTATTCTATTTAAATTACTATCAGCATTCTGTTGTAGTATGCTAATTCTTTTTAATATAACTGCTATATCTTGTATTCCTAATTCTTTAATTAACTTTTTAGGTATATCAGATAATGTATTTATTATTTCAACTGCTTCTTCACTTTTTGTCTTTTCCTTTTTACTTATAAGCTTAACCCATTTGTCAAGTGTTACATCATTCCAACTGTTTATCATTGTGTAAACACTCTCCTTGCCATCTTTATTTATTTTCAATCGCATAATATATAATAGAAATTAGTTTATTTTAGTTTAAAATTCTTATGTTTGCTTGGTTTTTATATAGTTTTTGTTTATTAAGGGTGCAGTTCTTAAGGATTGCACCTTTTTTATTGCACAAAATATCTTCCATAATTAGCATCTAACTCAAAGAACATTCTCATAGCTATAGCATCTGCATAATCAGGAGATCTACCTATTATGTCTTTAATAGTTTCTTTAGGTATTATCTTTAGTTTGTTGTCTTTATCAGCATCTTTAGTTCTTACCTGCTCTAACTCCTCAATAATTTGATTCTTAATATTTATATCACTACATTCTATTCCAATCTGTGCAGTATTAACTAAATCAGCTAATTTGTAATAGCATTGTGTTTTTAAGTTCTGATAGTTTTCTCCTTTTAAAGCTTTAGAGTTATTTATAAAACCTCTGCATCTCATATAATCTTTAACTCCACCACCTACCCCATCTTCATCAACTATTATGTTAGTCAATCTTACACTATATTGTTGTTGTAATAACCTTATTTGCTCTACAACCTCATTTATAGCTGATTTAAGCATAGTTCTTATCTTTTTAATATGTAACCCTTCCCAATACATTATAACTGTCTTATCACTTCCAAACCTTGCTACATCACAACTTATGTATTTATCTCCTTCTATTCCTGTTTGATTAAATAAGTTTAGTATTGCATCATATTCTATTAGGTTATCATTAGTAGCATCATATTCCCAATTACCATACAATAGTCTTTGTTTACTTAATTCATCTAAAGTAAGTAGTTGTGATTTATAATGCTTAGAAATGAATTGATTATCATCTACAAGACTTTGTATAAACTTTCTATGGTCTTTCTCTACTCCTTCTTTAGCAGGTTTGTAGTATTGAGTATAAACCCAATTCTTAGCAGGATTACAAGTCATTAAGAGTTTAGGTATTAAATCATATTGATCTAACTTATATCTCATTCTAGATGCTACTATGTTCTTTGCTTTCTCTGTTATTTGATTTGCTTCATCTATAAAAGCA
>Ga0181393_1000717_pt1 | contig 12297 bp, 22 predicted proteins | sample 16SPOviralmetaG_FD_130122 | JGI IMG/M metagenome (GOLD analysis project Ga0181393, IMG submission 130122) | Marine viral communities from the oligotrophic San Pedro Time Series (SPOT) site, San Pedro Channel, CA, USA - 16 SPOT_SRF_2010-10-21 | ecosystem: Environmental > Aquatic > Marine > Strait...
GCAGAGGCTCGCCAACTAGTCTTAGATAACTGTTTAGCATACTCCATTCAACACATCGATGTAGAGCAAATAGAAAACACTAACATTTTAAAGGCTACCTTAGAAGGCATGAGAAGAGCTCTTGAGGCCACTGCAAAAGAACATGATTTTGATTTTATTCTAATAGATGGCGATCAATTCCACGGTTTTGATGGTAAACCTTTTGAAACGGTAGTTGGTGGAGATAATATCTACACGAGTATCGCGGCAGCTAGTATCTTAGCCAAAACAGAAAGAGATAATTATATGCGAGGCCTAGAAGGTGGTAATGTATATGGTTGGGGTTCTAATAAAGGCTATGGTACTAAACAACATATTACTGCAATTAAAGAAGCAGGCGCAACAGAACATCACAGAGATTCATTTATCTCACATTTATTAACCACTACAAGTCAATTATTTTGAGAGGTTTAGGATTAGGTATTCTGTTCTATTTAATTGGACAGACGTTAATATGGTTTCAGACCAATGGGCAATTTATTTCTCCATGGGCTAAAAAAAATACTTTACTACTTTCTGTTATAGGGGGAACTATTATTAGTTGGTTTTTTATTAATGGTACTAGATTAGTTGCTGACCATTACGATGGATTACTTTGGCCTGGAAGATTCTTAGGATTTTCAATGGGTATTACGTCATTCGCTTTTTTAACCTGGTATTTTATGGGAGAAGGAATTAATATAAAGACTTGGGTTAGTTTAGCATTAGCATTTGCTTTAATCTGTGTACAACTATTCTGGAAAGTATCATGAAGTTGCCTTGGTTAGAAAAGGGTAAACCTACAATAGTAGCTGTTTATAGAAAACAAAAGACAAGTAATAAACATTATATGATTGTAACAGATATTCATGTAGATGTAATTAATAATGGTAGAGCAACTAAACCTATCATAGATCATAAATACGATATTGTTGAACTGGGAATAGGTTTTAACTTTATTGAACAATGGTCTAAAAAATATAATATTAAAAAACCACAAGTACTTGAAAAATATCCTACAAAATAATTGCCTCTAGATTTTTATATGTCAATTATTTTTCGTATATTAGTACTATAATTAAAAACAAATAATATGAAAAACCCAATTTGGAAAGCTTTTTTTATGCTATTGATAATGGTACCGCTTGCAGTTGTTGCAGCTACCGCATTATGGAATGGTGTATTAACTCAAGTAGTTACAATAGTTGGACCTATTAATGTTTGGCAAATGGCCGGACTAATGCTGCTTTGGTATATCATGTACCCTGGTACTAAACCAAAAATAAATACGAAGAATGAAGAGTAAGAAGATAGTTTATTTCGACATGGATGGTGTGTTAGTAGATCTAGCAGCTAAAATAGCCGAGTACCCCCCAGAAGCAGTTAAGAGAGCAGAAGAATTAGATCTAGTAGATCAGATGCCTGCACTCTTTTTAGACCCACCTCCAATAAAAGGTGCAATAGATGCATTCAATAAATTTGTCAAATCAGACAAATATGATTGTTATATCTTAAGTACTGCGCCATGGGAAAACCCATCGGCATGGATGCACAAAAGATTGTGGGTTGATAAGTACCTAGGTGAAGGAGCTTACAAGAGACTTATTCTATCTCATAACAAGAACCTAAACATGGGCGACTACCTCATCGATGATAGAACTAAGAATGGAGCTGGTGAATTCAGTGGTGAGTTGATTCAGTTTGGAAGTGATGAATTTCTAAATTGGGAAAGTGTAGTAAACTATTTAAAACCTTAATATGATTTTTGAAGAAAACGTTGAAGCTATTTTTGCAATGAATAAAAAAGCACATGCTGTAATTTTAAGCTGTAATAAACTAGAGCATCTTGAAGGTGCTCATAATTACGTAGCTAATTTAGAAAGGTTCTTTAGAAATATTAAATGTAATCAACAAATATCAAAAGGATATTTAGCTAAATCATTAAGCAATATAAAGACTATTCTTAAAATACAAAAAAGAAAATTAAAGTCTTAATAATCAAACTTTTTGCAAAATAAGTGCCTCTAGATTTTTTTATGTCAATTATTTTTCGTATATTAGTACTGTAATTAAAACTATAAAAAATGAAAAAAGTAATATTTGATTTAGACGGGACTTTAGCCCTCATTGATAAGCGAAGAGCTATCTCTACTAAAGATAATGGTAAAATGGATTGGGATACATTCTTCGATCCTAAAAACATTGATCTTGATTTACCACATGATGCTGTAATTAAAATGGCTCAAATGCTTAGTGCAGCTGGACATATGATTGTTATCTTTAGTGGTAGATCTAAAGCAACTAAAGACGCAACCAACGCTTGGTTAAAAAAGTTTAATGTTCCATGTGATGTATTAAAGATGAGACCGACTAGTAAAGACTTTCAGTTTATGCCAGATGACGATCTTAAGAAGAAATGGTTTAACGACTTATTTCCAACACAAAAACATATTGATGATATAGTTTGTGTATTTGATGACAGACAGAAAGTAGTTAATATGTGGAGAGATATGGGATTAACTTGTATGCAAGTTGCTCCTGGCGATTTCTAAAATTGTTAATAACTTTAACAAAAAAAGTGCCATAGAATTTTTTTATGTCACTTTTTTTTCGTATATTAGTACTGTAATTAAAAACAAACAAAACTATGTCAAACATTTTAACATTCGTACTTAGGAACTCCATGGGAGATTCAACAAACAATGGTCTTACTTCAAGAGAAGACTCAATCGTTCTGCATTACGGTTCAGATACTGATTTAGCAGATTTAACCTTAATTCCAGATGATGAATTAGTCTTAGTAGAAAGACACTTGTTCGGAGAAGAAGCTTGGTATGCAGTTCCTGCTGGAATTTACAAAAGCAATAAGCATTCAATGTTCGGTGGTAACTTTATCCACACTTCAGATTCAAGGTTTCCTGGCAGAGCGCCGATTCCTGTTCATGATAGAGTAGAATCATAATGAGCATCTACACACATCCAAAAGGTACATCGTGGTACTACAGAGAAATGGGTTCCAGAAACAAAAAGACTGGTAAGTTATCTTACTACAATGTAAAGGTAACAGACTATAAAATTGTAGACTGTGAATGTAAAGCCAGAGAGTTTAGCCGTTATACTCCATGTAAGCACATGAAAAGATTACATGAAAAAATTGGCCACAGTTTGTAAATTTTAAAATAAACATGTAATTATATAAATATGAAAGCAATAAAACAAATACAATCACTTCTGCAAGAGGCAGAACAGATCGCCAAAGATCAACTAGGACTTGACAATATATTCTATAATGAGAGGTTCATAGAGATGTTTATGGCTAATCATTTAGGCCATGAGTATGGTAACAATACTCAGGGTGGCGACGCCTTAGATGCCACTGAAACGCCTACAGAGTATAAGGCAATCAACATGAGAAACAAGGGTAAATCTGGTACTTTCCAGTTCCATTGGCTATCAAAGAACAAAATCGAAAAGTACGCGCAAACGAATAATATGTACTTTGCCGTCAGAGATGGAGTTACTATCAAGAAAATCTACGAAGTACCGACTGATGTTATCATGCCAGTTCTAGAAGCTAAAGCTACTGGAGGCAAATCCATTAATGGTCACGCAGGTTTTAATGAGAAGAAATTAATCGAAACGTTTAACGCAACACTAGTTTATGACAGCGAGAAAGAATACTGTGCATATTCTGGTTTAACATCACCAGCAGCTTATGAGTAAAAGACAAACACCAGTCGCATTGTTAATAGAGGCAATGCAAGAAGAATTAGAAAGTAGTCCAAAAGAAGTTTGGCAAGGTATGGAATATGCAATCGCTATTGCTAAGACATTCTTACCTGAAGAAAAGAAAATCATGTGTGATTTTGCAAATGATTGGGCAGACGCAAGAGAAGAATCAGACAGAATACGTAAAATAGAAGAAGATGAATTCAATAGCCATTTAGGCAGGTTCAGACCATAAACATTAACCAATTTTAAACTATAAACTATATGACATTAGCAAATCTTAAAAAGTACGCAGAAGGAATTTCAAAAACTTATCCACAACTTGACGACGAAGTAAGAGACTTATATTTTCTAGCAGAAATGGAAGTAGAAGATGGAGAATCAGAAACCCATGAATGTGAATTAGCAATCGGTTCTATTAAAGAATTAATTTCAGAACTAGATCGAATATAATGAGTAGGCAATTTACTTGGTGGCGTAGATTCTGGGGAGTACGTAAAATCCCTAAGCAATATCTTTACAAAGGAGCAAGTGAACTTTTACAAAGAATTGAGTTTGGTGAATTTGAAGTTAATAACTTAGGAAGGGAGATACACCTAGAAGATGCCATACATGCTGCTGAAATTAAAAGAATTAAAAAAGATTCACCATGGCTTAAAGATGATACACTAGAAGAAGCGATTAGAGATTCTAGGAAACAGATGAATAAACGTAAGACTAAAATTATGGAAGCTCATCTTAAAGCAGAAGCTTTATTATTAAGAGATATTATGACTAAACTTACAGAAGAGTTTAGTATAGACCCAGAGATAGTAAAGAATGAAATGGAAATATTTGATGGGACAACTAGAGAATTTTATTTCCACATTAAATCAATTGCCTTAGGTAAAAAGTTTGATCCTAATAAACAACAAAGATTAATACTTGAACAACCAAGGCATATACTTAAACCCAAAGAAAGAAAATATGTGGATCTTTGGATGGGGTTAATAAAGAAACATAAATGGGAACCTTTCTTAAACTGGAACAATTACCAATAACCACATATAATTAATATCAATTGCGGGAACAATGATAATACTTAAATATATTCTATACTACTTACTTCTAGGAGTTGGCTTTAACTTTATATGGGATTTACTTATTTCTATTTTAAAACACGGGCCCTATGTAAAAGAAGAACATAGATTAGAAAATAATGAAAGGATTTTCATGTGTTTAGTTTGGCCATATGGCACATTCTTAATACTTTACCACCTGTATATTGCACTAAATAAAAAAAATAAAGATGACTAACTATGGATATTGTTGCATTAATATGCAACTTAGAAAGCAGAAACCAAGTATTACTACAAATCGTTCTATGATTAAACGTACGTTTATGGCTAAAGGCCCAGACTATGCATCAGAACTTATTGTACAAAATGTACGAGACCTACGTGAAATTATTAAATGGAATGAGGCAAATGGTCTTAAACTTTATCGTATGTCTTCAGATATTATGCCTTGGATGTCTGAGTACAATATTTCAGATCTTAAAGATTTTAAAATTATTAGAACTATTCTAGAAGACTGTGGCGATCTAGCTAGGGAGTACGGTCAGAGGATTACATTCCACCCTGGACCATTCGATGTCCTCGCATCACTAAATGAAAACGTAGTAACCAAATCTATTGCTGACCTCAACAAGCATGGTGAAATATTCGACCTTATGGGTCTACCGCGTACTCCCTATGCTGCGATCAATATTCATGTCAATACTACACAAGGTGGTAAAGATGTTGCAATGCAAAGATTCGTAGATAACTTTCACTTACTTGATGCTTCAGTTCGTAAACGTCTAGTTGTTGAGAATGACGACAAGCAAAAACAGTATGCAACAGAAGATCTTTATCAAGGTATTCACAACAAGATTGGTATTCCTATTACATTTGACTATCATCACCATTGGTGCCATCCAGGAGAATTGACTCAGGAGGAGGCTCTTAAGTTGGCTTTTACTACTTGGCCTAAAGATATTAAACAACTTTGCCATTATTCTTCATGTAAGCAAATCCATGAAGATGCGACAGTAATGGCTAGGGCTCATGCCGACTACATATATGAACATATCAATACTTATGGGTTAGATCTCGATATTGAACTTGAGGCTAAAGCTAAAGAAATGGCAGTTCAAAAATATATGAAACAATTTGCAACACAATTAGTATAAACCTTAAATAATTATTATATGACAAAGTTTTTAAACACATTAAAATCAAATTTTAAATTCTTAACTAGCCAATGGTTTTCCTTTATCGGTTTACTTTGGATGGGAGCATCTTTCATTTATATTGGCAAGGCTCAATTTTGGATAGTTTTAGGATTTGCAATTCTTTTTACTGGTGTACAAAATATTATTAACGAAATTAGACTAAAGAATTAAATATGGATTTAAAAGTAGATGCTCTAAGAGCAAAATACCAAGCAGAAAAACTTGAAGCAATCGCAACACTATAGGTATACGTAAAGAATGCAGCAGGAATCGGAGAACACCCGCAAATCATCGAAGAAATGGCAAAGCTTGTTGAACAAGTAGCAAACGCCAACGACTGTATTGAAGCATTAGATGAGATTTTTATTAGATCCACAGATGATTCTACTAACGTATCACCAGAAGGCTCCGTAAATAGTTGATTTATTTAGGCTAGACATAAACGACTTAAGGAGCAAAGGGACCTATTAATTTAGGTCCCTTTTTTTGTTTGATATATAATAAATGGAGCATATTAAATCAAAAGCTATATTTGAAAGATATACAAAACTAGATTCTATCTCTAATAAACTATTAGGTGATTGCTTTAGACAGTGGGTATTAGATTTTAAGAACGGTAAAAAATCTTCTAGCTACTCATTTGAAGTACAGAATCCAGGGTTAACATTCGACTTAAATTGTGCTATCTATTTTAAAGGTAAAGGATTTGAGGTCTTAAATTCTACTGGAGCTGATGGTAGAGATGAAGATGATGATGGCGATTGGCAAGATCCATTTATTAATGTAGACTTTGCTTGTAACCCAGATTGGTTACCTACTTATTGGGAAGAGATTTACTTTGTATTAGCAGATGTCTTAAGACATGAGATCGAACACATTACTCAAGATGGTATTGATATTGGTAATTATAGAAAGGGTAAACCTAATGAACCAGATGATATGATGAGAATGATGATTAATAATGGTATGTTATCTAAGATGTATTATTTACTACTACCTAAGGAAGTGGATGCAAATTTACAAGGCTTAAGATTTGAGGCTAAGAAGAGAGGAGAGAAGACCATTGATGCTGTAAATAGATACTTAGACTCAAAAGAAGAGATGGGAGAGATAAATAGTAAAGAAAGAGCAGAAGTCCTAGTTAAATGGGAAGCTCGTGCAAAACAATTAGGATTTAAGCTATGAGACATTTAAAACAATTTAAAAACTTCCTTAATGAAGGCGGGGACCCTGAAAAGAAAAAAGCTATTAGGGATAAAATACGTGACTTAGATAAAAAGGAAGATGACTTAATGAAGAAGAAGGCTGAAAACGCTAAGAAAATGATGGCGGAAGAAGATAATCTAAAAGCAGAGATTTTAAACCTTACAACTCAGAAGTTAGCTATGCAGAAAGCTATAGTAAAAATAGATCTTAAAATATCTACACTTAAGCTTAAACAAGAAAACGCAAAACCAACACAAACAACATGAAGCATTTAATTCATTTTAATGACTTTGTTTTAGAGAACAGAAAAAATAAACCCAATATTAAGAAAAAGGTTAAAAAGATTAATAAGGTTATTAATAAGCAGTATGATAAAATAGAAAAAGAAACTGCTAGGGCTAAAGAGTTAGCATCAAAACCTGATGTAACTGATAAAATGTCGGCTACTCTATCTAGAATGAAAGTACAACTAGCTCAAGCAGAAGCTCAGAAACAAGCTGCTAGAAAAAATGTGGAAATTAAAAAAGCTCAGATTAGAACTGCTAAAGATCAAGCTAAATCAGGTGATGAATTAGAAAAGAAAGCTAAAGAAACTAAAAAAGAAGAGTCTGATAAATAACCTATGAAGTATATTCAAACTCTTACTGAAAAGGGAAAGCTTAAATGGCAAGACTCTGATGCTCCGGATGCTAATGGTAGATTTAAAGACTTAAGTCCTAAAGATCTAGCAGCATGGTTAATTAAAACCAGAAAGGGTGATATGAAAAAGATTAGTGGTTCACTAAGTCAACAAGTTGCATTTAATAAAAACGACGATCCTGAATACGCAAAGAAAATGGATAAGACTAGAACAGAAGTCTACAAGCAAATGGATAGAGAAGATCTATTAGAATCTGTAGATACGGATGATTTAAAAACTGCAAAGGAATACCTATTAAATCCACATACTATATTAGATATAACTTATGGTAAAACCAGAAGAGGTGATAAGTTTGTTAGATTTGATTATGAAAATAAATACGTTCCTGGTAAAATGTTAGATTCAGGTCCTCATTTTGTTAAAGTATTCTATGATAATGATAGAGACCTAAAGAAAATTAGTAAGGAGCTTAATATGGACCTTAAAGAGTCTGTATTAAACGAAGAAGATTCATATAACGATTATCCAGCTGCTGCAAAGAAGAATGCACAAATGGCTATTGATTGGAAAGAGAAGTATGGTAGAGATGAAGTACCTGCTGGAACTCCAGTTGGTTGGGCAAGAGCTCATCAATTAGCTAAAGGTGAAAAGATCTCAGCAGATACTGTAAAGAGAATGTCTGCATTTAATAGACATAGAAAAAATTCATCAATTGCGCCAGAACATAAAGACGAACCTTGGAAAGATAACGGCTATGTAGCTTGGTTAATCTGGGGTGGCGACGAAGGTGTTGATTGGGCAATTGAAAAATCAAAAGAAATAGACGCTATGAAAGAGTCAAAACAAATGAAGTACATTAAACCACTTAACGAAAGAGCTAAACACACATCAACTGATTTTTCTAAACCAGGTAACGATGGTGATATTTACTTTTCAAAAAGAGAAGGTGACGCAGTCGGCGTTAGATTAGGAGATAAATTACAAATGATTTATGTTTTTCAAGAAGAACCTAAATTAGGAAGGATTCAAAAGTCAGATAAACGTTGGGAAAACATGGGTCCAGCTTCTGAAGAACTTTTAATTGATTTAAGAGGTAGAGAAGAAGGTAAAATCTTATTTAAGTTTGTTTCTACACTTGAAGAATCAGTTAATGAAGGTAAGATGCCGAAGAAATATATTGGCAACGATGAGATAGTCTATCTTAAAACTAAAGAGGATTCAAGAGGTGCTCATTACAACCTTTACTACAAAGGGCACGATATTGATAAAGGTGGTCGTAGGTTTGGTAGTGAAAAAGAGCTAGAAGATTTTGCAGCTAATTATATTTTATCTAACCAATTGTATAAGAAACTAAGATATGAAGATTCAATACCTTTACCAGAATCTATAGAAGAGGCTAAACTATCTAAGATTCACAATGCTGCAAAGAAAGGAAGTTATCCTGTATCTCTTGTGGTAATTGAAAATGGTAAAGTGGTTAAACAAGAATTAGTCGGAACTCCTCAAATAGTTCCTGCTGCATTTAATCAATTAAAGAAAGAATATCCTAATGCGACGGTTCATGTAGAAGATAGAACAGGTAAAAGATTATTTAGCGAATCTGTTACTGAAGGTATGTCTAATGAGCGTCAACATATTAAATCAATTAACGAAGGCTACTGGAGTGGCTATGACTATGATAAGTGGACTAAAGAGAATGGTAAACCTAAATATCCAAAATGGGTAAAAGTTACTCTAAAGGAAATTGTTAAAGGTGGGTTCATGGACTCGGTTTATGATTCTGAACACATGTACATGGTTTTATGGTTAGGTTCATTTGATAATCAAAGAAGATCAGAACTTTCTGCGTATGACAAAAAAGGTATTAAGGAGTTTGGTAAAGTAGGCTATAAATTAGTTAGAGATAAATGGAATGACCTAACAGGCTACAATATGTTCTTTATGATGGGAGCGATGTATGCACTTGAAGTCTCTAAACAAATTCAAGATAAAATAGCTAATGGCGAGCCTGTTGAACCAGCATATTATCTAATGAAAGAATACTTTAATAACTTTGGTATGGACATTAAGAGAAGTAGAATTTTTAATGCTGCTTATGAAAAGCTAGAGAAGTGGATGAAGGATAATAATATCAAGGCTCTATAATAAAATATTAGCAAGATATATAAAAAAACAAAGAAATTAAAATATGGCTGTCGATCATACTAGAACTATAACTGTCACACCTGCTGGATCAAACTATACGGTAGTATCGGATGCTGCGATAGAATCTGGAGTTCAATGGGTTTCTACTACTAAAACTACTGATAATAATGGTGTTGCAGATGTTTGGACTATTACAATACAACAAAATACATCTAGTGGTAGAGTTGCTACAATTACAGCGACACATAGCAATAATAATACTGATACTATAACTGTTAACCAGGCTGGAGTTAATCCGGATAATACTGCTCCTGTTATTACATTACTAGGAGATAGTTCAATAAGTGTTGATGTTGGTACGTCTGACTGGATCGACGATGGTGCTACCGCCGTTGATGAAACTGATGGAGATATTTCTAATAATATACAAGTTGTAGATAATGTAGATCTTGACACAATAGGAGTTTATTCAGTTACATATAATGTAAATGATGCTGCCGGAAATCCTGCAGTAGAAGTTGTAAGAACTGTAAATGTTGTTGCTCAAACAATTGATGTACAATGGCAATTAATACCATTTAATTTAACTGGTGCATATATTAGCTTAACAGATGGCGGAGCGGAGTGGCAAGGTAGTCCTAGTCAAACAACAAGCGTTGCAAGCGGGGGAAGTCATACACAGTTTTTTTATGCAGTTCCAAATAATGGAAAAGTATTTAATACTACGTCGGATGTTCAATTTCAATCAGGAGGTGCTCAGGTAAGTACTTTAAAAACTGCAAATGGAAGTATTAAAATAGAATTAATATTAAACAATGTTACTTCAAATGTTGTATGGAGTGAAAATATTTCAGGTACTGCGTATACAATACCTACAGCGGGTGCTATGGCTTTTAGAGAATTAACAAGTTCAGGCGGTACAAGTGTCGGAACTTATACTGGAGGTCAAGTTACTAATAGTGTTAGAAATTATCAATGGATTAATAATACGGGTACTGAAAATAATAATCAAGCTTTATTGATTAATCTAGAAGATGCTGGTGGAATTGATTTAACATGGGATCCTACAGAAACTAATGCACATAATTTAGCAGGATATGTTTATCTATCAACAAGCGCAGATGGTAGTACTGTTGATAATTCTACTATTTTAAATACTAATGAATGGATTCATAATGTTAGTTTAAGTAATTCAGATGGAACTAATTCTACTGGAGACTTTCATGCCTCGTTTATTTTTGACGATGGTGATGATGGAACTATAAATCCAAATAACCAAACATTAAATAATCAAAATTAAAAGAAAATGGTACAGGACGAAATAATAAGTGGACCAGTAACAACCCAATCAACCATTAGCTACTCCCCATCATATACTTTATCATATGATGCTAATGGCGGTACTGGCTCTATGGTTACACAAAGTGGTTCTAACCAGTATACCATCCATAATAGTTTTGGTTTTACTAGAAGTGGATACGTTCCTCAAAATATAGCATTTAATACTTCCGGAGCTGGTACTGGAACAAGTTATGATTTAGGTGATTCTATTACTCTAACAGGAAATACTACACTATATGCACAGTGGACTTTAACTGGAGGATCAAGTTCTTCAGGTGGAGATACATTTTACATATGCGTAACTCACCCCCTAGATGCTACTAAAAAAACTATTGTAGCATATACGACTCCTGTAATAGCTACAAACTTAAACTTTGCTTTTACTACAGCATCTCCTCAGAATGTAAGTAATAGCGCAGGCTCATTAACTCTGCAATTTAGTGCAGATTCTGCTCCTGCTATTGGAGATTTTAGTTCTACTGGTAGTTGGTTAACTATAGATCCTGCTACATATACGTTCTCTTCAGGAAGTGGATCGTTTAATGTTTCTTATGGCTCAAATTCTAGTTTATCAGGTGCGAGTAGTAGGAATAGTACTATATCCTATAATAATGTTTCTAATATCGGTACTTCGTCAGTGTTAGTTACACAAGCGGGGAATGTGGGTACCTACAATCCAAATGAAAATGCCGGATTTGGCTAAGCCGGGTGAATAATAATTATATTAATAAATAAAAACAAATAAAATGGCAAAAAAAATACTATCATTCGAAGAATACGCTGCAAAAATAAATGCACCTAACGTTTCTGAAGAAGAAAACGAAGAGTGTCCGTGTGGTACTGATGAAGAAGGTAACTGTTTAGAATGTGAAGAAGGAACAGAAAAACCAGCTGAAGAAATAGAAGACGAAGAAGTTGAGTCTGAAGAAGACGAAGAAGTTGAGTCTGAAGAAGACGGCGATGA
>Ga0181393_1000719_pt1 | contig 12274 bp, 12 predicted proteins | sample 16SPOviralmetaG_FD_130122 | JGI IMG/M metagenome (GOLD analysis project Ga0181393, IMG submission 130122) | Marine viral communities from the oligotrophic San Pedro Time Series (SPOT) site, San Pedro Channel, CA, USA - 16 SPOT_SRF_2010-10-21 | ecosystem: Environmental > Aquatic > Marine > Strait...
ACTCCGTAGGTGACCCCTTTTGAGCCAGCGCAGATCGTTGTGTGTTTTCGTCTGCTATGTCTTGCGGATTTATTGCCATTGAGCCTCGCATAAAAAAAGGACGCCAAAGCGTCCTTCAATTAAAGTATTAAATTTATTTATTATTCTTCAGTATTTACCATTGTCTGTGCGGATATGGCTACTGGAGCAACAATTCCGTATTTTTGCATTATGCTAATAAGCTTCTCGTCAAAGATAACGTAATTTTGTTTTGCCGCATCATCAGTAACACTAGCCCCTCTTGAACCAGCCGCACGATATTTAACTCCTTTAATACCTTTCTTTACCAATTCTTCTGAAAAGGCATCGTCAGGAATTGATCGCATACTTTTAACAGTTTCTAATAAAGTTCCAAAATCAGCAGTATTTGCTACGCCATATTTTTCGTAAAAGGGTTGGAGAGCTTTCTTAATATTTTCTGATTGCTCATTAAGAGATAAATCATAATCTATTAACTCATCAGGTTTTGGCTGAAGTGCTACTTGGTAAGTTTTGCCATATTCTTTCGTATCAAAGTTAATTTGTTTTTCGTTACTAGCAACGCTATTTATTAAGTCAGTCAAATAATTAACTTCACCAGGCTGGTCTATAGGATCTTTGCTTTTTAACGTATCGTTCATAATACTTAACAATTCGTTTTTAAGTTCTTTACCTTTTTTCGGTTCATATCGAGAACCAGCCCCACTTGTTTTTATTTCATTGTATAATCGCCATTCATTAACAAAAATATCTTCTATTAAAGATGCTTGTGCATAATCTTCTGCTGTTAGATTTTGAACTCTGCGATATCTTTTATCTCTACCAAATGGCGTTGCCCCTGGACTATAATCTCTAAACTCTCCACTTTTAACTAATTCTAAATCCCCTATAGCAAAATTTTCTAAACCTGTTCCACCACCAACACTTTGTCTATAAAAATTAGCTATGTCTTCACTATCGGTAAAATATAAACCATATCCGTATGCTTGTGCACCTTCTCCAGTGTTGACCATATCTAACCGAAATTCGTTAAAATCTGCACCAGAACCATGAAAGGCAATAATACCTGGTTCTTTTTCAGTTGGTGCTTTTACGTTAGCTACAGGGTCATCTGGGTCATAACCAAAACGTTGAATGTTTGCTTGTTTGCGTAAGTCTGCAATGTTACCGCCCATCGATCCGACAGTGGGCATTTCGCCAGGCTGATTAAGACGCTGTTTGAGGGCTTGTCCGAATTCTTCTAAACCTTCTCGCAAAAGAGGAATGTTTTTCTTAAGCCCTTTTGCCCCAGCCGCTGTAACTGGAAACGCTTCTAATAATGACAAGCCAGCTTCCAATGCACCGAAAGCAGCTGTTACATTATCGCCAGAATTACGACCTCTTAAATAAGTATTAATACCTTCCTCTGATCCATAGAAAATACCCATTGGCGTGAAATCAGCTATGCCTAAACCCAGATCTCCTTGCGTAGAATTATAGTTGCCAAAAATACCTTCCGCTAGTTGACGCGCTTCAAATTCATCCATTCCAAGAACTTCAAAAATCTGGCGAAGTTCACCATCACCGTTTTCAGTCATCCACTGCACATCTTTTTCGCGTAGTGTTTGTTCGCGTGGCATCGCCAGGTCACCGCCTGATCTAGTTACTAATAATTCTTCACCTCGCGTTAGTGGTTCAGTACGGCCTGTTTTCTCAACTGGTTTTGGCATCATGCCAGCAGCTTCGACCTCTTCAAGCGTGTAACCAGCAGCCTCATAGTCTTTAATGTCAAACGGCATATCTTTTAGAATATGTGCGTATTCTTTTATTTCTTGAGTTTTGTCTTTATCTAGTTCTGCTAAGACAACATACCCACCGCCGTCCATCGGTAGTAAAACATCATTTTTGCCTGTTGAAATATTGTAAGCAATTTTTTTGTTCGTGAGGCTATCTATTGGTGGAATGTTTTGACCTAGCTCTGATGCCTGGTTGTACTTTTCCATTATCGCATCAGCGTTTGTTTCTTCTAAAAAGCTCATCGTGTTTACTCTGGTGTAGGCGCATTAAAAGCGCCAGATTTAATAAATTCTTTTAACCGCGCTTTGACACGAGAAGTTTGATTTATAATGTAATCGTTGCCTCTTTGATCTTCTGTTAAAGTCCTAAACCATTCCTCTACCTCTTGAATCATGTTTGGTGTCTGAGAGAAGGTAAAATTGAGACCTGTCAAATATCGTGCAGAAATATTTGTAGAAACATAATTTTCAAAATTTAGTTTTACATCATCGAAATATAGTTGTTCGTTATCTTTAACAGCTTTGTCTAACGTAGTATTTATGACGTCTATCGTTAAGGGATCTGCACCTTGTCTTAACGAGTCTCTAAGAAGCTCATACATTGCCTCGCTAACTTTAAAATAAGCAGCGCGGCTGGATGTTGCGAAGTTAGCATCTAAACTACTAAGGGCATCGTATTGATATTTGTTTTTAGCAAGGCGTAGCGCTGAATCAAAAGCTTTATCTACTCTTGATTGTGCGGCTGTTTGCTCACCTTTTTCTTTTTCTAATTTTCTTCTTCGGTTTTCTAATACAAAACCAGCGAATGTTTTATAATCTGCTGATGAAAGTTTGCTTCTATTTTCTTTAATCTCATTTATTGTTAGTGTGCCATCTACATGTGCATCCAACAAATCTTTAAAAACGTCTTCATCTGTTTCAGTTGCAGATGAACCTTTGGGTTTTAATAATTCCTTATTGTCTTTATCTATTGCGTTTTGAAAAGCCTCATCGACCTCTCCAATACTGTACAAATGATCGGTAACAAATTTTCTTGCTGTAGCTGCTGACATTGTGTCAGCTGTTTCAAAATATTCTTTTATTTCTGGTATGCGAAGATCAATGTCTAGCATGTCTTCTTTTGTTAACATTTCATTTTGATCAAAAAGGTTTGTAAATCTTGTGTAGCTATTTTGTAAAGAGCTACTGACTAATTTAAAATCTGCTTCGAGTTTTGCGTCTAATTGGTTTTTGAAAGTTGTAAATGCTTTGGCATCATTAAACGCTTCCATGATAATATCTTGCGCTTCTTCAGCTGGTATCTGCGATAAAGCAAACATGGTGTAATCGCCACCACGTTCTAGAAAGATTTCCTCGCCTTCTGGCACATCTTTGCCAACTTGCTCTAAACCTAACATAAGAGCAAAAGCGCGCTCTGCATCTTGCCCGACATACAAAGACACTACATCTTTTGCGACATCAGATTGCAAAGTTAATACTGATTGATTTATTACTTCCTGATTATAACGACCATTGGCTATACCAGGATCATAATCTTTTTTCAAATCTACAAATTTATTAATGTAGGCTGAAATCTGTACATCTAATTTACCAAGATCTAATCGCGCACTTTCAAAACGGCTGTTGACCCCTAATTGATCAAGAGCAATTATTTTTTTATCAACAACACTTTTAAGACTAAAACGGTTTTGCACTTCGAGTAAATCAAATTGATGCAATACTTTTTTGCGTATGGATGGGGCTTGGACGGTTGATAGAGTTTCGGCGCGCAGTTTTTTCATGCGCTGACCCCATTTATTTTTTTGGTCTAGTATATTGCGTACATCACCGTCATTAGAAAAATCAGACATTGCCTGGCGCATACCTTCTTCAATCGAAACAGCTGCTTCGTTGTATTGAGAAGTTGCAATCATTTCTGCGCGCTGGGCAGCAAACTCACCAGCTGCTGACAATAAACCCGATGTTACTTCACCTTTGGCTAACTCTGCCCGAACAAATGGCTCTGCATTTTTGCGAACACTAAAGCGTCTGCCAGGCATTTCATTAGAGCGCTGCACCCTTGCTGTGTATCGTGGAATTTGAAAACTCATTCTTTATAAAACTCCATACCAGCGCTTCCAGCTTGCCCTATAGATTTAATCAGGCTTGCAGTACCGCTAGCGCGCAGACCAGCTGCATTGGCTTGGCCTGTCATGCGTGTTAACTCTGCTTGTAGTTTTGTCTCCTCTATTGCGTCATCAATCTGCATATTTGTAATTGAATTATTAAAAGCTTCAGTTTCTTGCTCGTAATCAAACTCACGCGCATTCTCTCGCAACACCTCGATAGGTGTACCTTGGCTGAGATCAAACCCAGCATATGCATATCCAGACCGTGCTGTACCTTGTACTTCGCCCTCAAATGCCCGTGCATTACGACCTTGTGATGCAGCAAAGTTTGTATTGATAATCTGGCGTTGCCTGGTTAGCAGATCTATATCGCGCTCGATGATTTGAGCATTAAACTCAGCAGCTGCTTGTGCTTGACCAGCTGCTGCCCGTGACGCTTTTTTAGCTGAAAAACCAGCGAGTAAATCTGTACCTACTTTAATAGCTGTAAGTGCTGCAAACGCGCCCATTGATCACCTATATGTCAAAAGTGTTTAATCGAGGATAAAAGGCCAAGATGGTCATAGGCAGCGCCTGGCTTTGTTGTATGTAAATGCGATCATCCTCATCAAACCCACCTCTAAATTCTATATCTTTATCGCCCGTAAATAACGGCACAGCGGCATCCATTGCCATCGAACTATCTCTAAACGGGATCCGATCTACATCTGTTGGACTGTTACCAACCTCGATACCTACCGTTTCAAACAATCGCAGTGTAATGCCGTGAATTCTCTTTGGTTTACCCTGACTTGTGCCATCAGCTGAACCAGCCTCAATACGCAAAGTTTTCATCGCGCTGGTAAAACTATAACCCACAGCAGCTGTCGTTGCTCCGAAGTTTAATGTAATACCGCCACTACTCACAGTGGCCGTTGGATGGCTGGATCCGTTGGCCAAAACATCCACGGTTTGACCGCGCAAGTGATACAGCCCCGATAGCGTTGTTGTAGAGCTACCAGAATACGACAGGCCACTATCAACGAAATGTGCCGCTGTTGATACACTTCCAAAATCAAACGGTTTTAGTTTTTCTACATATCTTTTTGTTACGCTATCAATTGTGCGCTTTACGATCATAAACAATGCATCTTCGCCAGTGTCCGTTGGAAGCGTTGCAATGCTCTCAACTACCGCCTGACCAGATCCAAATGCACCACCTAATACATGCTTGTGCCAGGCCACCACTTCTTCCTCACGGCGATACGTCATGCCCAGCAATGTGCCATCTGCACGAATACACCAAACGACACTATCAGGCTCTTGTTGATAGGCCATTTGAGTAATGCCGCCCTTGGTGACATGTTCAGCCAATATAGTCATATCTGGCGCTTGATAGCCGCCCGTGTTTACATCACCGACAAACTTAAACTCTCTAATTTTTCTTGATCCTCGTTGGACGAAAAGCGTCACATCGGCCACTTGCACGGGTTCTATTTGAGATGTTCCGTAGTTCGAGTATTTCCTAATGAGCGTCGTTGTAGGCGTTACTGGCCCGTCATTAGTAGATGTCAGCACATACTCGCCGCCAGACGTACCCACAGTAAGCACTCTCGTTGCTGAAAGATAACGGATAGCGTTAACTTGATTAGACGCAATCGTATAGATAAGCGCGTCATCGTCATTTGTTCCCACTGCAAAATTATCGTAATCACCGTTTTTGCTAAAGAACAATGTTTGCGGATTGTTATTTGTATTTCCGAATACTAAGCGCTGCTCGAAAAACGAGACAACGCTTGGCCTGTTGTTTGCGCCACTTAATCCTGGGCTGGGAGATCCCGCGATTGAAAGCGTAGCAAACGTCCAGTTGTTATGATCGCTTCTTGTTAATGTGCGTATATCGTATGACGGATGTACCAGAAACATCGTGTCAGCTGATTGCACAAAGCGGATATCAAATAGATCTGCCTCTGCGTATGGTGATGCCGTTTCGTATATTTCTGTGGCTGTTCCACCCGATGTAAATGTTGTTAAGCTGGTAGAGTTGATTGCATTTCCAAACAGATCCACCAACGAAAATGTATGTGTTGTTGAGTTCGCTACCCGATAGTTGCGGCCATTTAGTTCTGTCATGCCGCCAACGCTATCGATAAAGATCTCATCGCCGTTGCTAAACCCGTGGCTGTTACTTGTTAAAACACCAGGATTAGCTTTTGTTATTGCTGTTATTGTTTTTGCAGAGCTAGTAAGTACTTGTAGATCATTACGAAAAACACGCATGATCTGATTACCAAACTCTAAAATATATGTATCGGACGTTTTAAACTGAAACGGTATTAGTCTTGTTTTAACGGCGCTGCTTTTTACTTCGCCTAGATATTCTGTGCCTGGTCTTCTCGTTACACCGCCGTGTGGCATTACCACCATATTCGTGAGATCCGACAGACCTTGCGAATACTTTTCTAAATTTGTGCGACCTTCCAGGCGTGGGCTTATTTCTCCAGCTGTGAACGCACTAAAACTAGGTGCAGATCGTGCCATTTACATTCTACTCTCGATAAAGTCAGAAGCCTCAAATCTTTGTGGCGCACCCTCTGTCGCATCAGTGTGACGCGCTTGTTTAAGCACTTGTTCATATTTTGCATACATCAGCTGCACGAGAGTTGTTGAGCCTGTTACCGCATAAGATATTTCTGATGCCAGGTACGTTGATAATGCCTCGATCAAACCGCTATCGTATTCGTTAGGATCTGTAACTCTAGCAATGTATTTTATTTTTGCTGTACCTTCATCCGTTAGAAGCTTTCTACCCTCGATGACAAAGACAGGAGATCCATTGTTAGATACCATATTGTCCTGGGGATAGCTTAGAGCGCCATTACTAAACTCTAATACGCGCAAGCAAAACGGATCGACAGGCAGCGGATATTGATTTGCATATCCAAAATCTGGTGTCGCTGTTTCTTGTGCTAGCGTTGATCGTCTTATTAATGAGTTCCAGGGATGTTCTCTAAATACAAAATCACGCGCACTTTCAAATCTTTGATTAATAATACGCGCTACTTTGGAGTTTTCATCTAGTGCAGAGATGTTAGATGCGCCCAACATGTTTAGCGCAAAATTAGCAATATCAACTGTAGATGGCATATTTTAACTCCATGAGAAAAGAAGGGGCGCAAACGCGCCCCAACCTATTAGTCCACCGCATATTTGATGGTTACTTCGATAGTGCCTGTTCCAGCAGCACCGCCCATTGTTGCCGTTACAGCAACACCATCTTCGTTAGTGTCTGTCTCTGTGCCTGAGCCAAGAGCCAAAGTTGCGAGGATGTCTACCTTTTGGGCTGATGTTGATGCAGCAGCAGCTTTATATCCAGCAGGAGCAGCGGAAACCGCTGTACCAGCCGCATTTGTGTGCGCTGCGTAACCGACTGACAAAGTTGTTGATGAACCCATAGCATCATGTGCTAGTGACCCTTCAAGCAATCTTGCGCCATCTGGTAGGATGAACAGTTCAATAACATCGCCTGATGCTAGTGAAGATGCTTCATAGACACCATGAGCTATACGGACTCTACCGCCAAGCTCATTTGCCTTGTTCATAACAACAGGTGATGCCCTGTTATTAGTTCTTTGGGTTGAATAAACCGTAGCCATTGATCAGTCTCCTACTCTGTACATGCCAATTCGCATACTTTTGCTTCTTCCATGCGTGTGGCACCCATAGTTTGGCAGTAGTATACTTGCGTTGCGTAGGACTTATCGGCTCGTTCATCGATCTTTGCGCTAGGCTCTTTGCCCATTGCAACTTTAAGACCGTCTGATGCAAACGCAATAACCTGGCGGTTACCATTCGCGTCTGTTGTTAGACGGTTTGAAACGATGAAATTAAACCCTACGAAAGTGTTTATTTCACCTTGAGCCAGAGCTTTTACAGTATTGAAATCGCTCGAAGTCACAGTTGTGTTGTTCAACAAATCGCTGACTTGCTTTGGAGACACAATGATGTGGCGCGGTATTGACGGATCAACACTTGCTGCATCGAGCAACTCTTTTGCAGACACGAGCTTTGCAATGGTTAAACCAGCAGAACCGTGTGCGATTTTTTGACCAGCTGGTAGCGCTGTTGATGTGGAACCATCTTTGCCAGTTAGGGATGTACCTAACGCAGCAGCAATAATTTCATCATCCATAGCACGACCCATAGCAGCAGCTGCTGCACGGCCATATGTTGAAGTTGGATCTATAAGTAATCTTACACGATCCTGATCATCGATCAGATCCGCATACTCATAGTCTGACATTGTCACCATACGTCTTGTGTGTGGTGTCTCGATTAATGGGGTATCCCCATGTCTTGATGTTCGTTTTACAGCGGCTGCTGATCCAACTTGATCAAAGAAAGCTTTCTCACCGTTAACGCTTTCGATGTCTACTGCATTACGCAGCAAACTACCCATTTGCTGTGAAAGCATTTGGACATTAGCGCTAAACTGGTTGACAAAAGCCGTAGTGATTTGAGTAGACATTTGTCTCTCCTCTACAGTTAAAGTTTTCAGATTGCTGCGCGCGGTTATCTCAGTGAGGCCGTGCTAACTGTTTAGTCAGTTACTCTACTTGTCACACAAGTTTGACGGCGTGGGGCTTTCGCTTATCCACTAGCGAGTTCAAATAATCTTTGAACCTCTTTAACAGCTTCATCATGTTGCGGATGAAACTTGTCTTGATAAACACCTTCTTTCATTTTTTCTTTAGCCAAAGACATGGCTTCATCTGGTGTCATAATGAGTTCTGAGGATTCACCGACCAGGGTGTCCTCACCTATATCAGATGCAATAGACGCAAACATTCTAATGATGTCTGGATGATCTCCTAAACTACGACCATCTTGTAACACAATGTCATCAAGTAATATTGGATCGATATACTTCTGTGCGGCGGCATATCCTAATTTAACTTTTTGCTCTAACGCTTGACCAAACTCTTGTTGTAGCTCTTGCCTGGTCACATCGTTTACCTGGTCTACGTTAGCATCAAATTTTTGATCAACATCGTTAAAAGTATTTTCTAAATACTCTGCCATTTTTTGCGCCTGGTTGCCGTTTAGACCAGCACCGTGCGCTGCATTTTTAAAACTGTTCCAGGCTTCAGCGTCTGACTCATCAATATTAATTTTTATATTATAATCGTTTGCAGTCTCTGGACGACCCGTTTCTGCATAGAATTGATTGTATTGATCGTCTGTCCAGCTGCTTTGTGGCTTAACAATTTTGTCTGCACCGATGTGCGATCTGGCGTGTACATACGCTTTTGCTACAGCATTTGCGTCAGCAAAGTTTTGAAGACTGGGATTGCCTCTTAAATTTTCATCTAATGTATCAACAAATCTTACTGGAGCTTCTGTTGCTTCCGTTGCGACTTCTTGAGATCCAGTATCTTGGGTTGCCTCGTCACTCATTTTTAGGTTCCTTCTTGTCGGACAACATCCTGACGATCAGCAACACTGTTGCGCGTTGTCCTTCATTAAATGCAGATTGATATGGATCGCCAGAAAAAGTGGTTGTCTCAAAGCCAAATCTGGTTTTGAGGTCATCTAAAACTTGCTCACCGTCCTCTGTATTAAATGTTCTACGGTACGCTAATTTAAGGTCTTCTATTTTCTTCATGTTATTGCGCTACAGCTTTGACCATTGGTGCAAGTTGATTTGCCATTTCAGCATCCATCATTTGCTCTTGCTGTTGCGCTTGGGCTTGTGCGGCTTGCGCTTGCTGTTCGCGTATCTCCGCAACTTCATCCTGGCTACGAATAACACGCGCTGGTATTCCAGTTACCTCAACCAAGTACTGTACAAGCTTGTCTGTATCTAAATAATCCATCACGGGCGCTATTTCTGCGACTTGCATCATTACTTCGAAACCACGCAACATCGATTGCAAATCTGTTAGCTTTTGCGCTTTCGCCATTGGACTGACGTATTCGATCTCAATGTCCTGGCCTTGTAATTCTTCTGGCGCTTGAGGCAACATGCCACCAGCCAGCAGTAAACTAAAGCTACGCTCGATTAGTGGCTGTAATAATTCTGACTGCAATCTTCCCATAACGGGCGCTAATATTCTCATCTTTTCTTCGTTGCGCTGAAGCACCTCTGTGGCCGTCATGGTTGCGCCTGGCGACATCATTAACTGATCAACATAGAACGCTTTATTAATTGCGTTGCGTCTTTCGTTTTCCATTGCCAACCCTAGTGGGTTGTTTGCGCCGATTTGCAACGGTTCTAAGCGATCTCTTGTACCTGATCTATAGAAGTTTATTGCGCCTGGTGTGGTTCGAACAGGTAATACAAAGCCATCATCGGGAGCCATCATTGGTGGATCGATTTGTTTTTGCGCGGCTCTGATTGTTACTTCAGACATTTTGTTAAGCATTTTAACATCAGGCAGTGCATTCATTGACGGAGATCGTCCATAGGTACTTACGCTATCTTTTACAAATCGCGGAACCATAAACGGAAAACTATCAAAGCCACCCTCGCCTAGCAGTTGGAGGGTATCGGCATGGTAATATAACGATGCCACGGGTTTTTGCTTCCCAACACCGCCCTTGCTTTCCCCTCTAGGATAAAGAGCATGAACAATTTTGTGTTTTTTGTACGGGTCTTTTTCCACATCTTTTTTCGCGACATCTGGTAAATTTTCCTCACCAAAGCGTTGCGCCATAGCTCTGGCGGTTATTTCAAATTTTCTAAAGACTGTATCAACTTCGCCCTGGGCATTTTCACTAATACATATTTCTGCAATGTGCCTGGCATTAAACCGTAGCCCGTCTTTATCCATATCGACAAACAATGCCGCTGTGCCAAACACTACGAGATCATAAAACATCTCATGTATTTCTTGTTGAAAGTTAGATCTATTAAATGCCTGGTACATTTGATCCAGGCTTAATTCTAACCATTCATTTGCCGCATCATCTTTTTGCAGCCCAGGATCTCTATATCGCATAGAAAACCAAGGGGTAACTGGACTAGTCAACATACTGTGCAATGAGGACGCTAATAATTCTACTGCATGTATGGCCGTGCCATCATAAATTAATTCTGTACGTTTATCGCCTTGGGTACGTTTTTTTGTAATGTCAGCTTTACGAGGCAGCATATAATCTGCCAGTTCTTGCCAATGCTTTTCCCAATTTGATCTCTGTGTCTGTAGCGTTTTGTATCGCTCATCCAGCTGTTTTATGCGTGGAGATACTAGCATTACATCAATCCATAACTAGAAATAATAGATTTCTTTTTTTTACGTAAACCAGGGGTTAAACCTTCTAAAGATTTTCCATGTGTGCGACCAGCCATCTTTTGATTAAGACGCTCTAAGGGATCTACATTCATCGCCATTTTTTGTTTTGCTGGCTGTGAAGAAGCAGCGCCCATTTTACCAGCCTGGTTTCTATACATCATGTAAGCAATCCACCGCCCATTAATGACCTACGGGATCTCGTGGGTGCAGATGTTAATAAACCTTTTGATGTGGTTTTAATTGTGGATCTTCTACCTTTTTTACGGATTGTATCGGCGACATCTTTTTCTGCATCACCTGTTGCACCAGCCTCTAAAATATCTGCTTCCGCTTCAGCACTGCCAGCTGTTGTGGTAGATCCACCCTCTGGCGTTAACTTAACAGGATCTGTTGTTTGCGCTGGTGGCGGCGGCGTTGGTTTTACTGGTTCTGCTACTGTTTCTACAGTGGGCGCAGCTGCCGCTGGTGCTGATGATGAACCACTATCGTTTTGATTTTGTGCTTGCATTGCTTCCATTGCTGCTTTTGATCTAGCCGTCCGTTCATTGTAATCATCTATACCAGCCTGACTAACGCCAGTGGTATTACCAAAACTAAGCGCAATATCTGATAAAATGTTTTGCGTTACACGACCCGTTCGTGTGCTAGGATTAGACCTATTACTACTTGTATTACGATCAGACGCAGCCGTGTTGCTACTTGTTGCAGCCCTAAAGCTATCCCTTACACCCGAAAAAAAATCTCTAATACCCATATCTTACCTCATGCAGCGAAAGGATTATAATCCATAATCGCCGTTTTTTGTGGTGGCCGACCATTAAATGATCGTGTCTCACGCAATCCCACCGCTAAATATCGAAACCCATCAGCCGCATGCGATGACCAATCATGCACTGGTGTATTTCTAAAACTTCGTAATCTTTCGTTATATGCTCGATGATACTGCCTCAGTGCCTCTAAACCAGGCTTACATAAGTCCTGATCAAACCAACACCTGGGCAACAACATCTTTGCCGCATGAATACCATCCTCAAGAGGTAACTTAGGAACAACCCGAAAGTTAATTCCTAAATCATATGCCGTCTCTCTGCGGCTCTTG
>Ga0181393_1000722_pt1 | contig 12245 bp, 8 predicted proteins | sample 16SPOviralmetaG_FD_130122 | JGI IMG/M metagenome (GOLD analysis project Ga0181393, IMG submission 130122) | Marine viral communities from the oligotrophic San Pedro Time Series (SPOT) site, San Pedro Channel, CA, USA - 16 SPOT_SRF_2010-10-21 | ecosystem: Environmental > Aquatic > Marine > Strait...
CACAGCAAGGTGCTAAACAGGGTGAACAGCAAACCCTGAAGCGTTTACAGATGAGTGGCAGTACACGTAAGAGGATTGGAATATGAGCCAATACGCTTTAGGTCATGTCGTAAGGATTAATGCAATTGGCAAAGATGGATTACTGACTCAATTTAAATTTCAGAACTTTTTTATCAATGCAGAGATGACATTTGAAAATAATCAATATATATTTGTGCCATTTGGATTTTCTGGCGTAACAGTCAACAGAACCGGCGATGGACTCGAAGCAACGATTGTGTTCCCTAACAACCAGCTAACCCGTGGCTGGGCCGTTACTTCTATCAGGGATCATTACGTCATGGAAGTAGACGTTCTTATTGTTGATTCAGATTCAGAGACTGGATCACACAACCGCGTGCATGGTTATACCGGACAAGTCGTTGGTGGCAATTGGGATAACGTCTCTTTAAATTTACAGCTCAGTTCAGTCTTGGATGCAGTTGGTACGGATGTTCCAAGACGATCATTGACGCGCAAACTGGTTGGTAATTTACCGGTATCTAATAATGTCCGACTGCAGTGATCTGATTGGGATGTCGTATCGGCTTGGTGCTGACGGAAGTGACGGCCATATTGATTGCATCCATCTTTGCTATCAAGCCTTGGAGCGGATGGGTATTGACGCGCCACCGTTTAAACAGAACTGGTACAAGGCAAGCAAGTGGGAAGTGTGCCGGGATTTAATGCGGTGGGGTTTGCGAGTTGAAAAGCCTGCGTATGATGGGGACATTCTGCTGCTACCGCAGCAATCCTGGGCATTCGCAGTCACATGGCAAAAAGGGATTCTGTATATCGGCCCAATGACGCAGAAAGTGCAATGGTCATTGGTCCAAGCGTTTACGACGTACCACTGCTTCCGTACGAAAGGCAGCTAATTGCAACGATCGGGATAACCGAGGAAGAGTATCGAGCATTTACAGCTGAGGTTAGGAAGCGTGGAGCGGTAAGACCAGCGGCGTATGACCATATTCCTGACGTTCAAGCAGGTGGCGTTGGAGAAACAATCCTAATCAACCTGGCAATCAGCCTTGTGCTGACTGGTGTTTCATATTTGCTGACACCAAAGCCAAAGATGCCACGCGCTCAAGGCGGTGGTGTTACGGATCTTGGCAGCATTACAGGAGCCAATCGTTTTACGCCGTCACGCGGGTTTGAAACGCTTGCAGAGTTAGCAGATTATGCCTCGCCTGTTCCCATAATCTTTGGGATGTATAAGAACGATATTGGCGGAATGCTGGTCACGCCAAAGTTGATTTGGTCCCGAATGTTTAGCCATGGAACGGCGCAAAGAGCAAAGCTTATGTTTGTTGTTGGCGAACAGGGCGTCAACGATATTGGCATTGATAAGCCAGAATTAGAGGGAATTTTTCTAGGCAACAATCCGCTAGATGCAATTTTTGAGGATAATTTTGCTTTTTACTGGCACAAGGCATCTTTTTCAAGCAACTTTCGCATTCGAGGAACTGACAAGCAATATGGAACAAGAGGGCCTCTTGCCTCTGGAGATCCAGGAGTAGGCAAAGAGGACGATGACGATGTTTTTGTGTTTCCTGTGTCCGACATTAATAAAGAGCCTGGAGAAATTTTTTGCCATGCCTATACGCCTGCAAACAGCACTAAGTTTGGAGCGTATGGGGCAATTGCTAACGGGACTGGTTATCGAGTCAACTATCAACTAATTTCTATTCCTGTAGTTGATGACGAAAAAGCGATGGCAATTAGAACGCTAGAGCGCATTAAAATTGTTGGAGATTCTGGAGTAAGATCAGGCGATGAAGAAGAAACATTACAGGAAAGTGAAGAAGAGCCTGGTAAAGCCCCCAAAGATCGTTTAAATGAAATTCGTAGGAAAGGAAATCATGCAGGTACGGGCCGAAATTACAGCCCACGGATGGGAGTAATTCAGTACACGCGTTTCAACTCGAACACCGACATTTTCACTGCCGACGGCTTTCCAAGAAAAACAATTGACAACGTTGAAAAAGGAGACAAGATTAAATTTGTTATTCGCAATGAAGTTGAAGGTGATGACGACAAAATTATTAGTAAAGATTTTTACAGGAAAGAGGGCAGGGGAGCTTCTGTAGAGGATATTAATTCAACAGTTGAATCACTTCAAAACGAAGCAGACTCTGCGTTGCAGGTTGGAGAGCATTTTGAGATTGGTGGATGTTTTTGGAAAGTTGTCAAGAGAACTAGACAAACATTTGATCCCAGTGAAGAGCAAGTAATTACTCTTGAATGCGTTGATGTCCTTACATCTGTAAATAAAAAAATTGGCATTGTAAGCAAAGACTTAGTTTTAGATCCAAAGACTCAGTTTATTGGCGATACCGGGGTCGGTGATTCAAGTAGAAATGTTGGTGAGTTGTTTTTCCCTTTAACAAAAATAGAAGTAGCAACAATTAAAAATAATCGACCTGCCATATCTACTGAAATTGGCCTCAAAAGCACTGTTTTTCAAAGATTAAACGGCATTTGCAACTTTCAAGGTTTGCCCACTCCTTCTGAATTAAACGATGCAGAAGAGGATGGAATTCAAATAAATAATGGAACAATTTCTGCAAGCATTTTGCGTTCTTCTATATTCAGGATTTTTGTTAGAAACCCAAATAGTTCCACTTCTGGTGGAATAACAGATTTTATTGCGTTTCCGAAGTTTTTTGTTGTGCAAGGTCGGAGTCCAGTCGCACAGTACAATTATATTAAATTTACGACTGAACTCCCCCTTCAGCTTGAGTATAAATTTGTACCAGTTTCTGGATCTGAATTCAGAGGCTTGCCTCCCACTAATACAGAATTTGTTGTACTGTCTCAATCAATTTCAACAGATCAAAATGAAAAAGGAGCTGACAACTTTTTTGAATTTGAAACGCCTATACCTGGAATAAAAGGCTCAGTAAAAATTCAAGTTTCCGGCAAAGAGATTCACGGTAAATCTTCTTTTAACCTTAATAAAGAATTTACTCGTGGTTATCGAGAAATAGAGTTCGAAAAAACTCTATCGTTCCCAGACGATGTTAAATTTGTCACCAGCACTCCTAGTGTAGAACGTGGCACAATCGCGACAATAGGAAGTGAACTTATAAAAGATACAAACCTTGCTGATCCAGGTATCACTACTGGCAAGCTGGGAGCCTTCTTCTATGAGATTGCAGGCAGAGCAGATGATTTTCAAGTGCCTGTTGGCAAAGAAATGGTGTTTAGAACCATAGAATACATTGGAGGTAATCATGCAAACTGGCTGCATTTAGAATGGAGGCTTGAGAAAAAACCAATCGGTGTGGACTCATACGTCAAAGACAACGGTCTAGTTACTGGCTGGAGATTTGTAGAAGTTCATGTTATCGGCAGTGGCGGAGGATTTAGTGGCGGGCAGAAGATTGAAGTGAAGCGAGGCAGTGAAGCGACAAATGTTGTCAGCGGTCAATCGCAGTATTCTGATAGTAACCCTTACGTAAACAACAACCCCAGTGGAATTATGCGTTTTTCGGGAATGCGTTTAATAATTAATATTGATGGAGTAACAGAAAACGTAAGCTTGTTTTCAAGGGCTCAAGCATGGCGATATGAGACAGGCTTTGGAGCTGTTGGACTGCCTGCGAGTACAAAAACAATTACAAAAACTTTTAACGAAGGCGATAAAAAAATTACAGTCAAACTTAAATCTACAGTTGAACCGTTTGAAGACGTTGAGACCAAGGGCACGCGAGTTGGCAACACGTATGGCTGGTCACCTCCCAAAGTTATCGAAATTCTTAAAACTAGCGATACTACAAAAAACTGGAATGTAGGCGACACTTTTAACGAAAGCCAGCTAGTAAGCGAAAACAATCCTTTCAAGGCAGGATACGATCGCGTTGGTGCAACGTATGAGATTACAAGCGTTAGTTACGACGACGCTGAAGATCCTATTAAAGAAGCCGATGTAATTTTTTCGCACAATTCGCAAGTGTCAGACATAAGCAATTATCGTGAGTTTGTAGAAAAATCAAACAAGACTAGCCCTGAGCATGAAATTGTTTACATCAATGAAGCACAGTTAAATGATAGCGAGGCGAACATGCTTGGCCTTACTATTGCTGGCTTGTCTTTAAAAGCAAGTCGTAATTTTACGTCTCTTGACCAGATACGTTGTTGGCTTGGCAGTGGGTTGCCCGTGGAGCGGTTGCACCCAGCTCCAATAAGAGCTTATGGAGATTCAAATACAACTGGACCCAGTAATTTATTCACTGATCTGGTTTACTTTTTGCTTACAGACCAACAGGCTGGAGCAGGTGGATTGCTTGGTATGGACAGCGAACGCGCTTATTTAGTGGAAAAACAGGATCTAGTGAATACGTCTAAATTCCTTGAGGCTCAGAAGTTATTTTTCAATGGACCGATTGTGGAGCGGACAAACCTGCGTCAATTTATTAGCGAACTGGCGCCGTATTTTCTTTGTAATTTTATTATTTCTGACGGCAAGTTCTCGTTAAAGCCTGCTGTTCCCACTTCAAGCGGAGGAGAGATTGACACTGGCGCTGTTGACGTCAAACAAATTTTTACTGGTGGCAATATTCTCGAAGATTCATACAAGCTGGAATACCTTGGAGCGGAAGAGCGCCGACCATTTAAAGCTGTTGTGCGCTATAGGCAGGAGCGTAAAAATAGATTGCCAGAGGAGCAAGTTGTCATTGTAAAAGCTGCCAAAGCTGACGATGATTTTACTTCTCCTGGTATCAAATTTCTGCCTGAGGAGCAGTTCGATTTAACTCAGTTCTGCACCTCAAAAGACCATGCTGTAAAAGTTGCTAAGTATTTTCTGGCGCTTAGGGCTTACGTTACGCATACAATTAGTTTTTCAACTACAGCTGAAGGCTTAAACATTGGAGCGGGTTCTTATATCAAGGTTGTAACTGAGGCAAGCCCTTACAGCCCAGCCAACAATGGATCGGTTAGCAACTCAGGTGTTGTTACTAGCGTTGTTGACATGCCAGACGGTTTCTACCTTGTGACCTTTTTCAAGGTAGGCAGCGATGATATTGACACCAAGCAAATGCAAGTAAGCAATGGAAAAGTAGAAAGCTCTACTTTTCACAACATTGTATTTACGGTTGAAGATACTACTGTTTCTGAGAATATTTATATCGTTGAACAGTTGACTTTTTCTCAAGACGGTATAGTAGATATTGTCGCGTCTGAGCATCCCTGCAATGATGACGGTACCAGCAAAATCGCTGCGTTCGTTGCCAGCACTTCAGGCTTTAGTATTGACTCATGACTTTTCCAACCATTACGACGGTAGAGGGCAATCCTCTGATGCCAAGTGCTAGAACTTTTGAGCCAGGAAATTTTCCGGTCAAAACGTACAAGGCTCAAAATGGCGCTGAGCACAGAATTCTGTATGGCAGCAATCGCACGAACATGAAATTATCGCTTACTTATGCAAACATTCAAGATGTTGATGCTGAGCAGTTTTTAGATCACTACGATACTGTTCAAGGCACGTTCCAAACTTTTGAGCTTGGAAACATCAATGGAGCGAGCCCTGCCCGCGCTGGCTGGGAAGGCAACAACGACGCTTTGGGCGCTCAAACTCATGGCAACAACTATCGCTATGAAGGGCCGCCACAGGTTGCACAAGTGGCTTTAGGCCGTAGCACTGTTACAGTGAATCTGATTGGCGTGCTCTGATGGCTTTTTTCACTGGCGCTACCGGCGAGCTGTTTTTAAATAACACGACTAACAATAGTGACCCTGGTATTGAGATCGCCATGGTACAGAACTGGAGCTTTAGTACGTCTGTATCTTTAGCTAGCATAAAAACACTGGGCCAAACAGATGATGTCTTTACTCCTGTAGGAAGGTCAACGACTGGCGGTTGTCGTATTCTATATTATCAACAGACTCCAGGCGTAAAAAGTTCCAACGACAGCGCAAGCACTTTTTTAAATAAGGTAATTAAGCCAAGAAATAGCGCACCAGACATAAGAACTGGTGCATCTCTTGATCAAAACGATCCTGATGTTCCAGCAAAAACATTTCGTATTAGGTTGAATATTGACGATGGAACTACCAGGGGTAAGTATATTGATATGAGAATTTACATAACAAGCGTTTCAATGTCGATGTCTGTTGGAGAGGTGCTAGCAGCGGATATTCAGTTCCAGTGCCAAGGCGCTCCAGTCGCAGTTGACATCTAATGAGCATTTACCTCGGGACCTTTGGCAACGTTGAGCTGAAGCGCCAGTTCAATGATTCCCAAATTGATGGAACGGTGACTGTCAGTGATGTAGATGTAAATCGAAAACGTTTCAGCTTTGATTTTGATCCAGGTTTGTTAGTGACAGGCGATCAAGTCAGGATAAGCAATAAGGAAGATAGCCCATTGTCTTTTATTAGCGGTTACTCAGGAAGAGCAGTAAGAAAATTTATCAATGTAGACGAGCTGAACGGAATACGTCTTTATAATTCTTTTGCTGATGCAATAAATGGCGGAACGACAAATGCAACAACACTTGCAACGCCTAGTGCGTCAATAGAAATTAAAGTAATTATTCAGTCATCTACGTTTAGAATTTTGTCTCAGGTCAGAAGTTACGAGCTAAATACTCAGCGCGAAACAGTAGACACAACTTCTTTGTCTGATAATTTCCGTTCACAAATAAGTGGCTTGATGTCTGGCTCTGGGCGGGTTACGTGTTTTTGGGAGTACACAGGTGATACCGAAAAAGAGCTGCCTCAATACCTGTTGCAGTTGTTGTTACGCACCAAAGTTGGGAGCCGATTCGCGGGACAATTCTATATTAAAACTAGAGGAGAAACTCCCACTAATGACCCTCTTGCTGCTAATCATTCCATTTGGCATGAAGTTGAAGGGTTTTTGACGTCTTGCGCTGTTCAGTTCGTTGCTGATCAAGCTGTTGAAATTACGGCAGATTTTGTTACTACAGGTCCTATTGAGCTAAAAGTACAACTGGAGCCCGGTTCACCCAATATTCTGCAAGAGAACAGCGATGGCATAGTCTTAGATCAGGACAGCTCAGCTAAGCTGGTTACTGAAAGTTCTGGACTGTAGCCCTGGAGGCTAAACGCCCATGTCTGATCTAAAAATTAGCCAACTGCCTGCGCTAAGCGGTTCTGACTTGGCGTCAGCTGACCAGTTGGCTATTGTCGATCTATCGGCTAGTCAGACGGCAAGGCTTACAGTTAGCGATTTGATTGCCAACGGCGTCACGCTAATTAGCGACAGTACAATTCCTGGTTCTAAGATTTTATTTGATGCAGGGGCTATTGCTACAGCATCTCTTGCCGATGCTGCTGTTACAACAGCAAAAATCGGTGCTGATCAAGTAACGGCAGCAAAAATTGCCGACAACACAGTCGTCAATCTTGTTTCAACACTGCCTACCTCTGGTGATTATGCAGGTCAGCTAGCTTTAGATACTGACGACAATTCTCTATATGTTTGGAGCGGTACTGCATGGCTAAACACTAAAGCGTCAGGCTCTGTCAATGCTTTTACTGACACGACGTCAGGCATTATTAATATCACCACGGTTGTAAGCAGTGGAACGGCAACAGTCACAGCTTCAATTGATAACACTGCTTCTGCAGCACAGTTTTTAGCTGGACCTGTGGGGTCTGCTGGAACGGTTGGTTATCGCACGATTGATGGTGGTGACTTGCCTACAGCCAGTACCACCTCAAAAGGCGGCGTTATTGTCAATGGCGGTGGACTTACTTTAAGCACTGACACAATTCAAATTGACAACAGTGTCACTACAAGTAGCACTAAACATCTTGTTACTTATGATGCCAATGGTTTAATTACTGGCGGCAGTGTAATTTCGTCATCAGATCTTCCCGTAGCGACAAGTTCTGCTAAGGGTGCTGTTATCGTTAGCAACGGTCTTGCTGTTGATGCAAGCGGCAATCTATCGATAGACAACACGGTAACCAGCGGAACATATACCAAAGTTACAGTTACGTCCAAGGGTGTTGTTTCTTCTGGTGACGTTTTAACTGCAGCGGATATTCCTGATCATTCTGCTGCAAAGTTAATTTCTGGAACGATTGGATCGTCCCTGATCGCCAATGATGCTATCACTGCCGAAAAGTTAGCTAATGAATCAACAGTAAAATTTGGCGGTGCTTTAGGCAGCGACAACGTAACTATTTTCCCTGCCGGAGACTTTAAAGGGCAGCTATTCTGGGATGAAACCAGCCTAGATTTATATCTTTATTCGGGATCAGCTTTTGTTCCAATTACAGTTTTATCTGGCAACCTTGTAAACGCTGGAACGTATAACGCAAATACCAATTTAGTCAGCAGCGTAACAACTGCTGGATCATCAGCAGGTTTCGTTGCAGGGTCTGCTTTGCCTGCTCCAGCTGGAGCAAATTTAAACCACTATTTGGTTGTGGACACCAGTGGCACAGGCTCTGGAGCAGCGCCTACAGTAGCACTTGCGCCTCCCGACATGCTTTTGAGCCAAGGGGTTGGAGCTGAATATGCGTTGATCGATGTATCAAATGCTATTGCAGGCCAATCAGCTAGCAATATTTCATTCATTGCGAGTGGAACAATCACTGCAACGGATGTGCAAGCAGCATTGCAAGAAGTTGATACAGAAAAGCTAGCGATAGCTGGCGGCACAATGACTGGTGACTTAAACCTTGGAGTTAGCACCAATGTGGTGTTTGAAGGTTCATCAGCTGATGACTATGAGACAACTTTAACGGTCACTAATCCTACAGCTGACCGCACCATTACATTCCCAAATGTTACTGGAACGGTAGTAACAACTGGTGATACTGGCAGTGTCACTAGCACGATGATTGTTGATGGAGCAATCGTCAATGCCGATATTAACGCTAGTGCAGAGATTGCAGTTAGCAAGCTTGCAAACGGCACTGCGCGTCAACTATTGCAGACCGACAGTGGTGGATCAGGCGTTGAATTTACGAGCAACGTTGATGTTCCTGGAACGCTAGATGTAACAAATGGGGCAACGTTTGATTCAACAGTTGCTGTTACTGGGTTGCTTAGTGCTAATGGCAAGTTGGCGTATCCAGCTGGAACAGCTGCTGCAGTCAGTTTGTATTCAGGGTCTGATACGGATACTGGTATTTATTCGCCAGGGTCTAATCAGTTTGGAATTTCGACAGCTGGAACGTCAAGAGTTGTTGTTAACGCAACCGGAAACGTCGGCATCGGGGCGACTAATCCTTTGGCAATTCTCCATTTAAAATCCGCTGTTACTAACGGTGGAACTATTGCGATGATTGATGACAGTGGCTCTGGAAACACAGGGCGACTGCAAATCATGACCACAGGTGGGTCAGGTTCTGATGAAATTCGGCTTGCTGGAGTAAATAGGAGTCTTGCACTAGGCACTGCAACTTCTAGCCATTTAAGCATCGTAGGTGGTACTGGCAACGTCGGCATCGGCACGACTACTCCTTCAACAGAGTTGGAAGTCAACGGTACGATTCTTTCAACACCTGTTGCATATGGCAACAATCAAGACCAACCTTATTTAATTGCTGGAACATCTGGATGGACAGGAGCTACAACGAATTGGAACACTTTTGGTTTCCAACATCGTATTAAGAGTGATAGCGGCGGCACTCCACGGATCACAATTGATACTAGCGGTGGCGAAGCATTCTGTGTACGTGACAACGGCGACGTCGGCATTGGCACGACTAGTCCTACTCAGAAGTTGGATGTTAATGGCACTATTGAAGCGAATGATTTGACCATTAATGGTTCTAGTTTCCGTAATATTCCTAAAAATAGCAAAACAGCCGCTTACACTTTATTGGTTTCTGATCTTGGTAAAGTTGTTTGCATTACAACAGGGGGTGTTACAATACCTTCAGGAGTGTTTTCGTCTGGTGATGCCGTGACTATTTACAATGACAGCGGCTCAAACCAAACAATAACGCAAGGATCAAGCGTTACTTTACGCATTGCTGGAGCTTCAACTGCAGGAAACAAAACGCTTGCTGGATACGGGCTTTGTACAGTTTTGTGCGTTGCGTCTAATGTATTTGTTGTCGGTGGAGCGGGGCTAAGCTGATGTCAATTTTACAACTTTTATTCGTTACAAGTTCAGTAGCTGACACAGGGTTTGAGGGCATAAACTTTAGTGCTGCTGGTGATTCATTCACTCTTGCAGATGGAAGCAGTAGCACTCGTAATGCTTTCTGCTTAGGTCGTGAAACAGATTATAGTTACACATCACCAAATGTTATATGGGCTTCTGTTGCTCTAAAGACATTTGCAAAATTTGAATTGCAAAGCGGTACTTTTACAAAAGTTGGCAGCGATATTGATACTGGTTTCGGCGGCAATTTGATAGACATGACTGACACTGGAACACATATTATTCTTATCAGCACCTCAGGAGAAGTAAATCGCTACAACAAAAGCACTGGTAGTCTAGAAACTGAAGTAGACACAGGTAGTGAAACCAGAAGAGGAGTGGCCTGGAAAAGTCCTTTCTTTTATACCGGATTTCAAACTCCAAGCGGTTCGCGAGATGCTATTCAAGTCTTTTCCGATCAATCAAGTAGCACTGAGTATCAGGACATAGTTAATAACAAAAACGTAAGTCGCAAAGGCTTAGCGTACGACCCTGAAGATGATTTATTCTATCAGTGCCATGAAGATGGTGGTGGTACTATATTTTCAACAACTAACTCAAGCAGCAATACTAACAGCGTAAGCTTTACTAATGAAGGCACATTGCCATCGTGGACTGATAGAGGAAGTCTTTTTAGTTATGACATTTTAAAAAATAGCAATGGCAGGTTTATTATTGGCAAAGTATTTAACAGTGGGCAGATCTGGTGTTTATATCAACTCGCAAGCAGTGGAGGCGGTGGTAGCAGCAGTGCAGGACATCAAATCTTCACGTCAACAGGCTCAAGTTCGTTCACAGTTCCTTCGGGAGTCACAAGCATTTGTGTTGTAGGCGTAGGTGGTGGTGGTGGTGGATGTGGTGCTGGAGGAAGCACTGGCCAAGATTCAGGTTCTGCAGGAGGTGGAGGAGGATTGGCTTACACAAATAATATTTCTGTAACTGCTGGTGAAGTATTAACAGTAACTGTAGGAACTGGTGGTGATGGTGGAAGCACTGCCAATAATTCCAATCGTGATGGAGATGATGGAGGCGATACTACTATTACCAGATCAGATGGAACTGTTCTATGCAGAGCCAAGGGAGGTAATGGTGGAGCTAGAGCATCTGCGGGTGGATCTGGCGGTTTACTAAGTCAGGGTGTTCGTGATGGTGGAGGCAATGGTGGTGATGGTGGAGATGCCGCAACCGGAAATCTTTCAGCCGGAGGTGGAGGTGCTGGAGGATATTCAGGTTCAGGCGGAAATGGATCATCGGGAAGTGGTGTAGGCAGTAATGGTTCTGGAGGCGGAGCTGGAGGCGGTGGAAGAGCCTCGAACAGTATCGGTGGAAATGGCGGTGGTGTTGGTTTATTAGGTTCAGGCAGTAATGGTGCTGGAGGGTCTGATTCAACAACTAATACCAAGCACGGATATGGAGGAAGTGGTGGCACAAGATCAACCTCTTTGACTGCAGGTCTTTATGGAGGAGGCGGTGGCTCTGTAGATGACCGTATTACTTCTGTTGGAGGTGCAGGAGGTCAAGGAGCCCTAAGAATTCTTTGGGGTTCTGGAAGGTCGTTCCCCAGTACAAACGTTTCAAGCGAAACAGGTTGATTCGACTTTTCCTCTACACTAATCTTGCATTCGTTTAACCATGGCAAACACTTATACCTGGAAAGTCGGTCAATGTGATCGCACTTTGTCTGATGGCATGATTAACACGCTCCATTACACAGTGAATGCCACTGATGAAGATGGTGTTTATTCCGTTGGAGCGTATGGTTCTGTCGGCCTTAAAGCAGCAGATTCTGAAACTTTTGTTGCTTATGACGCCGTGACCGAAGCGCAAGCAATCACTTGGGCTCAAGCTGCTATCGGTGGAGCGGACAAGGTTGCTGAAATTCATGCAGCATTGGATGCACAGCTTGTCGAAAAGAAAACTCCAACCAAAGGTGCAGGAACTCCCTGGAGCGCATGATGCAACGACCTGATCCAATGATTCCTTGCAAGCCTGGTGCGGAGGATGTGCAAAGCATGTCTAACCGCACGTTATGGCTAGACGAGTTGTATTTCTTGGATGGCCGTGACC
>Ga0181393_1000731_pt1 | contig 12203 bp, 10 predicted proteins | sample 16SPOviralmetaG_FD_130122 | JGI IMG/M metagenome (GOLD analysis project Ga0181393, IMG submission 130122) | Marine viral communities from the oligotrophic San Pedro Time Series (SPOT) site, San Pedro Channel, CA, USA - 16 SPOT_SRF_2010-10-21 | ecosystem: Environmental > Aquatic > Marine > Strait...
CATTTGACCTGCGAGTTCTTCTACTGTGTCATAATTTGTATCTCTTGATGCAGTACCAGAGTTAGGACAAATATAAATACCATTCTCTGTTGCGTCTGTTTGTGATTTAACTAAAATTTTATCACCAGTAGAAAGCGAAATACCATCAATAGTATCTCCATTTTCTAAAGCATTAGTTAAATTAACATTACCTGTTGTAGCAACTTTAGTAATAATTCTTGTTCTCATTCCTGCGATTGCATTATCTACATACAGTTTTGAACTTGCTTCGGTGTCTGCTGTTGGCAAAGATAAACCACTTATAGAGCCACCAGTTATAGAAACTGAATTACTAGCCTGTGTTGATATTGTGCCAAGACCAAGATTTGTTCTTGAAGTAGATGCAGAGGAAACATCACTAAGGTTATTACTTGCAGTTAGTTTACCAGTTAATTGCGTTTGTGCATCACTTGTTAATCCACCAATATATTGAAATTCAGAATTTGTTACACTTCCATCTGCTATTTTAGTAGCATCAATTCCTGTCGCAACTTGTGTGTTGCCAACACCTGCTGTTTTAATAGAAACTGCTCCACTAGAAACACTAAAGTTATTTGTATCAAAAGATGCTATACCTTTATTTGATACTGTTGCATCTTCACCAGAGTAAGTAATTGTTCCACTAGACTCTGCTACATCTAAACCTTCACCTGCTGCATAAGTAATTGTACCACCTAATGAAGTTGCTGTTGAACTTGATCCATCGGTTACAGTTATAGATGAGTTTACGAGTTCTGCATTTGCTACTCCTCCATCTTTAATTGTTACTGCACCAGAAGATACAGCAAAATTATCAGAATGAAAACTAGCAATACCCTTATTACTTGTTGTAGCATCTTCACCTGCTATTGTTAAAGTTTGCCCAGAAGCTGTGGTATCTATTCCTTCACCACCTGCTACAGTAAATGTTTGTGAGTCTAAATCTACTGCACCTGTTCCACTATCACCTGCAAAATCAAGATCTTCACCAGTTAATTGCGTATCTACATATGCTTTAATACTTTGTTGAGAAGCAACTGCTGTAGCACTATCACTTGACATATCATCTTCATCTTTAAAAGCTGTACCAGATAATGATGTGTTAAGAACTGGACTTGTTAAAGTTGGACTTGTTAGAGTCTTGTTAGTCATTGTAACTGTACCAGAGGTTACAAATGCTTTTACTGATTGCTGCGAAGGAGGAATAATAGCAGAGTCACTACCCATAGCATCTTCATCAACAACTGGAATAGCAGGACCAACATACGTAGAGCCAACCCATAAAGTAGGATTAGTGTCTGATGAATGAATACTGCCACTATCAAAAGTAAATGTAATTGTTGTATTTGGAGCAGAGTATGAAGATGTTGCGATTTTACCATATATGGTCCCTGTATTCGCCCCATTCAATTTTATACGTCTGCCAACATGATACGTTGAAGAAACATCGGCAGCAATTGTAACAGAGGTAGCCGAAGCTCTAGTTACAGTTTGTGAACCTGTACCAGAACCTAGTTGAAACCATTCTTTATCATTCCATACATCACGTATTTGTGCCATCATTTCTCTAGCAGAGTTATTAACTCCACTTGGTGGCATACCTTCTGGCCAACCATTCGGACTAGCCGAATTATTACTGGCTGCTGTTGTACTCCATGTGTTTACTTTACTCATCTTCTTCCTTTATTTTTTCAATAGTTTCGGTAACTTTACCAATTAAAATATTTTTCTCTGCAATCATGTCTTCACGTAACCATGACTTTAAAGCTCCAATATCGTTAAATATTCCTTTCTCAATTAGTGAAGGAACAAAATTTCTTTTTTTACTTTTAGCTCTATTTTTTGCAAATTCTTGCAAAGGCTCTAACTGACTTTGATTTAAAACAAAATTAATTGCACCACTAATATCTTCTAATGCAGTTTTTGTACGATTAACTCCTGTACGAAGTTTCATATTTTTATCTTGTATGTATTCTTTAGCTTGTTCGCCTTGATTGCTCTTAATTAAATAATTAGCAGCTTTGACTAATTCATTAACTTCATTAAACAATTCATATATTTTAGAACCATCTTTTGTATTTGTTATAATTTTTTTTCTAAATCTACGAATACCTGGATAGTTTTCAAAATCCAAATCTGGCATATCATCGAATAATGCGTAATCACTTGCTAATAAAAAATAACCACCAATAGTATTAAAATAACCTCGTATTAATGCTTCAATTTGTGGAGCAGATAATTTGGCAATTTCAGGAACATAATCATTTTTATAATATTTTCTTCCAAGAAATTCAGTTAACTCTTTAATTGTTTTGCTTGTATATGGACCACCTCGTAATTCTTTAGGCAAACCTTTATCTGTCATAGTTTCAATAGGTCTATCTAAAAAACGAATTTTATTTGCCATTATTTCTATTGGTGGATTAATAATAAATGGCATTAAATCTAACCGAAAAGTTTCAAATATTATTCTTTTAGCATCAAGAGCAGTTTGGAAATTATTATTATCTTGAAAATTTATCCATGCTCTTTCAGCAATTGACATAACTGCCCCTGGCTCCCATAGTTTAGGAAGTCTCCAATGTTCATACATTGGTTTATCAAACATTTGTGTTGCTTCATTATATCCGTACACTTCTTCCAAAGTTGAAGGCACTCTTCCATTTTCTATAACAAATTGTTTTAAATTTTCTGTTGGTATAAAAAAATGCCAATGAGAGTCTCTGTCCCAATCTTCCATGTTTTCATACAAAGGATTAGTTCTATTCATTTCAGCAAGTACCATTGACATACCTGCTCCTATTCCTAATTTAGCTGCTACCTTACCTCTGTTAGAATCTTTTACTAAACCACGATATACTCTATCGCCACCAAGAACAGCAGGTCTAATAAATAAACCCATTTCCATAAAAAACTGCGCTGTTTGTCCATACCATTTGTCATATGCACCTCGCATAGAAAAGTCTGTTGAAATTTCTCTACTTTCAAAAGCAGCTTTTGTTTCACTTTTTCCTTTTTTTCTAGCTTTAGCAAACTCGCCTACTCTTGATGCGTTTTCAACTAAAGAACCTAACTGCTCAAACCATTGACCTAATTTTACAGGAGACGTTATAACTTTATTAAAATTTAAACCTTTGTCTGTATAAAATTTTTCTAAGCGTCCTTTAAATAAACCTTGCGTATCAAAAAAACTAGACAAGGAACCACCATTAGCTACCCAATCTCTATAATTTTTATCTTTTAATATTTGTGATTTAAAACCAACAGCAGCATCTTTAAATGGTATGTACCCATTTTTAGATAACATACCTGACATAAGCGTATCACGAACAAAGTTAGCTTGTATAAAGTCAACTGCTAACGTAATAAATGATCTACCAATACGTGTAGGAATAGACGCATATTGCATAAATGTATCAAAACCTTTACTTTTAGGATTGATAGACTCTAAACCTCTAAACAATAATGGGTCTGCTACTCGGTAATATTCAACTTTACCATCTTTTAAAACAGCTATGGTATTTGGTTCTTTTGGTTTTAAACCATGCACTAATGCTTTAGTAAAATCGCCCATCATGTCAAAACCAATATCAATGAGCAAATCCATTTCTTTAGGCAATAAACCTTTAGAAGCATCTAAAACATTTTCTTTAAATGTATCTCGTATTTCTTTTGTACTTACGCTTACTTCTTGTTTTCTTTTTTTCTCTTTAATAGCTTCTATAAATCTGCCACTATCTTTTGTTTGTTCTGCTTTTTTTATAACATCAAGTTTAATTTGATTATTAATAGCTTCTTGTAAAATAGTACGAGCATTTTTAATAATGTTATCTAATGGGTGTCCTATATTACGTTCACTACCTCTAATCATTTTGATAGTAAAAGCATCTTTAGAACTTTTAGGACCTGATGAAGTTTTATTAACTCTATTAAATGGAACGTAATCTACATTTCTCCATTTACTTATTTGACTTCTTGTAAAAAGACCACTTTCAACACCTATGTCTAAAATAGTGTCCCACCATTGTTTATAGTCTTCAAATAGTTTTTTGTATTGAGGATATTTTTTTTCTAAACCAACAAGAGCTTGTATTTCCGTAACAGTAAAAGGAGTTTTAACTTTTTGTTCAAATAAATATTTTGCTCTTCTACCTGCTATGTAATCCCAAAAAGGAGAATCTTTTCCTCCTACTTTGTTTATCACATCTTGAAATTTTACGCCTTTAGTATCTATAGTAAAAACACGTTCCCCTTTGCTATTTGTTTTTATTCTTAGAGGACCTAGTTTTATACTTTGACGCAAGGCTTCACTCATGCCTTTAGCTTTTCTTGCGTTCATATAGATAATAGGTTGTGTATCTATACCTGCTTCGAAACGTCTGATACCTTCAAGGTTATCAATTAATTCTACACGTAATTGCTGCGCTTTAGTACCAACACCTTCATTAATAAATACTTCTGCACCAATTTTAGATTTAGCTCTATCAACTGCACTTTGTTTGTACCAATTAGAAAAGTTAGTTTGTGCTTTTAAAATAGCAGGTCCAATGTTTTGCATTTTGCCCTGGCTATCAACAAGTTTATTTGTTCGAACTTGTGTATCAAACCACTCAAAAAATTTAGGTGTTAACTTTTGTGATTTTGCAGGGTCGGTCATGTATATACGCATGAACTCGGCAAAGCCTTCTTTTATATTAGTAACATCATATGATACTTTTATAATTTCGTTTCCAAATTCTTTTTCTTTATACTTTTTAGATATTTCAGGAATACGACTATCAAGATAATGTGCAATTTCGTGAGCTGCTACTTCTAATTGATTACGATTTTTTAATCGTATTGCACCACCACCCCCTGGTTTATCAAGGTTAAGAAAGTTACGATGATAACCAAGAGTTCCCCCTTTCATGTTACCACCAATCTCTATTGGTAAATCTAAATCTTTTAAAAACTGTTGAAGAACAACGTCTCTTCGAATTAAATTTTTAGGTGCATCTGCTACAGCATCAACTCTCGCTTCTATACCTGGCTTTATGTAATTACCTTCTCCAAGAGGAACATACTTTGAACCAGGAGTCATAGAGTCAATAGTTGGCTCTTTCTTTTTAGACCAGGTTTCAATAATAGCCTGTTGTACTTTTTCAATTGTTGGTTTTCTGATAGCAGCATCTATTTCAATAGGAACAATAGAGTTTGCAATTTCTTTAGCGTTTTGTTCTATGTTTCTTTCAAAATTTTCAACAAATTTATTTACTTCTATTTTTGCTTGATCTTTTGGTTTAGCTTTGATGACATTCATGCCACCACCACCTGCCATTTTATTTATAGCGTAGTGATGAAAAAAACCTTCTATACCTTCTTTAATATCATCATCGCCTACTTGTCTTTTAAAAACAGCACCAATAGCTTCTCTTGCTCCAGGAACTTCGCCTATTGCATTGTCCACAGCTTCGGCTCCTATTCCTACTGTACCTGCAAAAAAAGCAAAAGGAGTTCTTAGTAAAAAGAAATCTCCTGAATCATAAACAAGATTAATTAATTCTTTATTTGTTTTTTTAGCAATATTAGTTGGACTAAAAGAGTCATTAGTAGAAAAACCATAAAAATCTAATTCTTCTTTTGACCCAGATACTTTAGCAGCTTCAGGAATACCTATATCGCCTTCATAGGCTTCCATAAATCTTTCGGCTCCTGCTTGAATAGGTTCTACTGTTAATGCTTTAACTGTATCAAAAACATTTTCATACAAAGATTTTTTTGGTTCTGGTAAAATAAAAGCAGGTTTATCGGCTACTTGAAAACCTTCTTCTTTCATCATGTCGTCCATGAAATTTTCAGGGGGCATGACAGGTTTAGGTTCTGGTAAAACAAAATCTGATTTTGCTTTTGGTTCAGGCAATACAAATTCTGCCATTACTTTGCCTTTATAATTTTTGACTCGATTAATTGTTTGATAATTTCTTCTCTTGGCAAACTATTAACTTCTGATGCAGCAGCAATAATTTCCTCTATTGTCATATCTCCATATGCTTCATTTGCTATTTCATATGCTACATCTACATTTAACTCTTCGCCATCAAGATTAACTCCTGCAAATGCTGTTTGGTATTTATCTAGATCTTTGTCTTCTACTCCAACTTTCATATTCATAGCATTAGAAATTATTCTTTTTAATTCAGGAACATAATTTGGATTATCACTAAATTTATCAGCAGCAGTTTTGTTTAACATTTCAGAATAAAAATCTAACATAGTTGAATCTTCATTACCTTGTATTTTTTTATACTTTGCAAATTCTCTATCTATAAATTTTCTATCGTTTGTTATTGAATTATTCTTATCTGTGTTAGCTTGTGATAATCCCTTTTTAGATGGTTCACTAAAACTTAATTTGTTATTTTTATCTATTGTGACTACTGTACCTTCTCTATACAAATTACTATTAAAACCAGGTTTTACTTTTAGTAATGCTTCTTCATCTTTTTCATTTCCAATAATAAATGATTGTGAAGTTTTACCTTTTGATATTGTTTCAAATTCTACTTGTTCACTTAATGGTTTACCATCGTCAAATAATTGAGGTGTTTTTATTGCAATCAAACTATTATCTGCACCTTTTTGAAATGATACATTAGGAGACGTTGCTTTTTTATATTGAAATTCTGCCATTTGATCAGCCATAAAATTCTTTTTACCTTGCCTAGAACCTGCCGATACTGCTCCTGCTATTTGGCCCATTGTAGGCGCAATAGGTTGCTTACCTGTTAAGGGAGCTAACATTTCTAAAATACCTCTACGTCTTGCAGATACCATAGGGTCTGCACTCATTAACATGTCTAAAATACCCATTACATTAATGCTCCTAATAATCCTCCACCAATAGCAAAGGCAGGGTTTGTCATTCCTAACATACTTCCTATTTCTGCACCTGCTAAACCACCAGAGAGTAATCCTGCTCCTATGTTACGTTGTAATGGTTGCATTGTTGTAGAAGTTTGACCATACGAACCACCTGTTGCAGCTTGATAATTTCTTAACTTTTCATATGGAAGCATTTGTTGGTATTGATACCTATTCATTGCATCAGCCAAAGCTGCTTCTTGTAAACCTTCTCTCTCTGCTCCTACTTGACGTAATCTATAAATATCATCGTAATCTGTTTGAGCCATTTGTGGAGCTGCCATTAATGCGTTTTGCATATTTTGACGTTCCATTTGATAATTAGGCGCATAGACTTGTGTTGCTAAATCTCCTAAAGCACCTGCTAACACTTCTTGGTTAGCACCACTACCTAAACGTCCTGCTTTCGAAAATTGAGATTGAACTCCTGCTGTAACGTCTCCTGCCATTTGATTGTATAAATCTTGAATAAATGGATTAGATGTTGGTGTTAGGTATTGTCCTTGCGCTTGTTTTAATAATTCATTTTGAGATTGCTGTAATAAAGGCGAACCAGTTAATGCTCTATTTTCTGCTGCTGTTAATGCTGCATTTGTTTGTGGCGAAAAATCCACGTATGTTTGACCAGGAAAATAATTTGGACCTGTTGCATTATACAAATCCTCTGCACGTTCCATACCTTTTGTTAAATAAGGTAATTGAAACGCAGGTGGTTCTGTATTTGTAACTGTTTTAGCTGTACCTGCTCCTTTACTCATTTTTTAATTCCTTCATTAATATTATGTGTTTTTGTTTGTAGTCTTTTAACCATTTTACCCAACCTTTACGTCCAACTAGCTCAATCCGTTGGCAATTGTTTTGTTTAGCCCATTGTTCAATTTGTTCCTTCATAGGATTGAACCAGACTTTCATATTAGTACCTCCTGCCAAAAAATATCGGCAAGATCGTAATTGAGGATATTCTATTATTTCTGTAATAATAGCTGCTTCCACAATGTTTGTTTTTGTATTCCACGAAATCCATAACTGCATCTTTTGTATTAAAAGGCTGTCAAAGACATCTTTAGGTTTATAAGCATAACCATCTATCTCTAATGGTTTGTTAAGAAGGGGTTCGATTTGTTTCCAAATTAAACCCACTTCTTGGGGAGGAACGTAACTTATTTGATTATCCGAAGATTGCGTAACCGAATGTTTGATCTGTGTTTCCTGAACTTGCATGTGTTAATGTTGCTGTACCATTTGCTCTAGCCGATACATACAAGTTAGCTTTTGCTGTATTAGCATTAGCTGTTGTAGGCATAAACAATATGATTGAGTTTGCCCCTACTCTTGCATCAGTTAAAGTTGATGAAGTTTGATTGGCTGTCAAAGTTATACTTCCTGTGGAATTTAGTTTTCCGTCTATTGTATTGTTTAAAGCACCAGATACTAAACGTAAATGTTGACCTTGGTCTGGCATAGATAAAGGTACTTTTAAAAATTGATTTTGTGCCATTATCTTTTGCCCTCTGCCCTAGCTTCTATTTCAACACCAGACATTGTTGTAAAGTTTCCTGTTACATTCACACGAACACGATGAAAACGAGTTGTGCTACGCATAGGACACGTACCATTATTTTGTGTTGAAACTGCTGTACCTTCGGTAACAGTATCTAACTGTGAAGAACGAGATAATGGGGTTACTGTAACAGTTGTCCCTCCAACACCATCAACAATAGGCATGACACTAATTAATGTTGAACGTCTTCCTTTTGCACCTTCAAATTCAGTTGTATCTACTGTTGCTGTTAAACTTGTTGCAATAAACTTTCCAAATTTTTTATCGCCACTAAATCCTGCTAACCCTACTATACCTTCTCCATAATAATACGAGTCTAGTGATTTAGGTAATGTATCTAATGTTCCAAGTTTATCTAAATCTTCTAATGAGTTAAATGCTTCTTGCGATGCACTTGCTAAATATTGAATAGATAAATCTGACCCTGTACTCCATTTATCTACTGAATAATTATAGATTAATAATTTATTATTTATATCTGATGATGTAGAACCTGTAGCACCACCACGATAAGACCAAGCAACAATACTATTGTTAGGGTCCACAGCAGCACAAATACCATCAAGGTTAGAAGATAGATCATCAAAGAAAAAATTATCTACTTTACCATTACCAATTGGTGTTAATTGTTGACCACCAGTTAGTTTATAAAATCCATCTTGTGCTAAGAAGAATATCATATTACCAAATGATACAACACTTCTTGGCGAAAAGGCTCCTATGTTGTCTGCAATTTTATCGAATGTAAAAATAAGTGGAGTTCCCACATATGACATACGATAAATAGCACGTTCAAAAAAAATAATTCCAAAACTTTCTCCACCTACGATTGCTTGTACGTTACCATGCGTTCCAACAACATCTTGATAACCAGATTGTGTTGTTTGACTTGGTGTCCATTGTGTTGAATTATTTAACCCAGACCATTTAACTCGTTGGTTATATGATGTACCTGACTCTGTAGTATAACCTGCTACAACAAAATCTCTTATAACTGCTAAGTATTTTGCTTTTAAAGAAACTAAATCACTAAAAGCAGTATCAACCCCTTCTTCAAACTTTTGTATATTATCAGCGTTATTAGCTGCAATTATATTAGAACCAAATTGAGTAAACGCCCAAAAGTCTCTGGCATTTTCTGTAGTTGAGTTAGAATACCCACTTGCTTTGCTTTTATCAATAAACTCCCCAGAGTTATTCATTTGGTATAATTTAGTAGCGTCTCCTGCATAGTTTGTTGTTCCACCACCAGAAAAAGAAGTAAATAAACCTACAGCATTTCCTGTTAATGCTGTCGTGCTTAACTCTTGAAAACCAGGCAAGGATTTATAACCAACTTTTAAAGGTAAAACATTATCAGCTTTCAATGCGCCTGTGTTTTGAAACGTAGGCAAATCAGCTTGTAACTCGCCAAAAGGTATCATCGGTAAACTCTTCTCTTAGGAGCAAATTGTGTTGATGTCATTTGCAAAGGTGTTGAAGAGTGTTTTCCTTTATCATCACTTATATTAGCTTTTTGTACTGCTTCATTAAAAAGATTAGCCCAGACAGGAAGTCTTTCATCATTTTGTATAAAAGGAGTTGCTTCTAACAAAGAACCATACAAATATAATTCAGGATAGTTTGTTAAAATATCATTTGTTGTATTAGAGTCAGATAACCCTGTTATACGTTTGTAGTAATACATGTTAATCGTGTAAGCATTATCTGGCGTTGGACCAAAATAAATTTTATCTCCAATAATGGAGTAATAAACAGGAAGACTATTTCCTGCATCAATATATACTCTATTCAATTCATTAGGAGCCATAAATTGCAATTCTGTTTGAGGACTTGCAGAAGTATTTTGTATTGAAATAAATTCTAAAAATCCTGTTGGAATTGAAATATACTTAGTACCTGCAACTGTGTCTGTTGTTGTATTAACAGCCATTTCACGTAAGCGTAAATCTTTTGCATGACGTGACTCTGCTAAATCAATAAACGTATCTATATTCGTTGTTAGATCGTCTCTATTAAGATAACTTGCAATCTCCGTTTTTAAATTTGAATAAGTATCTAATGCCATTTAAACTCTTCCTGTCCATACTCGAAATGCTCTATTATCACTATCGTTCAACCATCTTTTAAAACGAACATGATCTAATATATCTCCATTAGGAGACATAATTTTTTGTTTTGCTAATTGCTCAACAATAACCAAGGGGATAGAAGCAACATGATTTAATTCTCCTGTTTTACTTTTTCCTTCCCCCAGGCTTTGTTTAATTTTATTTTCTTCAATAACAGGGGTAACATCTTGCGTTCTTTCAATGTGAAATTTACCTTCACTTTCATCGGCAATAAAATTAGTATCAACAATATCTTTTGAAATAGGTAATTTCTTTGACATTATGATGATAGCTCAGTTACTGAAATTTGCCCTGCTGCTGTTGCGTATGCAGATACACTATCAGATGGACTTGTTTTTACAGTTATTGAATCATTGGCACTCAATAACAATCCATCTTTGTTAGCAGCAGTTCCTTCTAATTTAATATAAGCATCAACTGTTGTTGACACATGAACCAAATATACATCAGCAGATATAGCTGTTGCTAAAACTCCTGCACCTGAATGATCTTGTACTGTATATTTGATCGGTCTGTATTGATATGTGTGTGCCATAATATTCCTATCTTCTAATGACGTAACTTATGTCAGCAGTACAAGAAGCAGTTTGTTCACCATTACTACGAATATTAATAGCGTCTCCTTCTTCTACTAATATTTCGCTACCAATTGATAATGCTACTCCACTTTCATCTGCTGTTGCATCTGGAAGAGTTGCATCAACACCTGTGTCTGCACCATTTTTCAAAATGTCAAAAGTTGTATCTGCATCTATGACAGTATGTACGTTCATAATAATATCTTTAATTTTTCCCCTATCAGGAATTACACATACAGGACTTGCATTATCTGCTGTTTGTATAGCAGTCATATTGCCACCCATAATAAAATAATCATTTAAAGTTCTCATTTTTTCCTCTTATTGTTCCGAGTAATACTCTTCAATATAAGGGGCCTATAAAGGCCCCCTTAAATTCTTAACTTAACCTAAAATTAAGAAGTAGTTAAATCTGCAACTATACCTGATGCGCCTTCGTTTCTTGAAACAACGCCACCTTCCATTAACAATAACATGTGAGTGTTATCGCCTGTTTTTGCTAGTTGAGTATTTTCAAAAGGTCTTAAAACATTGAAACCCCAAAATTCAGAATCTAATACGAAACAATCTCTGTCTCTTTGGAATCTGTTAGGTTTAACTGTTAAAGTACCGAAATCAGATTGATATACATCTACACTTGCTACAATAGTTTGTGCAGGTACTTCTCTAATAGCAGTAGAGCCACCTGTAAAACCAGAGATAGCTTGTTTATTAAATGGACCCACCATAATAGTGTCTGGGTTTCCACCTGCAACATAACATTCTCTGATTACTTCTTTTAACATAGACTCTGCGAAAGCTCTTTGAGTACCATCAGTTGCAGTACCAGTTGGAACACCATTAGTATGTGCTGCAACTGCTCCACCTGCACCTAAAGAAGAGTTTGTATTTATCCAAGTTCTTAACCCTGCTGTTTTTCTAGCTGCATTTGATGCACCTACAGTTGGGATTACGTTAGCTTGGCAAATACCTGCTTCGACGTCTCTTTTCAGCTCCTTGCTATTTTTTGCGAGG
>Ga0181393_1000732_pt1 | contig 12197 bp, 18 predicted proteins | sample 16SPOviralmetaG_FD_130122 | JGI IMG/M metagenome (GOLD analysis project Ga0181393, IMG submission 130122) | Marine viral communities from the oligotrophic San Pedro Time Series (SPOT) site, San Pedro Channel, CA, USA - 16 SPOT_SRF_2010-10-21 | ecosystem: Environmental > Aquatic > Marine > Strait...
CTTCTGAATCAGTTCGTCGGGGTGACAATGTTCAGCGATGAAGGATGAAAGCGGCTTCTCCAATTCAATCAAGTAAATGACCCAATCCAAGATGTGGAGGTCAGGCATGTAGTCAATGAGCATCTCAGCCACTTCGTCCGCGTCAAGCGCCGTGAAATATCCTGCGCCTCTCATTCTTCTTCACCTGCCTTCACAGTCCAAAAACGTCCATCGCTGCTACCATGCCTGATGTTGCGCCACAGGCCGTCGGAATGAACTTGAATCCATTTAACCGGAGCGCCCTTCTGAATGCAGTCTTCAAGGTACGTGATGTATTCCATCACCTTTGGGTTGGTTACTTGTGTCATCATCACTCACTCCGCATGTCCTTGATACGTTGCTGAAGGCGGTCAATCCTTGCCTGCTTCTTTGCAGCACGTCGTTCAACACGGCGCTCCGCGCGAGTGGGCTTAGGCTCAGGCTCCTCAACGTAGGTAGCGAGAGCGAACTCTTGCTGCACGGCTCGGTTGATGTGGTCAAGCATCAACGGTATGAGTTCATCATTCATACTGCGACTCACCAAGGTACTGTGGTAGTTGTTCATCTCCTCTCGGTAACGAGCAATCAGTTCAGGTGCGGCTTTCTCAATCACCGCTTCAGTGATGAAATCAATGGCCTCAGTGCCAGTGACGGTAGCCGTAGGTTGAATGGGAGTTGTTTCAGTTTCGGGTTTTGCTTGCCTGACCCTACCGAAGCGCACCGTGATGGCGTGCTTCGTGCGACCAAGCGCAGCGGCAATCTCTTCGTTGCTGCTCCCGTTCTGCTTCATCTCAAGCATTGTCGCAGTGTCCGCATCAGACCAACTCGTACGAGCACGGGTAAGTACTCCTGCCTCTCGCATCTCAGCCTCACGCTTCTTCAGCGTATGAACACGACCCGACACTGCCGAGTGCGAGCGATTGAGTCGCTTTGCAATCTGCTTGTACGGTACCTTGTTACGCACCATGCGCGTAAGTTGTTCATCTTCCTTTTCAGTCCAGTTTGTTCTCTTGTGTTCCACCATGTTGTTTCCTCCTGTATTAGCGACTATCATCATGCTCACGCGGGAAAGGACCAGTCGTCACTCCCGTCACCGAACTTCATGTCCATGTACTCATCAGATGTGAGGTCGTACTCGCCTGCGAGATTCGATAACGATTCCCGGTTGGCCTTGGTGTACGTCACCGCAGCCGGGTCACGCTCAAACATAAACACATCATCCTCAAGAATCAGACCGGCCTCCTTCCCCTCAAGGAAGGCAGCGTACAGAATGTCGTCCACTGTTCCATCACTAACGTGATGCTTCAATACATCCTCAGACTTCACGCGCATGTAGCATGTCGCAGGGTCAATGATGATGTTCATCGGGAGGGCAAGTACCCATGCCTTCGGTACACCCCACTTCTCGGCAAAGGATTCAGCGGTCATATACATAATGAGTGAATGGTAGTCCGCTGACATCACAGGCATGTACCCGATATGTTGGTGACCACTCTTCATCATCGCTGACCACATGCGGGTGTGCGCTCGCTTCATGGCAAGGGCAGCATCCTCAATGTCATCGGGCAAAGCATGCTTGCCCACAAGGGCTTCATGGAATGCACCGAAGGCTGCGTTGAATGTGTCGCTCATCAGTCCCACCCCCACAGGTAAGTGTGAACAGATACGCCGAAGGCCCTCACCCCATTCGACACTTCAACGGCCTTGTCAACCACATCATAGGGTTCATGAAACAAGTGCCATTCTTCCTTGGACTTGTCTTCATATCCATCATGGGTGTAGGGTGACACACGAATCCAGTAGGAAGTGTGATGCTCACCTTCGAGTTGGTAAGGGATGCGGCAGGAGCCGAAGGCAAGCCACTTGTTACCACTACGCATCGAAACAAGGGGCTTCATCAAAATGTCCTCCCAGTGGCGGTCGTACAAGTCGTCGCTCAACTCCTTGCATTCGGCTGCGTGGAGCAGGTCAAACTTGGAGGGAATCATTCTTCCTCATCCCCCGGAGCGAAACGCTTGTGTTGTGGACTATCCTCCACAAGACCGGCGAAGTCCATTGCATCCAAGAACTGGAGGTTCTTCTCCTTGTTCAAGTCAATGTCGAGGATGAAGGACTTGGACTTGGGGGTGTTGATGTCATCCCAGTCAAGGGGGAACTTCGTGAGGTTGATGAACATCTGCGTACCATCTTCGTAGCGCACCACGTACACCGTAGGACGAATGTACACGCGCTCGGGTGAAGCGAATGAAACGTACTCGCCATCGTGACCCGCAAGCCATGCGGTCAACTCGGGTGGCACGCTGAACTTGTCGGCGTAGCCGTAGTTGCGGTTGACAGTCTGCTCAGGCAGGAAGACCTGTACGTGGAGCAGACCACCTGCGTTCACTCGGAACTGCACTACTGCTTCGTCTGATTGTACTTGGTGGTGCTCGCACCACGCTTCGTACTTGGCTTCATTTCCGACTGCACTGCTGATGTGTTCATTTACTTCGTTCATGTTTCTCACTCCTCTTCCCTTTGGTTGGTTATATACTTCCAATTGGAATCCACTTCCTCCGTGCGGTTGGGCAGCACGGTGATAGGACCGGCGTGCCCGAGGCGGGTCACGACCCACCCACGGTTCGTGCGGCGCACCATGTCTCCCACCTTGATACTCGGGATGCGGTGTACACTCACCACTTGGTACAAGTTGTCCGCCACGTGCTCAAGGCCGACGTATGTGTTCGGGCCGGGAGACAGGTTCACCGTTCTCCCTCCACGAAGATACGCTTGACTGGAATGTAACCCGTCATCTCGATTGACTGCATGTACTGCTCAAGCATGTCCGTGCGCTGCAACTGCATGCGCTCAACAATCTCTTCGGGTGTGGGCATGTCCTCAACGCTTGCGTGCTGAGGTAGGGTGAGTTCAAAGTCACCCTCAAACAATTCCATTCGTTGGAAGTCGGGAGTGTCCACAGACATAGCGTGGCCATTCACGGCCAGTGCTTCAGTCACCGTACCGTTTGCGTGAAGTTCAATCTTGTTGGGCAGTCCAATCACTTGTGGCGTGTTGCCTGAAAGTTCTGCCATGAACTCATTCCATCGTTGTTGGATGGCGACACACGCCTCGTTGTGTGTATCAACCATGCGTCGTGCTTCGCCCTCGGCATAGAAGTACAGGAAGTCGTAGCAGTAATTGTACCGCCTGTGCCAATCCCAACTCCACTTACTCCGCATGTTCTTATGCACCCCGTAGTACTTCAGTGACTCACGGTTGACGGGCACCCATGCGTACGTGTGAATCTCCACGCCGTACACACCGCGAGTTCCCGCAATGACGTACTCCCATCCGTTCACCACGTCGCCCAACTTGCGGGCCTTGGAATTGCTCACGGTTTTGTACTGACGAATCTCGTCAACCCATTTCCAGTTGTCCCACTTGAAGCGACGGCTACGACCTTCACCAATCTTGATGATGCGCTCACCTTGGATGAGGCGAGTGAGCACACGACTGATACACTTGAGCACCTTCTTGTCTTCTGCACTGTGGATGAGGTCACGCCTGTTGGTGTCGTAGGACAAGACCTCGATGTTCTCGTACGCATCATGTCTCCATGCATAGCGAGCCATCACATTCTCCCACTTTCGCTCGTTCCACGTCGTGATGTTTGGGTCGGTGTTCTTCGCGTACCACTTACCACTCGCAGACACTTGGGCCTTGGCGTGGTCCCACCTTGATGCGATGCGGTTGTTGTGCCGTCGCTCCATGTCGGAGCGATAGACCCACGTGCGTAGCCTCTCACCCTCATCATCGGTGAACCATCCATCGTGGACGATGCCTTCTTCAATGTAGTACGCCAGTCGGGTGTGGTCGTTGAGCATCTGCTCACGGGTGAGTTCAGCAGTCGGGCCTGCACTAAGCAGCGTGAACTGCAACGCCGCTTCCATAGCGGTGCGGTTGTCCACCTGTGTGCGTGTGTACCCAATGCCGACCTTAGTAGTCACTTCGTCATCGGTGTACTGCAAAGCATCACCAATGAGTCCGAGTCCATACCATACGGTTGCCGGTCTATAACCTGTAAAATATTTCTGTCCTGCCATGTTGTTCATCTCCTATCTTTCATTTCTGTTTCCTTCAGTTGGTTATATACTTCCAATTCAAATCTTGGTCTGTAGCATCTGCTTGCCTGTGCATGCGAAACACACGGGTGTGTTTGGGGAATGCTTGGATGAGTGACTGTACCCATCAATGCACTTGACTGGGAAGTACTTGCTGCACGCATTGCACATGACATTCAGTGACTTACCTCCGCCCTTGACCCTGATGTGGTCTTCGTAGCGAGCCATGCAACTGATGCACACGTCGTCGTCGTCCACGTACTCGATGAGTGGGTGGTCAAGGCCACACTCGGTGCAGGCCTTTACCTCCGTCTGCATGTGCTTAGGTGGATGAGTGTAGCCACACTTAACGCAACCATTCGTCTGAGTGATGGAGTCAACATTGGGTGTCTTACAACAAGGACACATGTGTGCTTTCACACCACCTGTCTGCTTGCCTTCGCTTGGCTTCTTCGCCTTGGGTTGTTTCACCTTCGTAGTACCGAGGAACAAAGCACCCAAAGCCTCTTCATCATTGTCAGGTGTGCCGTCGGAGATGATGTCTCCTTTGCAGGTTTCACAGTACAGGGTTCCATCTGAGTCTTCTGCTTGAATGACGAACTCGGGTCCACAGTCGCAGATGTCAAACGTACCGGTACCGATTGCCCCACCCGTGGTGGGAGTTGCTTTTCCCCAAGCACCACCGCCCTGCTTGTGGGAGGTGAAGCCTTCACCGACTTCCTTACCAACCACGTCAGCGACGTACTCAATCTGCTCGTAGGTTTCAACGGCGTGGTCACAGTAGGTGGCACGCACGTCACGCAGCACGTCCATTGCAGTAGCGTGCTTGGCACTGTACGCAGGGTCAAGCAGACACAGGAGGATGCACAGTTGCACACCAGTGCGACCGTGACCACCTGCACACTGCACTGAGATGTGCGTCAGGTTGTGAGTCTTGATGTCCTCGACAAGTGCATACCAGAAAGAAGCAGGCAATGCAGGAATGCCGAAGTCAGGGAAGTCAAGTTCGATGAGCAACGGCGGCTCGTACACAGGGATGTGCTCGGCGCAGGTGAAGCCTTCGGGTGTGGTAGTGTTGTTTGCACGTGCAGCAGATGCGTTGAACGAGGTCATGGTTTCGTGCGGACCCATCGCAAGTTGAGCGAGAGGTTGCTTCCACCAACCGCCATCACGGTTGCGACCACCGGCGTACAGAATGTAATGCTCAGTGTCATCGGGTGTACCGATTTCAAAGTACGGCTTCTGTCCAGTGTGGCACGGTTGTGCGTAGGTTGTCTTGGTGTAATGTTTCTTTCCCATATCATCATCTCCTTCAGTTGTTCTTCTCCTTCAGTGCGACGTACTTCTTCAGTACCTCATGCTTGGAGTAGGTGGTAGCATACTGCGAGAAGGCAGTAGTCTTGAGCGCAGCCTCGGTGTTGCTCACCGCTTTGATGGCCTGCATCTGAAGCACAGGGTCTTCAGTCGCAACCTGTGAGATGTAGTACCCAAGGGCGAGTGCAGGGTGCAACTCCCAATGTCCGAGAACCTTGCTTTGCTTGTGGAATGCAGTGAGTGCATCCATCTCAGCATACCAATGAAGCGGATAGTCGGGTGCATCATTCAAGGCAGGTGTCTCCGGTTGTGGGAAGGTCATGTCGTGGTTGTACGTGGTCGGAGAGGGGGTGCCAAGGTACATGCCTGCATCCAAGAACTCACGCTCTTCAATCATCTTGTGTGCTTCGGCGCACATGGAGCAGTGGGGCAAGCCACATGGAATGTACTGCTTGTTGTCGGTCTGTCCATACTTACCCGAGTGCATCATCTTGGTGATGTCCTGCATGTGTTCGGCCACCGCAGTAATCTCTTCAGGCAAGTCGTCACGCAGGAAGAGTGGGCGCTTGCGCATGGAGTAGGGAGTCAGGCCCATGACGTAGGACGTGAGGTGAGTGGTGTCGGTCAACTCAACAGGTCCGGCCTTGCGGAATGTCCACGCATGGCGAGCAGCGTAATAGATGCGGAAGAAATCACTGGGTTCCATCCTCACCTTCTTGGGGTCAGTGCCCCAGTCAAGTGCCTTGCTCGACATGAACTTGTTGAAGAAGTAGCCGTTGTTGTGGACGTTGTGTTCAGCGACGTTGCATGTTGCGATGACCTCGGAGAGTCCTTCACGGGTGAAGCCACCAGTGGTGAAGTCAATCACTGCGTCAGCAAGTGCAATTGAGTTTTCACAAGCCTTGCCGTACGCGACACCACCGTAGCCACCGCCACCCCATCCTGAGTTGTATGCGTCAGCGAGGAACTTGAGTGCCTCCTTGATGGACTCGATGGTGATAGGCTTACGCTCGATGGCAGCGTAGTAGTGCTTGCGCTCGTTGATGTCACGGTGCTCCAACCATGCGTCCTTGTACATGGCTTCGATAAGCGTGAACTGAGCAGGGGTCAAGTTGTTCTTGCGACCCGGTGCGTGGCGGAACTCACCCATCGCAACGGCGAGGGTACTGTTGAGCACCCAACCCACGTAGGTACCTGCGAGGTACGCCGTGCCATCGGGGTCCATGAGAGGACCACCGGCGAACTGGTGGAAGTGATTGGAGAGCCAACCGTACTGGCGTGCGTAGCGGTACATACCTGAGTACAGACCAACGGCGAACGGCTGCATGTAGTCGTAGGCATCGTAAGGCTGCGGCTCGTAGTTGCCATCGTTGTCGAGCACCACCCATCCGGGGGCGGCTTGCGTCCACTGCTCACCGACCTTTGCTTCAGCGGATGCGATGTAGGGAACACCGTACTTGAGGCACTGGCCTGCGTGGTGTGAAAGGTGAGTGCCGTTGGGGTGAAGGACGACTGAGTTGGTAGGCATGCCCTCACGAAGTGCTTGCTCCATCTTGTCCAGTTGTTCGTCCGTGTCGTCAGACACAACGTGAATGTGTTCGATGGTGATGCGCTCGGCACCGTGGAAAGTACCGCTGATGGTCACGCCCTTGGGTGGTGGGGAGATGGGTCGGTGTCCGTCGGAGCCACGCAGTTGTACGATGTGTGGCTTGTGAGCGACGGGTGGGGAACCATGCATGGACACTTCCAATGTATCTTCCAGTGATGCATCATCACTCACGTTGTACCCATAACTGCGGCGGTGATGAGACACGAACTCCAACTCAATCTTCGCAGGGTCAATACCGAGCGTCTTGAGGTTGTTCGCAGTCTGCGAGTCCGACAGTGTGTGAGGGATGGCAACCTTGAGTCCCTTCTTGCCTGCGGTCACGCCGTCATGGTCAGGCCCCATGATGATGTAGGAACCGGGGGCGGCGACACAAGATGCGTCTGCCTGAATGAAAGGTTGGATGATGATGCTGCCGTGTGGGTCCACGTAGCCGTGGTCGTACATCGGCTTGTCTGAATCCTCAACGCTGAGCATCTTGTGTGCGATGCGCTCAATCACTTCCTGTATCTCCTCAAGGGAGTACGCGGGACTGGACTCAAGCACGCCGGGGCGTGGGTTGAGTGGACAGGCACGAATGAACACCGGCTTGTACTCACTCGGTGGGGCAAGCAAACCCTTGTGCGACCACTCCAACCCACCTCCTTCTTCAATCCTGACGAGTGCGGCCTTGATGCTCTCGTCATTCACCGGCTCGCCGGGAGGCACAAGGTCAATGCGATTCGTTTTGAGTGGGTTCCATTCGTCCCACACCGAGCCGTTGTTCCTTGCACTCATGTACTTCATGTAAGCCTCCGCCTTCTGTGAGCCGGACACTACTGTTGCTGCTTCGTTCGTCATCGTCTTCATCTCCTTTGGTTGGTTATATACTTCCAATTTATTTTCGTCTTCATCGAGTGCGTGCAGCAGATGATTGTTCATGGGTTTGTACTCGGTCATACGTTCGCCTCCCGTACGTCGTTCAAGTTCTGTTTAATCTGCTCAGTGTGAGCGAGTAGTTCCTCATACGCAGTGATGAGTTTGGGGAGGTAGTGTAGCACGTGGTCAATTTCTGTGGCCTTGGCGTATCTGCTGACGGAGTGAGCGAATGCAGCGAGGCCTTCGGCCTTTGTCCGCATACGTTTCAGTTTCCCTTGGTGTACGTCACCGAACAGGTAGTCATCAACAGTCATGCGTTCGCCTCCTTGTATAGCGCATCGCTTGCGTTCTTGCGCCTCTCCAATTCATCCCACCATTCAGGCGAGCCGCGTTGGGTGAGGAACCTACCGCCCGTTGTTTCATCCCGAACAAGGAATGAATGCGGCGGGGTGTCGCAGCCGTGACGGGGTTCAAACTCAGCGAGGATTTCTGCGAAGAGGTCGTCAACTTCAGTCATGCGTCCACCTCCAAGATGAGTTCCATTTGTCCGTCAGCATTCTCAGCAATGCAGACGACCGTGGCCTCGCCGTGTACCGTTTCAATCACCATGTTCATTTCACCTCAATCCAAACGCGCTCCGAGCGCGAGGAGTAGTTGCACTTCTCACAAGTGTAGGTTCGTGGTCCGTTCTCAGCATGGAAGCAGTCGTCTTCACACAACCAAGGCCCACGGTGCGGTGTGTTCAATGCACAGACCGTGGCCCATCGCTTCACTCGATACGTCACAATGATGTCGTCCTTCCCGTCAGCACCACACTTGGGGCAGCGCACCCTGAGTCCATCGTCGTTCATCATCGTTCATGCCCCCTGTGGTTGGTTATATACTTCCAATTCAATTGGCAAGAAGTAGCGGTAGCCACCGCGTGCCCCTTTGCGTTTGACGATGCCTTGACGTGTGGCCCAAGCCAATGCATTGCTCACCGTGTTGGTGGACTTGGGCTGCACGTTCTTCTGCAATTGGCTGCACGCCATCTCGTAAATCTCACGGGCGGAGTAGTGTTGGTTGGGTTGCATGATGCTCATGTATGATTCAACCCGTCGTGTGTTGTTTGCTACCATCGTCATGTTCATTCCTCTTTGTTGTCCTTGCCGAGCAGGGAGTCAGCCATGCCCGCAGGAATCTGTCCTTTGTCTGCCATCTGTTGAAGCAGTTCAGCGATGATACCTGAACGGTCATCCACGTCACCACCGTCAAGCACGGCTCGCACGACGAGGCGCTTGTCCTCGACGACTGCGTTGAACATCTCGTCAATGGTGTCACGTGCCGTGAGGTACACGGCGGACACGGACTGACTCTCTTGGCCAATGCGGTTCACTCGGTCCTCGGCCTGCTCTTCCCAACCGGGAACCCACTCACGCTCCACGAACACGGTGGTGTCTGCGGCGGTGAGGGTGATGCCCTCCTTGGCTGCGACGGTGGAACACAGGACCACATCGAGCGAGCCTGCTTGGAATGCTTCGACAGTCTTCTGCCGTGCGGCTGCGGGCATCTCTCCCACGATGGCACCGATGCGCCACGTCATGTTCTTGTCCGTAGCGAGTGCTTCCTTGATGCCACCGAGCACGTCCTTGTGGTGAGCGAAGAGGACCACGGGCTTGCCCGTCTGCTCTCGGTACTCACGAAGGTACGACACGGCGGAGGCAACCTTGTGCCGACCTACTGCGTGGCGCAGGTCAGTCAGCATGTTGAGCACGAAGCCTGCGGGGAGTCGGCCACCACGGGAAGAGTAGGACTCCCACTCGTTCTCCCACCTGCGAAGCAACGACTTGTACTGCTTCATCGCAGCAGCGCCGATGTCCACGTCGTACATGGTACGAACCTTGTCGGGCAGTTCAGTCAGCACCTCACTCTTGAGGCGACGGATGGTGAAGTCACGGGTGCGTGCGTGCAGTTCACCCTCGTTGCTTGCACCGGAGAAGTCCCAACCGAAGCGGGTCTTCTCACCGGCACAGTACCGCTTACCGTAGTCGAAGAACGAGGGGAACTCCTCGGGTCGCAGGAGGTTGAGCGTGCTGAAGAACTCGTTGGGTCGGTTGGTGATGGCCGTACCTGAAAGGCAGACCACGGACTCGCTCTCCTTGCAGACTTCAAGGGTGGCTTCGGTGCGCTTCGCCTTGTAGTTCTTCACGTAGTGTGACTCGTCAAGCACCACAATCTGTGGGCAGATGCCGTGCAGTTGGTCTTGCCTCCACGACATGAGGTCGTAGTTGCACACGTACACGTCAGCGTCAGGCAGGTCACCCTTGCGCCCTGAGATTACATGAGTGCTATGTGAAGGGAGCCATGCGTTGAGTTCCTTTTCCCAGTTGAACTTCACGGATGCAGGACAGACAACGAGGGCAGGCAGCAGGTGTTCGTTCAGTGCGATGTGAGCGATGGCTTGGATGGTCTTGCCAATACCCATGTCGTCACCGATGAGGGCACGGCCTCCGGCCATCTGCACAAACTGAACACCGACGTATTGGAAGGGGTACAACTCGTAGCCCTCGGGGAATTGGTCAGCCAATCGCTCCGCCATGTCTCGGTTGTCCTCTTCGCTGAGGGTGGTGGCTGAGGACAGGGCGATGCGAGCAGCCCGGTCTTCCATCGCCGTCGCCACTTCGGGCACGGCTGCGATTGCATCAGCGAGGGCGGTCGCCCACTTCTGAATGAGGGCCACGGCTTCTTCGTCCGTGGTTGCGAAGTGTCGCTCCGCCAACTTGTGCAGGCGGTCAACCAAAGGCGCGGCCTCGGTTAGCGCCACACTCCACGTCTTGGTTGCAGCGTTCCACTTGCGGCCTTGGGTTTCCTTGACCTCGTTCATCACGGCGTAGCGTGCGACTGAGTTCTCAAGGTACGGCCAAGCGAGGTGCAAGGCGCTGCCCTTGAGGGTGACCGTGGCTTCCTTGACGGGTGCAACCTTGGGCTTCGGCTTGTCGAACGTTGCATCAAGTGGGATGACTTCAGCACCGGTTGCGGTCAGCACGGCAACTGCGGTGTCGTAGGACTCCTTCGTGTTGTCAATGCTCCACGTCTTGGTGTCGCCGTTGAACTTGAGGGCGGGGAAGGTGAGGGCTTGCTTGAGAGGTACGTGCAAGGGAGCCGCCTTGATGTAGGGGAAGTGAACGGCGGTCCTTTGGCTTGTGCCTGTCTTGCCCCATCGGTTCGTCCACTCTTCGGTGATGCGTTCAAAGGTGACGCGAGGCACGACCTTCATCTCCTTCGTGTCGGTTAGCATACCAAGCACCGAGGTTGAGTCGGAGGGCAGGCCCACCTGTGCGAAGACACGTGGCATCTGTGTGTTGCGGTACTTCCACAGGCGGTTGGCGATGGTGGGCAGGTGTTCTTGCTTGAGGGCCACGCGGCCTGCGTGTGCCGTGAAGAAGTGCCAATCCATCTTGTTCGGTCCTTGGTCGTCGTACTGCGTGGGTGCGCCGAGGCCAACGAAAGCCTTGACGACTGCGTGCATTTGATTGATGTTCATTTCCATGTTCATTCCTCCTCGTAGCATGATGGTTTGGTGACGATGTACACTTCCTTGTTCGCTTGCCACATGTTGAAGACGGCATGGAGGTCACAGTCGGAGCACGTCACCTCAAAGCAGGAGTCTTCGCCCAACCACGAAGGGACTTCAGCCTCAAGGCGGCACTCGCTTGCCATGTTCCTGAAGCGTTCAGGGTTCACCATCATTCAATCATCTCCTGTACGGACGGGAGCGAGGCACAGAATACCTCGCCGTCAATCGTGTGCAGTTGCACAAGTTCACCATCGTAAATTGCAAAGTTGCTTTCCATCGGTCATTCCTCCTTTGGTTGGTTATATACTTCGGTCCACTCGCCCGTCCACGGGCCTGTGGTCAAGAGCCACCGTCCACGTGAGCGAGAAATACCAATGCCATAGAATAGCAGGACTTCAGACAGGCGAGCCTGTGTGGTTCGGGTACACCATTCTGCGTCGGTGATGAACACCCTGCCGTCGGGCGTGTGCTTGGCGATGCGGTTGCCGAAGAGTCGCAGGTGCGTCACACCTTCGGGGTCCACGTCAACGGTGGTGTTGCCCACTCGGTAGGGGCGGTGATTCATGAGTGCGAGTGCTGCGTTGCGGCTTGTCTTGTTCATTCAGATGTCCTCCAACATTTCGTCGTCCCACATGGCTGCGACAACTCGGCCTGCGATACCTCGCGTGCCTTCTTGAGCAGCCCATCGAACCTCTTCGATGAAGCGTTCTTGCAGGCGGCGGTTCTGCCAATCCATGAGAACGCA
>Ga0181393_1000734_pt1 | contig 12185 bp, 13 predicted proteins | sample 16SPOviralmetaG_FD_130122 | JGI IMG/M metagenome (GOLD analysis project Ga0181393, IMG submission 130122) | Marine viral communities from the oligotrophic San Pedro Time Series (SPOT) site, San Pedro Channel, CA, USA - 16 SPOT_SRF_2010-10-21 | ecosystem: Environmental > Aquatic > Marine > Strait...
AAAATGTTGAGTTGAAAATTCAAATAGTTCAGTGTCTTCTAATGCATGCATTTGATGTCGTAGGCCGCGGTAAACATGAAATCTATCTCCGGGGCCCAGTTCTATTTCTTCTGAGTTATTTAAATCATCTTCTTCTGAATATCTAACCAAAATTCTTCCGGACTGAATATAAAACACTTCGTCCTTTAATACATGATAATGCCAAGAACAGCGCTTGCCTTTTACAAAGTACAGGAGTTTACCGCAATATTCTTCGCAGTTGACAATCCATTTTTCAAATCCCCAGCCTTTGGGGACGAATTTGATATCTTTCGTTTTCACTAAAAGTTTCTCAGCTTTTTCATTATTGGGACTTCTGAATCCATGATCTTCTTTACAGGAGATCCAAAAGCCTCTAGAGCCGTTTTGATATCTTTAGTTAGGCGAACTAGTTCATCAATCTCTAATGAAGATGCTTGGTCTGAGCCGTACATACTTCTATCTAGAGTTATGTGCCTCTCTAAGGATGTGGCGCCGAGTGTGGCGGCAACAAGACTAACAATCCTACCTGTTTCATGACCACTATAGCCCACATTACACTCAAAGCGATCTTTAAGGGTATTGATTACCGCTAAGTTGGCGTCTTGATTTTTCATAGGGTATGTACTATTACAGTGCATAAGTTCAAAGGGACAGTCATTCTTCCTAAAAATCGAAACTGCCTCTTCAATTTCTTCTAATGTGCTCATACCAGTTGAAATAAAAGTGTGTTTTCCCTCTTCCGCCACTAACTGTAATAGTTCTTTGTGAGTTACCATAGCAGAAGCAATCTTGTTATATTTTAAATCGTATTGACGCAAAAATATCTGACTTTCTGTGTCCCAAGCAGAGGCTAACCAATGAATATTTTTTATTTTGCAGTAGCGATCTATCTCATCATAATCGTTCTTGGTGAACTCTAGTCCCATTTTCTGTTCTCGATTTGTAGTGCCCCAAGGACTCTCTCTAAAACGGTCTAAATCCGCAGCAGAATAGACTTTTTCTACTGTTCTTTTTTGAAATTTAACCGCGTCACAGCCGGCAAGAGAGGCTCCATCAATCAACTTTTTAGCTATCTCTAGACTACCATTGTGATTTATTCCAATCTCTGCTATTGTAAAAATCTTTTTCATAATATTTTATTCTCCTAAACTCATTTTATTGTATGAATTCTTTATACTATTATATAATAACATACCAAACCCATCATGTCAAGTATTTTGTTTTTACCACACCGTTTTTCCACCATCAATAACAACGTTTTCGCCAGTCATATAAGTGCTGGCATCCGAACAAAGAAATACAACTGCACCTTTGTACTCGTCAATATCGGCCATTCTTCCCATGGGAATAATATTGGATAGTTTTTTAACAAAAGCATCGGGGTGATTATTGAATACGCCTGTAGGACTCAAGCAGTTAACTCTGATTCCTTGCTGTGCGAAATAGACGGATAGATATTTTGTCATTCCAATAATCGCCCACTTTGCGGCAGAATAAGTGATTGGTTTCACATTTTGCATATGTTCAGGCGTATTTTCTTTCCTGTATAATCTTTGATCTGGTGCGATGACGCCCAAGTCTGAAGCGATATTGAGGATTACTCCCCCTCCGGTTTGCAACATCTTGTTGGCTACAGCTTGTGAACAATAGAAAGTACCATTCATTGCGGCATCTACACCCTCATTCCAATACTCGGGTGTCATAGTTTCAAACCTGCTATCTGGTGTTAAGCCACCGCCTTTTTTGACTTTTGGGTCCTTGGCAGCATTATTAATTAGAATGTCAATTTTGCCACAAGAGTCTGTGGTTTTCTGGACCGATTGGGGATCGGTCACATCCATATGGTAGAAAACGGCGCATTTTCTACTATATTTTTTATTTAACTCTTTGGCTTTAGCCTCTACTCGTTCAATATGGTGATCTGTTAAAATCACGTTCCCTCCCGATTCAATAATGGCTTCTGCATGCTTGGGACCCAACAATCCTCCGGCGCCGGTGATCAGCGCTGTTTTTCCTGTTAAATCGAACATATTACGCGTATTCATTATATAACTCCTCAAATATACTTTTATGTTTTGTGATTGTATTTATTTCTTGGCCTGTAGGGCCGCGTGCTGTTTGTAAAGTGAAAACACCATCATAATTTATTTTGTTCAAATATTTAAATATTTGCTTGAAATCCGTGTCTCCCATCAACGGGAACACCGTTTTGGCATCAAAGGTCCTGTCTTTTAAATGAACGTTGTTGATTTTATCGCCAAATCGATAAATATATTCTTCATGATTCAAGCCGAACGAGGTTACATTACCTGTATCATATGTTATCATAAAGTTGTCATTGATGTTGATTATTTCATCTAGTTTATCCGGCTCTAACTCTGCCTCTATAGAAAACGATAAATCCTTATACATCTCCGAGAGTTCTTTTAAATAAGAACAGACTTGCTTTCTAACCATATTGTGTGTCACGCTGCTTTCTTCCAAAAGCGGGATCGTAATATTTTTGATTTCATTGTTAATAGCAGTATTGCAGATTGGCACCATGTTTTGAAAAAAGTATTCCTTTTTATTAAATTTCGCATCTACTAAATTATCCGCGCAGATCGAGTTAACATTGTATTTTGAAACATCTTCGTGAAAAATAGGGTTTTCTTTGAAGTGTTTTTTTGTAACTATCCACTCTATGTGAGTCAATGACAGTGATTCTAATAAATCAAACTCCCTAGTCCAGTCTTTAGGGCACTCTTGAAACCCTTTGTGGGGTGGGGTAAGTCTGCCTTGTATAATTCCTGTGCGCATCAAAATTTTAGTTGATATGGAGATTTTTCGTCCGGGTGGTCAACTAGTGTATTATAAAATCTGATTTGCTTTTCAATATCCACACCCACCTTCTGGCTCCAGTGGTCTAGGATGGTTTTGGTAATATTGCCATATTTTCCATCTCCAATATCTTGCCCGTTATATCTCATAGCTGGTAAGATACAAAACGGCGTTGCTGTTACAAAGCACTCATCGGCGGTTAATAGATCATATGGATCAATATTTTTTTCTATACATGGTATATTAAGTTCTTGACACAGCTCAAATATGTAGCCTCTACTTACTCCTCTTAGGATATTTCTGCCTTCCGGTGTGATTACGACTCCATCCTTAATAATGAAAATGTTATCCCCAGTGCCTTCCGAAATAAATCCGTCAGGATCTAATAGCAGGGCCCAGTTATCTTTTCCAGAATACAAGGATGCTTGTATATTAGCCATTTGATAGTGTAGTCGACTTCTGTTTTTAATCTTTGGTTCTAAAAGGTGAGATGGGATATTTCTTTGTGGCACTAACACTAAATTAATACCAGTATCATACAAGTGTGATAAACCTTGTACAGTCCAACGCAACGGATAGTTAGCAATTATCACATTTACCCCAGACTCAACTCCCACTTTTCCTTCATAAATCGGTATCAGGCCGCGGCTAATATTAATCATAATACGATCTTCATCATACTCCTCAAAACAATGGCGATTTCTCTCAATAGTCTCATATACGGCTTGTTCCATTTCGTCTATTGTCATATTTAATGGTATTCTAGTATATTTTATTGAGGCATACAGCCTCTCAAGATGTTCCCTTAGTTTGAATTGCTTCTTATTAAATGATCTCGTCATTTCAAAAACCATGTCACCAAACATTAGTGCTGAGTCATATATCGATATTCTTGCATCCTTCTCCGGAACAAACACTCCATTGTAATAAACTAACCTTCCACTGTCTAACATATTAACCTAATCCTTTATTAATAAAAATATATTTGCACATCTCTAAATCTTCCAAATCATCAATTTCATGAATTTTCCATTTATCCATTAAATAAAATCCTATCCGTCCACCAAGTCTATTGTTATATTTTTTCATAATACTTGGTTTAAAAATATAAAAAGACCCGTTTTCAATAACTTGTCCATGAATATCTTGTCTTCTTTTTCTGTTTTTGTAATCATAATTGAGACTCTCACAAACTTCATTATTTACCGCCCACAGACACATGTCTTCCGAACTTACTGCCGAAAAAAGAGAATCTAGCTCTTTTTCGATAAAGAGGTTCATAGCGTTATCTATATCCTTTGGTTCACGCAGAGGCGATGTGGCTTGTAAAAAAACGACCGCGGTGGGGGATACATCCAGTGTGTCTAAAAAATGACTTAAACTCTCTTCCGAAGTAGATGTATCTTTGGCTATAATAGAAGGTCGCTTTATCGTTTTGGCACCGGCCGCTTTGGCCGTAGCTAATATTTCCTCACAATCCGAAGAAACATATACATCTGCTACACTCTTGCATCTTATAATCTGTTCGATTGTCCAGACTATGAGCGGTTTTCCCGCGAAATTGATTAAATTCTTATTAGGAATACCTTTGCTTCCACCTCTGGCCGGAATGATTGCGATGGCGCTTGTTGTAGTATTCATATTATTATTATAACACTTCAGATCTCGTGTGTCAAGGATTTATTTATCATAAATAGCATATCTCTTCACCGATGATATAATATGATTAAGATCTTGGTTGGTTAAGCTAGGATAGCTTGGTAGCAGTAAACACTCTCTATTCAATGTTAGCGAGTTTGTCTCGCTACCAAAGTTTACCTGCTTGTAGTTCTTCAAATATTTATGAGTTGAAGCTGGATAAAACATTGGCCTTGTTTCTATCTTGTTCTCTTTGAAAAATGACTCGGCGTGCTTATAACCTTTATTATTATGGACCCTTATTCCAAACATCCAGTTTGAATGAACACTGTTATCAGCCTCCTGAAGGCTGATAGACTGTACATTTTTTAGTTCTTTTCGATATATCTCAAAGATGTGACTCTTTTTGTCTCGGATTTCTTCGGCGTCTTGAAGCTGCCCATACAGTATAGCAGCTTGGATATTAGTCATTCTATAGTTGTACCCAAGTTCATCATGTATATACCTCTCAGTAGATTGGCCTTGGCTATGTATCTTTTTTATGTACTCGTAAATATCGAGATTAGAGGTCAAGACGGCGCCGCCCTCCCCTGAAGTTAGATCCTTATTGCCAAAAAATGAGAGAGAGATACACTCGGATTCAGAACCTGCTCGTTTATTATTGTATAAGCCAAAGAAGCCTTCACAGTTATCTTCCACAAATATAGATTTGGGGTATAGTTCTTTGAGTTTGGACACATCTATCATGTTGCCCAGATTTGGTACTATTAAAAACGCGGTGTTTTCATCCGCCTCAATATTTGTGTAATCAGCGTTCCAAGTTTTAAGATTTGAGTCTATTAGTTCTATTTTCCAATCATAACCATCAAATAAAAAAGAGTTCCACGCAGCTACATAGCAGTTGTTCGGTGCTATAATTCTATTGATATTTGGGTGCTTGAACTTCAAGGATTTTGCTAGCAAGTGAGTAGCGCAAGTTCCGTTTGATACCAAGAGCGCGTGGGCGGCGTCAAACTGCTCACATAATAAATCCTCAGCCATTCTTTTATATTTACCATGAGAGGATATCCATCCTGATTCGATGGCTTCAGTGGCATATTTTATAGTATTTTTCGTTAGATATGGTGTGTAAATCGGTATCATGCTGTCACAAGTTAAAAGTAATAAAGTTCCACGTTCCGTCAGAAAGTTTGCCATCAAATCTCTTAAGGTTTTTTAAATCAAAATACCTCTTTAGTATTTCTTCTTCTCCATATTCGCGGAAATCATCTTCAACAATAAAGATAGTGTTTTCATCACAGTATTTCTTACATTTATTAACGATGGCGGCGTGGCCGAATCGCCATGAGTCTATCAGGATTATATCAGGTGTGTAATCTATATCTCCCTCAAAAACCCCTGTTTCTAAAATTTTGTTGTAGTTCTCAGTATAATGTTCCTTTGTCATTATGTTACCTTCGCCAATAATATTAGGCAGAACCATCTTGGCAACATCTTCTTTGTTACAAAAAAACTTATTTATTATTTTAACTTTTGGGTCAAACCGGGCATTCCAAAAAGAGGTGGCGCGTTTATAATACTCATCTATCCCCTCGTATGAGTGTATTTTGTAATCAAATATATTTCTCTTTAAAATATCATTTAAATATACTGTTGTACCATCCCCGTTGCCAGTTCCGACTTCTAAAATATTTACTTGCTTATCTAAAGGCAGCTCGATATTAGAAAAAATATGTTCCATCATGTATTTCATATCTTTAATCATGTTGCTTTGTGCCCTTTTTGTTCTTGGAAATCGGAGTTTGTTTGTATATTGATGGTATTCTTTAATCTGAATCTTTCGTCGTTTAGTTTATAGATCAGTCTGGACAGTTCTATGAATCTTTGACCGAAATCCCCTTCTTCCTCTTTTAATCTAATTTCATCCTCTATGTCCCACAATCTAAAGTTAATATCCCTTAACCTTTTGTAAGTGTCGTTCTCTAGTGTAAAATCAATGTGAGATACCACTTTTTGAAGATATTGATACTCCTTTGCGACGTATTCTAGCTTTAAAGCATCAGTTAGCTTTTCATTCTTTACTTCGAGTATTGACAGCTTGTCAAAGATTTCTCCATTTGATACTTCAATCTTCATTTTTAATCCTTTTGATATGATATTTGATTTTTAAGAATTCTTTGGCATTTTTAAGTTGTTCCTCATTGACTTCTTTTTCTATAGTTTTAAAATCTAAGTTTTCCCACGAATTTAAAAAAATGCCGGGTATGTTTGCACTCACAAACATTTGTTCAAGATTGTTTTTTATGTTAATAGGAACTGAGTTCATAAGAAGACTCTCGTAGTTCCGATGAACATCGTGGCCGCGGCCGGGGAGACAGATAACAAATTTGTATTCTCCTAGAAGTCTCATATAATCTTCGAACTTCAGCTTATCTTCTTGTATTTCTACATCTGGGTTTGAGGATAATATCTCGAACAGTTGCTGCCTATCCGGATTTGTGTTAAAGTTATGATATGGTAATAAGATTTTATCTTTTTTCTTAGAATACTCTGTCGCTTCGGTTCTTAATATATCTAAAAGAATCTGATTGCCACCTTCTCTTTCTCTTTCTTCGAAACCTATTGGCAAGGTCATGATTTTATCGTGAGGGATCTCTGGTGGATTGGTACAAAACCACTTGATCAGATTAGGGTTTTCTAGTATTTGTTTATAACTGTCGTCGTTGTTGGACCCTATTTGATAAGATGATGCACCTGTAACAAGCTTAAACGGTTTATTTATGTGAGGCAACAGAATCTTTTGAAACTGTCCATCGTAAATATAGTCTGTTTTTACAAATAAAATATCGCCTGCTTTGAGATTCTTGTGATCAAAGGGCGTATGATTATGTAAGCTGGATATCCCTATAGAGTGATAATATTCTGGAGGGAAATCAATACAGTGGTCGGCTATAACCGGGAACCAGTTATAACAGATACACATTTCTTTTATTTCTTGCTCAATCATAATTTATCACTTTCCACTGTTTGTTGGTCCTTTTCCCAAGTGGGTGGCCGCGAAAGTCGTGATAAAATAGTTTATCAGTTTTGGCGTAGATTTCTATTAAAGATTTAAAACAGCTTTCCATACAGTGTATCTCTTCAGCCTGTTCAAGTATTTTTAAAAAATGAAACACATTCTCTGTCGGATCATTTCGTATTATCTTTAGATCACTATTTTCTATGTGTTCAGTATTTAAAACATGCCCTTTGTCGGGATCATCGTGTATGAATGCGTAAGGCTCATTAGACGGGTTTAGCTTATTGTAAATACGTTCCTCTTCCTTTTGATCCCGATCTATATGAAAGTAATCTACCTTGACATTGTAAGGAATCTTTACTTGTTCATAAAAATACTCCCAACAATTTTTGTTTTCTATCTTTTCTTTTCCAAAGGGATAGTTCTCATGGCCAACCCTAAGTAAGTTGTTGTTCTCAGATTTTCTGACGTATTCAAAAACCTGTTTGTGTTCGTCTTTATCCACATTTATCTTTACTAGGTTAATTCTTTCTTCATCAGAATACATATATTTAATCATATCGTGATAAGTGGATTTTACAAATAAGTTAATCTTGTTGTAATCTCCTGTTTCCAGAAGAAATCTCACCATCCCATTACAGTCCATATGGTCGCCAAGACCAAGATGGTGGTGCAAAAATAGCTCGTTATTTTTCATTTTTTATGTCTTCTCAAAACTTTTATATGGTCTTCAATAGTCTCGTCATGTTCATCAAATACTTGTCCTACAAATTGGTCGCCGACCCTAACATTAGGGAAAGGTTGCCCATCAAAAAATTCATCATGTGTCATAATATCACTCGGATTGAGCTTAGGAAAAATAAGCTCGGCAAAGAACTTATAATCAGTCCCATATGCATCTTCTTGTGCAAAACCAGCAATCAGTTGATCTATATCTTTTATAGTCCCCTGTTTTGCTCCCCACATGCCTCCTAGAATTGGATAACCATGATAAGGGTGATCTCGCATAATATGAAACTTTTTATCAGAAGTTAACCATTCATCGACAGCAGCTTTTTCTCTAATATTTAGTCTAGAGTCTGCATCCCTTGATATCATAACTTCTACACCTTCTTCGGATGTTGGAGAGAACCTCCAGAACATCCCTCTCCAATCTCCAAACTCGGGCATTTGTATGACTTGCACATTATTGAAGTTTTCAAGTTGGAAGATTGTCTGACTAGGTACACTTTGGCCAGCATAAAATCTACAAATCCAATCAGGATATATCTCTTGAGCTAACTCTGCATTTCGAATTGCACCTATTAAATATTTTGGATCTTGGCCCCAAAGTGAAAAAGTGATTAATTTCATTGATATTTCTTAAAGACCTTCATCTCTTCTTCTCTCTTCCAGCTAAAATTCTCTGGATTTGTTGAAATACCTGTCGGATTATAATAATATAGACCAAGAACAGTATTAATCTTCTTAAACTCGCTACCCTGTGAGGCGCCTCTTAACCACATTTCCCAATCTCCAGCAGATTTAAACTCGTGATCAAACAATCCATATTTATCATGATAGCTTTTTCGCCACATAGGTGATGCATGAGGCATGTTAGTCATCCTAAGATTATCTAAACTGAAATCTGGAAAATCGTACTTACGGCCGTCTGAGCTATTCATTTCAAAGGTTTCATTAGGTTTATCGGTGATCATCATGTCAGCATATACTAGATCAATGTTATCGTTAGCATAAAGCTCTCTGGCGTGTCTCTCAAGAGAGTTTGGAGCTTTTCTGTCGTCTAGGTTGGCATTAGAAAGATACTCCCCAGAAGCCATTCCTACAGCCTTATTCCACACACCATAAATACCGGGATCTTTATCAAGACGTTTATAAATAATATTATTAGGATATCTCTCAAGGTATTCTTGAATAACTTCCTCTTCGTTACCGGGAGAATTAGCGTTGATTAAAATCAGCTCACATTTATCTTCAAAGATAGTTTGTTTTGTGATATCCTCTAAAAACGGACGAATGTATTCATCACCGTCGTATACTGAGGTGATAAGAGAGATTTTTGGAAGATCTTCTATTTTGACCTGCTCAGCAGGTGATGGTTCTATAATAGCGTGGGAAAGCTTCTTCAACATCTTCTCCGCGTTAAATTCCTTCTGAACCCAATCTTTTAATGTCTCTGCTCTTTTAAGTGTTTTTTCGTAGTTCTTATATACTTGTCGAAGTCTTAGTTTAAAGGAGCCTTCAGATGAATAACACCAACCCGTTTGCTTTTCAATAACGCCCGGCCATACAGCCGATTCAGGTACCGGACCCAGTTCAAAATCGATTTCGGCAAAGTGAGCTTTCTTTTTATTCTTTTTGCCTTTTTGTGGAATATATAGAAAATCAACATGACCAGACCAGCCCGGTGCGATAACAGGTAGTCCGCTATATGCTGCTTCGAAAATAGGTAGGCCGAAACCTTCGCCGTGGGTGAGAGTCGCCAATGCTTTAATCTTAGGGTGAGTGTATAGTGAATGTATTTCAGCTTCAGTCATATCTCCGTGCAAAAGATGCACTTTACACTTTCTATCAGGAATATCAGGGATTACGTTTTGTAGCATCACCTCTGTATGCACTCGATCTAAAATACTATTATTTTTAATACTAGTTTTGACTACAAGACCAACCTCTCTATCATAGTTCTCTTCGACGAACCATTTAATGAGGTTTTCAAGATTTTTTCTTGGACCCCATTGTGCAATGGCGAGATAGTTAAAATCGTATTCTAAATCTAAGTCAAGATTGATTTTTTCAAAATGCTTGACCGGATAACCACAGACTTCAACTGGAGTGTTATTAACAAGAGTTACCTCACCGCGCTCGGTTCGGGCTTTAATTACAGTATTGTCGAAGCCAGCTTTTGCGTGTTCAGAAACTACAATAACTTTATCCATCATGTTAGATTTTTCTATCCAAGCGGGAGATACAGCATTAACCTCGATCCCTGCTGTCACACCAATATTAATTGGTGCCATTTGAGTCCACTCATTTGGGATTGAAACTTGTACTGATATATCATAAGGTTGTTTAGATTCAATGTATTTGGCGCCGTCTTGTACTGCCTTATCAATCCAAGCTCTCTCTTCATCGGGGATAGCAATCCAACCGGTTTGTCCCCAGTTAGTTGGTATTACATGGATTTCTAGCTCTGGCTCCTGCATTCTAAGTGCTCGTAAAACAAATCTAGTATGTTCCCCGTATCCTGATTGTGTGAGCGCTGGTCCACGGACTATTACTTTTTTAGGCAATCTCTTTTATCTCCCAAGCTTTGTATCCTTTTCTAGTGTCCCAAGAACCATGGTTCTCTATAACACTGTCGATTAGTTCTATCCAGCTTTTATTAAATTTGTCAAAATTATAGTTTTCTTGTACATGTTTGGATCCAAGAGATCCCATTTTATTTCGATCTTCCTTAGACATATTGTACATTTCTTTTAGAGCATTAACAACTTGTTCTTCAGAAACTCTATCTTCGTAGATATACGGTACCATTTGTGAACCAATAAGTGCTTTTGCGGCTGGTTCAAGCCCAATACCGAACCAATCTTTGCCGTTAGTAACTTGCTCTTGAAGTCCACCGGTCATTGTGACTATGATTGGTGTCTGGCACGAGAGGGATTCTAGTGTTGATAGTCCGAAGCCTTCTGCGTCTGATATATTTATTGTGCAATCACACATATTATACATCATCGATAGCGCTTCAGGAGGAAGTTTCTCTCTAGATAGAATCACAGTTCCATCTACAAGATCTTCATTTTCAAGTACTACTTCTAGATCTTGCCCATTTGGATCTTTTGGATCAGTGTGCATGATCAAACACACATTTTCTCTTCCGACTTCATCAGCGAACTTGTTGAACCAATGGATCAAAGAGCCTGAGTGTTTTCTTCTGGCGTTTCTGTTATTCCAAAGTACACAAAATCTTCCGTCATGTTGAGAAAAGTTTTCTTGGATAAAATGTTGGATGTGTACATCTTCGATTTTTTTAAAAATATTACCATCAACCGCATGCGGGACATAATGGTTCTCAGTCTCGGGTGATACATTATTAACAATATCGTGGGTCACCTTTGAAATAGACGCAATAACATCAGTAGATTGATACCACTTTTTATTATACATTGGAAAAGGATAGTTGTCCCAAACATGGTAATATACCATTGGGATTACAGCTCGAATTTCATTTTCGATGGCCCACAACCATTCATAAAATCGTGGGTCTGTCATAAACCAAAGAATATCTGGTTTCTGTGTCCATAGGATTGATCTTATAGCTTCAACACTTCCGTAGCCATCCACTGGGTATACAACAAAATCACCTTCGTCCCAGTCTGGGTCTGTTATGACTTGTGGGTCGTAGTTTGGGTGTTTGACGGCGCCGCCTAGGCAAACAACCTTATATTTACCTGTACGCAATAGAGTAGACATAACATATTTTGTCTGTGTTCCAACTCCGGAGGGCGCCATTGGGTGATCTGATAATACTAAGATCGTTTTCTTTTCGCTCATCTGTTTCCTCTATCTGCAATGCTCTGTTTTGTAGAAATCGCAATATTTACAAGACAATCTATTCTTAATAGAAATCTTTCTTTTTATATTAGTAACCGCTTTTTCAAGGAATGTCAAGGCATTATTTACTTTTATT
>Ga0181393_1000736_pt1 | contig 12147 bp, 15 predicted proteins | sample 16SPOviralmetaG_FD_130122 | JGI IMG/M metagenome (GOLD analysis project Ga0181393, IMG submission 130122) | Marine viral communities from the oligotrophic San Pedro Time Series (SPOT) site, San Pedro Channel, CA, USA - 16 SPOT_SRF_2010-10-21 | ecosystem: Environmental > Aquatic > Marine > Strait...
GCCCCTTCCCCTTTCTTTTTTATTGTTCTTAAACCTGATACTTTATATCCTGTCAATCGACTTATTTCCGCAATAGAATGTGAAGCATCTTTTTTAAAACCATATTTTTTATTAAACTTTTCTTTATAAGTCGGCATCACGCGATATATAATTCAATTTAGAAAATAATTATATGTCGCAAATACCATTATTATTCCACTCCATATCTTACATAAAATAATTACATCATCTCTTGAAAGATGTATATCATCAAGTTCATCAAAATTATATGTCATTTATATATGATTAAGATTTTAATTATATTATTTATGCGTTGTAAATTGTGAAAAGACCATTATCAAGTCTCGCAAGTCTCATATATTCGCACCAAGTCTTGACAATATAATCTCGTCCACCATTAGCATCATATCCCGAAGCCTTGATATGAAGTTCAATACCCTTCTGACCCACACGACCTTCTGTCAAACGAGTTCCAAAATTAAAGAAAGATCCACGAAGACCTGTTCCAACACTATTCTGTGTAACACGATTATAATAGAAATTACTTAATCCAGCATTATCGCCTGAATATTCCTGACGAGTAACAAACGGAACTCCAACAGACCTTGTGGTATGACTGAATAATTGTGCTTTATTCGTAATCGAAAGTGGGAACTGGAACTTATCATTATATTTAATATTGTATTCAAATGTTCCAGCATTACTCGCCACATTCGCTCCCGCCACAGGAGAAGCCATAACCTCACTCCCAAGTATACCAATCTGATTCGCAAGTGGTGCTTCAATTTCAGTCATTACACGAGATACTAAACGATTCGCCATACCTAAATTACGAACTTGAAGTGTTCCAAGGGCGGCGGCAGTTGAAGAAAATCTCGCAAGACGATAATCAGGGAATGAAAACTCAATAACTGGATTCGCATCTCTGTATCTCGCCATAGCATCTCCTGAATAATGAATATAATCAATACACATTTTTAATTCATTATGATCTATGGGATATCTTTGATTAGCAAGAGCACCATTAGCCGCCGTGGGTAGAGCAACTCGCTTGTTAAGACGCTCAAAAGTTAGTTCAATAAATACAGGCTGGTCTATCATATATAAAGGAAGACTATGAGTCCTTAGGAATGGAAATAGGTCTGAAAGGTCAATGGAGTAAGTAGGACATTCACTCCCCAGTCCCCCCAACATTTCTGCGAAAGGCATTGATAAACCAGCACGACCTTCACCGCCACCATTATTGCCGTGATCCGCATTATCAGCATTATCATCATATTCTCGTCCATTATCAATACCATATAAAGGTGCTTGGAAACCACTTTGAGATGTCGAATTAGCATTACCAGCAATAGACTGACGGAACAGATATTTATGATTGATACAACGACCTGATGTATAATATTCTCTTTCAACATTATTTTCATTATCAATATGAGTTGAAGTAATCATTCGCATCGAGTTCCAATTTGATATTTCATTAACAACATTATTTCCAATTTTTAAAGATGCTTTTTTAATCACTTTATCAATACCTATTGATAAAGGGAAACACGCACTTACCTGTCCTGCTGGGGGTTGAAGAGAAACAAACAATTTTGAGTGACTATGAAGGAAACCTTTCCTTTGTAAGTCAAATCGGCAGACACCTTCCTGATCGTCAGTGGCTTCTTGAAAGGTCGAAGTTTCAGTCAAAGTCGTTTCTAATTTCTGTTCGAAATTAGCAGGGATATTCTTTAATCGCAGTAAATCAGGAACCATCGCCATAGTTATTTTATGATATAAATAAATATAATAAAAATTGTATTATTTTAAAAAAAGTTTTTATGGAAAAGTATTAAAGAATTATAAATCAACCTCAACAGCACCATCTTTCATACGAAGGCGACGAATATGGAAAACAAATGAACTAAATAGTTTATTCTTTCTTAAACCATTAGGACCAGGAGCAAGTGCTGGATTAGCATTACCAGCGGCTGGGACTGGCTGTTGATAGTTGAGTAAGACTTGAACGTCTTTTTCTCTCAAATCCATTGCTCCATCATTTACTGCAAAACCACGAGTTACACAGAAGTTCTGATTGAAACATTTGAAAGAGTGAGGAGTGATATGAGCGTTTTGAAGACCCTTTTCAAGTTCAAATAAATGAAAGGCATCTATTGAAACACGAGTAGACATTTTCCGTGTCGAAACTGGTCTGCTGGGGACAAGTTGCGAATCTATCATCATCTGGTAATCCGTTAAGTAGTCAAGGATTCCTGTATACCCTGAACGATTACTATTAAGAGATATATCCATAACATCTTGTGTGATTTGATAAGTTCCATTACAAGAAATTAAATCCATATCAGAATATGTCGTATTATCCGTGGGAACAATAACAAGAGATTTTGCTTTATGATTATTCGAAAAAATGTTATAAGTTGCTGATGTATCACTCGCCAACATAGAATGTTTGTAATTGGTTACACTGCGAATATCAAACTCAATTGCTGAACCTTCTCGTGCTTTTTGTAGCATTCCCTGTTTGTATGAATCATCAAGTTTGATTTCCTGAACCACAAAGTTAAGATCCGAAATAGTATAAGATACTGGGTAGGATGCAGCATCACGAACTGATGTAGAGAATATACCCATTGTTACTCCCCCATTAACATCAAGCCCACGACCCCCAGCGGCGGCGGCATTAATAACTGCTTCGGCGAGAGTAACTTTGATATACCCATTATAAGTCGCTCGGGCACCAGCAGCACCATCTTCCACTTCAATTTCAGAAATAGTCGCTCCTGTATAAACCCCTCCCCCAGCCACCTGAATATTGGCTTCTTGCGATGCGGGATTTTCGTGAGAGACGAAATTAATGACTTCTCCCACCACAAATGGGAAAGCAGTTGGAGATCCACCATTTGCTCCATCAGGTAAAGAGTTGGTCGGCCAGACATAAAATTGAGTTACATTAGCACCATTTCCAGCATCCCAATCCTGAATAACAGCATTGCCTCCCGCTGGATCAATGGCTGCGGCAAACATAGGGTTTAATGTTCGCCGTCTATCTTTCAAGACACTATCTAATTGTTTAATAACTCGTGGGGCTGGTTCTAAATCAAGTTCTAAATAAATACCTGACAACATATTCGGATAAATAGTTTCAGAAAATACACCTGATGTAAGGGGAATACAACATTTCACAACATTGCCCTGATCTGCCTGTGAATAGGCAACATCTTGTGGTTCACCAGGTTCACCCTGTGTAAGTTTATTGAACCAAGGATTCGTAAAAGTATCCGCACAATCACTCACAGAATTACCACGAGTGCCTTCATTGGGACGACTGGCTGTTGTCGCACCTTCTTTTAAACAACGAGTTGACTTCAATGCTTGATTCGTATCATAATCACTGCGAAGACAAGCAATTTGATTCCACTCATTTATCTCCTCTAATAATGTGTTTCTTGAAAGATCATAACAGCGAATATTTTTCACAATTACTCCTGCACCCATAGGATCACATTGAAGGCGAGTTGCCCTCGCATTCTCGTTATTAATTCTCATATTAAACTCTAAATAACTATCTTTACCTGAAAAAAACTCAACAGATTTCGGAATAGAAAACGAGACTTTACGAGATACAGACCCAACATCAAATGTGAGACCATTATCAGATGGGATTGATATTTGTTCTTCGCCCACTTGGACGATATTATCAGCAGACCAGTATGACATATTTTATGATATATAAATATAAAAAAATACTAAATATAAAATAAAAAAAAAACAAATTAGCCAGTATAATATTTTTCATTGACTTAAAGTTTTTCTGAATTCTCTTTTAAACTCACTAATAGAGTAACTATTTCCCTCATCGTCTTCTACCATTCCTTTTCTCATTTTATCAGCATCCATAATCTCACCATCTTTCGCTAAACTATCAAATGAATATACATACGTGGTAGTTTCACCTGGATATGCTATACTATTCTCTCCCTTCGCAGTCCATTCCCAATAATTTTCTTTACTATTTACACTATCTTGTGTCTTTTTCCAGTCAATAGAAGATTTAATATTAGGAGGAGGTATTCGTGTCTCTTTCTTAACTGCTTTCTTGACTGGTGCTTTCTTAACTGGTTTTTTTACTGGTGCTTTCTTAACTGGTGCTTTCTTAACTGGTGCTTTTGTTGTTTTTTTAACTTTCGCTTTTTCTATCCAGTGTCCTTCTTTTTTAAGACCTGCGATGAGATCTGCCTTTTTCATTCCTAATTTAATATGTGGTTTATTGAGTTTATGAAATCTTACGACTTCTTTCAATTGTTTAACATTCATATTCTGATTCGCTTTCATCAATGTTTATACATAGTAAATATAAAAAAAATATTTTCAAATTTGAAATAATATTAGGTTTGAAATAAATCAAAAAAATATATCATTGTAATAATGAAAGTCTGTATTTGTTCTTTGAGTAATCGTCCAATTCTTTATGAAAAAACTTTTACTATTATGGAAAGGTATTGCAAAAAATGGGGTCATCATTTTATTCCATACTATGAACTATTAGCCACAGACCGACATCCTGCGTGGGGAAAAATAGCATTGTGTAAAAAATTATTGGAGACACAACTTTTTGATTATGTTATATGGATTGATGATGATATTGTATTAACCAATATGGAAAAAAATATTGTGGATATTATCAATGAAACAAATGATAAATGTATCTCTATTCAAAAAGAAAATAAAAGAGGAAAAACAATTAATAGTGGTTTTATGATTATGAAAAATAATCCCACAACACTCAAAATATTAAATGATATATGGGAAGAAGGTGAAACATCAGAATATAAAACAAATCATCCGTGGGAACAAGGAGTTATAAAACCCTATGTTTACAAAAATATGGAACACTTTCATTTATTTAATAATAAAGAATTACAAACATTTCACCCAGGGTGTGGATCTTGGGCTGGGAAATGGAGATGGGAAAAAGGTGAGTTTAGTTGTCATCTTGCTGGAATAGGTATGAAAAGAAGAATATTATTAATAGATGAATTAATTAAAAATATTTCAAATAGTAATGAGTGACATAAAGAAACTTGATTGTTGGTCTAATGAAACAGAAACATTATTAGCAGAATGGAGTGAAAAAGCATCGTGTTATAGATGGCTTCACGGCAGATGTGAAAAGAAATATAAAAAAAGATATTATATGTTCTCCATTCCAGTTATTATTTTATCGACTTTAACAGGAGCGGCAAATGTGGGTATGGATTCTTTTGTAAATGAAGAAAATAAATCAATGGCTTCTGCTATTGTTGGAGGAGTCAATATATTCGCTGGAATACTATCAACCCTTCAAAACTTTTTAAAAGTCGCAGAATTGATGGAAAGTCATAGAAGTTCCAGTGTGTCGTGGTCTAAACTTGGAAGAAACATATCAATTGAATTAGCATTAGATAAAGACAAACATAGATCCAAATGTTCTGATTTTTTAGCAATATGTCGTGCGGAATATGATAGATTAATAGAACAATCACCAATGATTGATGATGATATTATTAGTCAATTCAAAAAGAAGTTTAAAAAATATAAAGTATCTAAACCTGCAATATGTAACGGATTAGATAAATGTGTGATTCATAGTCGTGAAACAATGAAAGGTATTCCATTGGAAACTGAATTATCTATTCCTGATGATGAATCTATTCAGAACAATCCGAGCAGTCCGAGTCTGTCCCCGAACCACTCCCCGACTCTTCCAACGCCATAATTTTACATCTCAATTTAAGATTTTCTTTTTTCAATTTCTTGTATTTTTTCTCATAATTATTTGATGATTTTGTATCCTTTTTATTTTTTGAATCAAGATGTAATTGTGCCTTTTTATCAATCATTTCATACCATTCATCTTTGGGAACAAGTTGATAATTATCTGAAATATTTTTTTGATAAGTATTTAGTTTCATAATACTTTCTTCATAATTTTTATTTTTTAGTCTTTGAGTATCTAATTTCCTTTGAAGAGCAATCACATCTTCTTTTTCACATACATATTGATTGATTCCTTTGTCTATGGCTTCACGAACTCTATAATAACAAGTTCCACAATGTCCCCTGTCGTGTCCGTTTACTAAAAGTTTATTTTTCTCTTTCAATTCATAATTCTCTTTTAATAGTAAAGCATTTTTATGTTTTAATTCTCTTACTTTATGAGGGGCGAACTCTTGGAATGCAGATACAAGTGGTGATATATATTTCGTTTCTGATTTATGTTCTGGTGAAGTAAATAAGTTTTTCAATGCTTTTTCACAAGATGCTTTCGCATTATAGTGTGCTCGATTTTGTGATGATGAATCAGGATCTCTCGCATACATTCCATCTTTGTAATAATCTAAACAAGTCATAACAAGGTTATTAAGGTCATTCGTCTCTAATTGTGCTTCCATTGTTTTAATAAGATAAATTATTTTTAAGTATTAACCGATGATTATTCAATTACTACTTTTTTTGGATCATATTGTCATAGAAAATAGCCAATTACTACTTTTTTGAGGTCATATTGTCAAAAAAAAGGGTCAATTACTACTCTATATCGGCAATTACTACCACTTTTTACTCCAATTCCTCCCCATACATTCCCATACATTCTGTATGTAAAATAAAAGTTGGATTTATGTCATCAACCTCTAATCCAAGTTCTTCATTTTTGAGATTCTACAATTGCATAGAAATATAATATTATAATTCTTATTCATTGTGATTCTCTATATCGACAAAATCTAAAATATGTTATTATTGGATTATTGTTATTATTGCCTTGTAAATCGAATAATACCCTTTAAAATAATAATAATTGCCTTATAAAAAATAATAATGCCTTATTAGAGGTTGCTGTTTTTGGTAGTAATTGGGGTCATTTAGTAGTAATTTGTATTATTTATTAGTATTGAAAAGTATTAGAAGCAGTTTTTATAAACTCCTGCCGTTCCTTCCCAAGTCTGATTGATCGCATTCATTGTTTGTTGAGCGTATTGTTGTTCTTGTTGTTTGGCTTTCTTTTCTGCTTTTCTTTGCTTTCTCATCTTTTCATAAGTGAGTAATGTATTAAGTTGGGCTTGTTGAAGGTCTTCCATACTTAAAGGAATATTATTTTGTTTCTTTGGTTTTCTCATAATAGGTTTTTGATCTTCATCAGATGATTCCGATAATTCATCATTATCAACTTTCTGTTCTAACTTTTCAAGGCGTTTTGCTTCTTTCTTTAAAGCAAGTTCTTCTTTCTTTTTCGCAAGTGCTTTCTTTTTACTTTCTATTTGTGATAATTGTTCTTTCTCTTGTTTTGCCTTTCGTTTTCGTTCTTGTGCTTCTTGCCTTGCCTTTTGTAACTTGGCGAGATGTTCGTCTGATAATTTCTTCTTTGGCTTTCCTTTTTTATTGAGGGTAGGGTCAGCGAATATTTCTTTCTTAACTGGCTTCTTTTTAACTGGTAATTCAGGAACAGGTATATCATCAATATCATCATCATCATCATCATAAATAAAATTAGGATTGGTTTCACCTGTTTCAGCATCACTTTTTTCATCAGGAATATCAGAAATTTCTTCTTTAACGATTTCTTCAACATTTTCTTTATTGTCCTCTATAACTTCATAATTTAAAACATTTGGTAAATTGGATTTCATCAGCGATATATTTTTAATAAATATAATATTAAAAAATTATAAATTATACACAAAAAATAATTTCAACCTTGAATAAAAAAATTGAATTAATCAAAATAAACGACATATAATATACATTTAGATTTATTTTCAAATATGTTTATACTTATTTATACTTATAGTTATTTATTTCTTCTTTTTTCTGCCTCCCATCATTTCAAATATGTCACTTTCTTTTATTTTCTTACTCATTACCTCGGGAATGATTGGGGGCTGGAAACGAGTTAATGAATCTTTGGATGGATCATTGGGTTTATATTTCGTTACTTTTTGTTTTGGTTTTTTTTGTTTTTGAAGTTTATCTTTCATTTATTATTTTAGTATAATTTTTATTTTGACAATAATTATATAATATAATATCATAAATATGTCGTATGTGATTACCTCTAACAAAACAGATGATGATGATTTAGAAAATTATGCTTCCGAGAATAGTCGTCCTTTCAATTATTCAAATACTTTATCAAATACTATTGTTATTCCTAAGAACGGACAAGTTGCTTTACAAAGTGCAAAAATCAATCTTGATGGAAGTATTAGTATCGGAAATGCTGCTCGTATATTTTATTTTTATTTCGGTCAACATATTGATATGCCTCCATCAGATCTTGATGCTTTCGGATTCCCTGCTGGGGCTTCCGACCAAACAGGCTCAGGCATTCCATCTGTCATTCCTGATATTAATTCTTCAACTGCGAAACCAATTCGAATTGAATTATTTGATGATTTCAAAGATAAAGGTATTGATAGAGTCAGCACGAATGAACTTTCACTTGAATTAGAAAGATGTTTAAATACCCAAACTTATCATCCACAACTTGCTGGAAGATGGAAAGTGACTCCTAAATTAAATACAAATACAAAAGCATTTGAAGGATTCAATATTTTATGTAATCAAGGACTCACAGCCCCAGGAACATTACCTCTGACTAATTATGTTCCCCCAACACAGAGAGCGTTTTCAGATGGAGGAAAGTCTGGCGGAATGATAGATGCTGCTATTTGGGATCAACGATTAGAGAGTAATGCTGGGGATCGGGAATGGACTTATGCGAGCATTGGAGGTGTCGGAGGCTTCACTTACGGAACAGCAGGAAGATCTCGTAAAACAGCGGCAGTCATTGGAAATGTTCCTCCATTATCAAATAAAGCAGGACATTATAGAGTTGAAATAAAAGCAGCACTTGGTCGTAATAATGATTCATCATCATTTATGGTTGGATTGACTCGTGCTTTAAATGGAGAACCATTTGTTACAACAGAGGATGGTAATTATTGTAATCCATCTTATTATGATAATCGTTATGGTGGAAGAGGTGACGCACCAGGTCAAATGAAAAATCTTATTGATTATTGTATTTCAGTTGATGCGAGAGATGGTATATTAAAAGTCTTTCAAGCCGTTGCTGACAGCACAATCAGAGATGCTGCTAAAGCAGCAGGAGAACTTGATTTAGAAGAATATGAAAGATTATATATGAAGCAGTTCGCCTATGCCGAAGTCGGACAAGTGGCTGGGATAGATCCTCTTCCATCAGATTATGATATTAATACAAATAATTTGGATATAGATCATATCAACTTTTATGTAGATGGTGAAGTAGTTACTATTCAAGCAGAAGATTCAGACACAACAACTTTTTATGATATAGTAAGATATGATTCCACAAGAAACAAAATACAGAACTTGAAACCTGTTAATCAGAGTTGTTGGTCGTTGTATCCATATCTCGCAGGAAATAACTTCTTTGATGACCCTGGTCCTGGTTATCCTTTAATAACTTTAAAAATAAAGAAGTTCACAGGAATAGATGGGACAGCCCTTCAAACACAACATCGTTTCTGGTATGAAAAAGACGATTTGAGTTTTGCCGATCACAGATGGAGTTGGGAACAACAAATGATTGCGAACGGACAAATACCACAAATTGAAGAAGTAGATCAAAGAATCATTGTAGACATAGGGCAGTTCCCAGGTGTCCCATTGGGAGTAACTTATACATCCATAGATAGTAATACTTCACCCTTTGAATATCGTCTTGGATATGCAGGAGATATTGGGACAGGTAATACTCCTCATTTAATTTTATCAGAAGATTCACGATATCCTGAATCAAATGGTGCGAACGCTCAACAATTATTGGGCTATGATAGAATCCCAGTTGTTGATTATAATTATTTTGAATTAAATGCAGATGGAAAAGGTTGGACGACAGGTTCGGCAACTCTTCCGAATGGTGTATCCACACGAAGTATTTTTGTAAGAGTGAATAACTTAACACAGAAATCTCTGAATGCTTTTAAAGATATAAAATCAGGTATTATCGGTCATTTACCTCGCTTCGATGGATTGAATAATGTAGGACCGCTTTATTTAGAACCAAAAAATCTTGTGTATGTTGATATTGATAATCCTGCTCCTATTACATTAAATGAACTTTCAATTTCATTAGTTTATTCAGATGAAACCTATTGTGAAGCATTATCAGGAACAACAATTGTATGTCTCCATATCAAGGAAAAAGGCACTTAAAAAATAGGTGTGAATAAGTATTAAATGAAGAGAAATAAGAATGCGACTCACGGATTATATATTTTTCATAAAGATACTTTAATTGCTAAATATGATGTAGCCACAGATAATTGGGAAGATTTATACAAAGAATTATCTTTACGAGTTATAAAATCAGGAATGGCTATGGGATTTCCATTACATCATCAAATTAAAGTATCGGAACAATATTTAAATGATATAGAAAAACAAACGAGACATTGTGAAAAAATAAAATTACTTGATTTTTGGAAAGTATTGGCGACATTCTTTTTTCTTTACAAAGTGAATAAAGTTGATGGTAATAATTTTATATTTTTAAAAAACAAATCAAAAAAAAATAAACATCTATGTATAAATGACAGAACAAGAAGTTGAACCTGAACCACAACCTGAACCACAAGTAGAAGAACCGAAATGGATTGAATTAGATAAAGATGTTCGTGTGGATCTCAATAAAGTAAATGAAAAGTTACACAAAGATATTGAAATGGAATGGGAATGCTGGGTGAAAGATATGTGTCGTGATTCAACATTACCTGATTACGAACATTTATTAGAAACATCGGAGAGTTGGGAAGAAGTCAATCGTCTTTTAACTCATAGTGAAAAGAAAAGAAAAAAAGAATCAGATATGAAAGAAAAGAAAAAAAGAAAAGTAATTTATTATTGATTGTATTTACCCATTTGAACTATTTTTTCAAATCTTTCAGGATATTTTTTTTTAAAGTCATCAACACGATTATGCCTTTTGTAATAATTAAATGAATTAATAATGAGATATTTTTCCCTGTTTTTCTGCTGGTATTCTATTTTTCTATCACGATTTTTATGATAATATTGTAATGATTGTTGTCTATTGGTTTCAGCGAAGTCTTTATCTTTCTTTTTGATTTGATAATAATCTTTATCATATTGTTTTTTTTTGAGATATTGATGAAGTATTTTAGAAATTTGTGTTTCTGTTAAATCCATTTTGTTATTACTTATATATTTTATTTTATTTTTAAGTATTAAGAATGGAATGGAATGATCGTCAAATAGAATGTTTGGGGCTATTAATGACAATTTTGTATGGGTATATTTTTATTAAATTATATATGTTAGTATTATAATAAAATGTCATCAAGCGATGAAGAAGATCCTCCGCCAAAAATAAAAAAAGATCATAAAGTTCCCAAGATATTGAAAGTGAAAGACTTAAAGGAAGATGATAGATTTGCGGATTTACACGACCATCTCCCAAAAATGCCCTGTTTGGCTTTACTTATAGGGAGCGTCAGATCAGGTAAATCAAATTTATTGGTGAACTTTTTTTGCAATGATGACTTCTTCAAAGATAAGTTTGATATGGTGAAGTTTATCTCCACAACCTTAAACACAGATAATAAAGGAAAACTATTATCAGAATATTTTGATACAGAAGATCATTATGAAGATTGGATGATACAAGCAATAAAAGAAGAACAATCTTTATATGAAAGGGATGAGAGACCTTCGTATGCTCTTGTTCTTGATGATGTTCTTACACAAGATTTCTCGAAAAATAATGCTGTGAGTTATTTTGCGACTCGCTTCCGTCATTACATTGATTTTTATTGTATAGCCACACAGAGTTTCAGAAGTGTATCAGGGATGATAAGAAATAATGCGAATGCTGTATTTATATGTCGTCAGCAGAATAAACTTGAATTGGAAAAGATTGCGGAGGAATATGCGGCAATGGTCGGAGGGAAAGATAATTTTATGAAATATTATAAAATAATTCATAAAGAGCCATATCAAGTGATGTATTTAGATTTGCAGAGTAACCCTGCTCGTATACTTCGTAATTTTGAAGAAGTATTATATGTTGATAAAGACGATCACGATTTAGAAGATTAA
>Ga0181393_1000737_pt1 | contig 12147 bp, 6 predicted proteins | sample 16SPOviralmetaG_FD_130122 | JGI IMG/M metagenome (GOLD analysis project Ga0181393, IMG submission 130122) | Marine viral communities from the oligotrophic San Pedro Time Series (SPOT) site, San Pedro Channel, CA, USA - 16 SPOT_SRF_2010-10-21 | ecosystem: Environmental > Aquatic > Marine > Strait...
CGCCCTACTGGGCAGTGAGATGGGTCTTGAGTCTGTCCTGATGAAACATAGATTCAACGAAGGAACTGTTGATGGGTCTGTGCGTCAAGTCAGAAACTGGAAAGAGATTTATCAGTACATAAAGAAAGGGGGGTTCTAGACCCCCCTTATTCTTTTCACTAAGAAATTATAATTACCACTGCACCATCATATCCATTATAGTGAGTATAACTTTGATCAGTAGAAGAATATTGCGCTCTATGAGTGGTTCCTAGACCATATCCACCCCTTCCTGCATCAGCAGGATAATCTGAATCATCGTCATATGGAGGAAGACCATTATGGTTCATCCCAAGTCCAGCTGCTATAGAAGTAGTAATTCCAGTTCCGTATGTATCATTTACATAACCGGAACCACCTCCACCGCCGCCGACGTTACCGCCACCGCCACCGAAGTATCCACCACCACCGCCGCCGAGACCGGCGGTTATAGTGCTAGCTGCGCCAGTATATCCGGATTGAGTTAACCCTCCTCGCAATGGCCCAGCATGACCAGTGTTATTACCATTATATATCGAACTACTACCAGCAGAAGATTGAGTTCCTCCTGTTGCACCTTGCATATCATGAGCTCCGTTGAAGTTTCCTGTAACTGAGTCTTGACCTATTTCGCCACTGCCAGCACCTCCGGCACTACCATAATTATAGTCTCCACCAGCACCACCTCCGCCGGCGATAAGAATTGATTGTCCTTGAGTTACTGCAGTGTCTCCGCCTCCGTTTCCTAAGAATAGTCCAGTATATCCTCCGCCTTCAGACGCACCTTGATTTTGTGAAAATTGATCATTACCACCACCAGCTTGCCAAGTTGCACCCTGATCTGCGTTATCGTCATAGTTATAACCTCGGCCGCCCTCACCAATCTGAATAACATATTCTTGACCAGATGTTAACGTCAATGACATTTCTGAGTAACCGCCTGGGCCACCGTGTCTTGGATTTTGACCTTGAGATGTTCCCGAATGAGAATATCCACCGCCACCGCCAGCACCCCACATCTTAACTGTGGCAGTAACATCTGCTGATGGTGTGATGATATACTCACCGCTAACATTGAATGTATGTGTTCCTGTAGAGTATGTATCTTCTGATTGATATGCGGGAGAAAATACTACAGAACCAGAACCACCACCAGAGGGTGCTGGATATGGACTGTCTGTAACGAGAGAAGCATTAGCACCCGGGCCACCGAAGTATATAGTTCGATTAAACGAAGACGCATCAACGATATCTGTGGTGTTACTGCTAGATATTAGTAGTGATGTTCCTGCGACATCTGCCAGTGCTGCAGTTGGTACAGAGAAGTTTTGTGTATAGACTGCTGTACCTTTGACAAGTCTGACATCTGAAACATAACCATCTAATAAGAAAGTTCCCTCTAGAGCACCTATCGAAATTCCTTGCCCCGCATAGTCTAGGTTGTCGGTGTCTGCGCGAGAATCTTGTGCAACGCCGTCCAAGTATATGGTAACTGTCCCTGATGATCTTGATATCGCAACATGATGCCAAGAATTTAAAGAAACTGCAGCAGAAGATATTTTTGCGGAAGATCCATTTTCATCTGTTTGGTATGAAATAGTACCGTCTGTATGAACGGCGACTCTCCAATATCCGCCTGCTCCGGTTCTTTTTCCAAAAATTCCTGATATTGGAGATCCTCCAGATGGAAGTGAATTTAGTTTAACCCAACATTCTGCGGTAAAATCTCCTGTATTGAATTGTGCGCCAGAATAATCGGACGTAAGGATATATGATGTCCCACCAAAATCTATTGACGATGTAGGAGCTCCGCCCCCAGCTGCAACAACTGCTGCAACTTTCCATTCTGTTCCATCCCAGTATTTAAGTTCTGCAGTAGACGCATCAAACGCAGTGGCACCAGAAGTTGCACTGGCAGGGAGATCTGCAGTTTGAGCGTATTGTGGGATATTAAATACTTGAGATGAGTTTTCGAATTGACTTGAGACATGGTTATATACTAGTGTTTCGTCATTCGCAATAGAACTAATATTAACTTCTGATAGTCCGGATACGGATACACCACCCCAGTTCTTAGAGGTTCCACTAGTACTTAAAAACTTTCCACTCTGATCTAATTGAGCAGGAATGAATGCACCAGCAACAAATGTGTCTGGTTCTAGAACATTGCCGATTGCCTTACCAATACTCTTTAGTTCAGTCGCAGTTGCAGATGGAGCGAGACCAGCTGCTCTTGAGTTAATTGCAACTTCCAATCCAGCATTCTCTGATTGTTCCAAACTAGGAGCAATTCTAGAAAGATTAAGAAGTTCTCTTGCACTTGCTGATGCAGCAACTTCAGTTGCTCTTGTTGAGAGTGCTGAGATTGAGGGGTCTAAATTTGTATCTGACATTCTTGATTCCTATTTTTAAGTATCATAAGAGTCCGGATTTGCATCCGGACTCTGATTCCCATGATATTCAGAAAGTTTTGGTTACTCTGGAGCCCAAATATTCAATAAATGGTTGAATCCTTGACAAGTCAACGTGTAATCATCAACCTTTGTCCACTGATTTCCTGCATTAGACGCCATGTTATTGTAGTCGTTGCCGGAGAACTGGCCATAACCTTGATTTTCGCTATAAGATTCATCGATATATTGGTTGACATACCATCTTTGATAAGAGCTCCCTCGGCCCGCCCAATAGCTACTAAAACTGGTATTGGAGTGAACAAAAAAGTGATTAGAGTCTAACCATGTAGCCTGTTTTGCTGCCCAACTGCTATTTCCTACCTGAGAGGTAGTGTAGTTCATTTCAGTGCCCGCAGTTCCATCTACATGAACTTTAAAATTGTATCCTCCAATTTCCACAAAAGATTTCATATAGAAACATGGAAAGTTAGTATCTTTAGAAGTATCACCACTTTCAACAACTTCAATTGGTAAAAATATTCCATATCTTCCTTGATTGCTGGTCAAAGATCCGTACTGGTAACTATTATAGTCTAAAAATCCTCCAGTGATGCCCCAAGATTGTGAGTATCCGGAAGTTGCAAGATCGCCTCCCATAGAAGTAGGAATATAAGTTAAAGCAAAATTCTCGGGGTAATATACATTATAATTACTAGTACCATTCTCGGTTGATCTGAAGTGAATTTTTCCATCTCTTCCTTCTACACAATTTATATAAACAGGCTGACTTCCATTGGTATTCCCAACTCGACAATAATCATTCCGAAAATCATCTGATGAATTCCCTGTGTTAGAAGATCCATATCTCGGAAATCTTTTTTGGCCACTGAAGTTGCTGATATCTAAACCACTGCCGTCAGCACTCGCAACTCTTTTTGAAGTCAGTGTCTTTGCTGTCGAATCCCATACTCTTTGATGGAGAAAGTAATTGCTATTCCCATCCTGATCTCCAGTCACGATTACATTGTCTTCGACATTTTTCATAAATAAATGACAAGCGCTATACGGATAATAAGCCGAAGTATTCGAATAGTCGTATAACCCTCCATTAGATTCTTCGAAGGTGTAGACACTTATGTCGTAAGTAGATTCATTTACTTCTAGTACATAATAAGTAGACTTAGACGTACTATGAGGAATTTTTAATAACGCAGTCGTACTATTTACTCTTGTAATGTTTATCATTCTTTCACTAAAATTATTAGTATTAGTATTAAATGCGTTACCACCCAAAGAATAAATTCTAGAACGCTTTAGAGATTTTCCCTGCGAAGTGTTTCTCAAATTTTGAGTGAATAGATCTATGACTGCAAAGTCTGGATCTTGTTGTAGTCTGACCGAAATAAAGAGGTTGTTGTCTGGCCCAGTGGTTGCTGTTCCGCCTAACCAAGAATGTGCAAAAGCGTGGTCAATGTTGTCATTTCTCAAGTTATTTTCAGTTCTAATTGTACCCCCACCGTGGGGTATTGATACTGCTATATCTGCCATTTTTTTATTCTCCCTGTGAATTAAATTAGCGGGTTTTTTTATCTCAACTATTTATACTTTTTTAAACTATAACTATACCGCTGCCGCGAAAACAGCCTTGAATTCTTCAAATGCATTACTTATTATGGTTCCTTCGTCTAACTGCTGGAACTGATTAGCCATGCCACTGAATGATCCATATGACTGACTTCCCATATCAGATTGTAATTCTCTAACCAAGTATTGTTCGTCAACATACTGAACTACCGTGATTCTGTGATAATTACTTCCTGCACCAGTCCAATTACTGCTACTTCCGCTTGAAGCGCTATACACAAAGAAATGATTCGAATTCAACCACATGGCTTGTCGAGTTTTTGCATTAGACCCAGTAGAACTGTCTGAAGGGTCATACAATACTTCTAGTCCTTGAACACCATTAGTGATAACCTTGCAGCGGTTAAAACCTACCTCTATCCAAGATTTCATGTAAAATGTTGGAAATGTTGCCGGTTTGCCCGCATTGGTTGCTGGAACTACATTGAGAGGTAAGAATACTCCAGTTCTTCCCATATTATTAGTCAAAGAACCATATTGTTTATCATTGTTTGACCATTGTTGACCTCCAGTTACATTAACTGAGTCAAGATTGCCGAATCCAGCAGCAAATCCCCAAGATTGAGAAACTCCAGAAGTTGCAAGATCGCCTCCCATAGAACTAGGAATATAGACAAATGCAACATCTTGTGGATATTGTACATCGTTATAACTGTTTCCAGTGTTTTGAGTTTCTCTGAAATACCATTTTCCGTCTCTTCCCTCGACAGAAGAAATATATCTTGGGTTGCTTTGATTGGTATCTCCTATTTGATAATATCGACTGGAGGCCTCCTCTCCACCTTCTCCGTTTTGTATTGGATATGCGGTTTTGAAATTATCTATGTCTGCATAGTTGCTGTTATTTGCAGCGACAATTGTAGAGGTTAATGTCTTTGCAGATGGATCCCATACTTTTTGACATAGACTTGTCCTATTATATTGTTCGTAAGTTACAATCACATTATCTTCTACTGGTTGCATCATCATTTGAGCCCCTACACTGGGTTTATTGCTGTTTGAACCTCGATAACTGTATATCCCGTATGATGTTCCGGTAGCAGCACTACTTCCGTCAAAGACATACGGAGTGACCTCTCCAGTAGATTGATCTACTTCTAGAACTATGTAATCGGAGTACGCTTCGTCATACGGAATCTTAAGAAGTGCAGTAGTGCTATTAATTCTGCACATTCTAATGATTCTTTCATCTAGACCATAACTCCCTGTAGCACTATTCGCAGTAAATGAGTCTGCGCCGGCGAAGTCATAAATTTTAGATTTCAATAAGGTATCTACACTTACTCCACTCTGCGATTCGGTGCGAAAATCTCCGACTTCATATGTATCAATAATTGCAAAACTTGGATCTTTTTGCAATCTTACTGAGATGCACAATTTATCATTTGAACCGCCTAACCAAGTATATGCATAGGATTTGTACATAGAATCGCTGTTCATAGTACTGTCTTGTATTGTACCTCCACTAAACGGTACTGATGCTGATATCTCTGGCATTCTTATTCTCCCTGTGAATTGAATGAACTTTTTTTACTATTTATCATTTTTTTATCTATTCATCTATTACTGTTGATGATGTATTCCAAGAAGGCACTCCATGGCCATAATAGAGATTATAGACCTTAGAGTTTCCACTTGACCATCTATTGTTTGTATCTATTGATCCACCAACTACACTACTTGTTGATGTAATGGGAAGATATGCAACTTGAAACGCAAATGAATCTACCTGATCTGGTGTTGGATTGAGTACCTTAGTAGGTGCAGCGGTAAGGTCTGATATATCGTATATGTAATATGCACCAGAATATAATTGTCCGTTTTCTGTATCTCCATATCCAGAGAATATCAGAGTGTCTCCGTATGCCCAACAATTCGCCCAACTTTCCTGCTCCTCTGCATCCGGAGCAGAAATTGTGGTCTGAACTCCTCCTGCTAAGTTGCTCAAGTCGTAGACTTCTAATCTTCCTCCATTTACCGCACCATTTGCTGCCGGAGCTTGATCGTTACCTACAAAGAGTTTTCCGCCTCCGATTGTGGATCTCAATCCTCCAAGGTATCTTCCTACTCCACTTAACGGAGTCAATTTCGTAGGTTCAGCAGAAAGGTTTGATACATCATATACATAGATTGCATTTTTTCCTTGTGCTCCTAATACTACATAACCATCTTTCGCCATCAATTGAACTGCGAAACTATAAGAACTACCAACTACCTCACTAGGAGTTAGGTCTTGTGGTGCCTCGTTGAGATCGGAAAGATTATATGCTCGGAGTCTGCCTGTGTATGAATCTGCGTGACCATCCGCTGCATTCAAATAATCAGTTACAAACAATTTGCCGTCTTCTACTGCGATTTGCTGCCCGAACCTTTCTGGAACTCCAATCGTACCTGTCATGATAGTTGGCGCAGCAGAGAGGTCTGTGGTGTCATAAATCATGATAGCCCCATGCGATTGATAACCGCCCGCACTACCACCGTGATGTGATGGGTTTGATATAATCAATTGATCTCCTACCCATATTATCCCACCTGTAACAAATCTTCCGCCTGGCACTGATGCTGGGGGGAGAATTGCGACAGGTTCTGCAGAAAGATTTGCGTAGTCGTAGATGAACACTGCTCCTTCTCTACTATCTTCTCCTGCTGCTGGTGTGACATATTCGCCATATGCTCCAACTGCGAATCTAGTTCCATTTGGTTCTACTGCAAAATTTTGTCCAAACTGTTGTGCCACATTGTCTTTAGTTGCTAGAGTTGGATTCGGAACTCTTGTCGGCGCAGCGGTAGGATTAGCGATATCGTATATGTATGCCGCACCATCATTTGTCGATGGAGTATCTTCTCCGTATGCGCTAACGAGAGCGTACACATTAGATGTTGTAGCTCCAGTTCCAGTAGTAACATCAGTTCCACTAATTTCTAATACTGTATTTCCGGTATTCCAAGAAGGTACTCCATTATTGTTATAAAGGTTATAGACCTTATCGTTTCCACTTGTCCATCTATTGTTTGTGTCTACTGATCCACCAGCAGTTGTTCCACCAGTTGCTTCAGTTCCATCAACCATTATAATGGTTCCAGAATTAGCGAATGGGTAATGGCTGTTTCCAAAGTTATTATGAATACTATTTCCTGCGTGTGATGCTGCCCATCTAGAGGTTGTATCTACTGATCCACCAACAGTTGTTCCTCCAGTTGCTTCAGTTCCATCAACCATCATAATGGTTCCAGAATTAGCGAATGGGTAATGGTTGTTTGCAAAGTTCTGTTGGATATTAGAAGCCCATCTAGAGGTTGTATCTACTGATCCACCAACAGTTGTTCCTCCAGTCGATTGAGTTCCATCAACCATTATAATGGTTCCAGAATTAGCGAATGGGTAATGGTTGCTTGCGAAGTTATTTTGGACACTAGAAGCCCATCTAGAGGTTGTATCAACGTCTCCACCAACAGTTGTTCCTCCAGTTGCTTCAGTTCCATCAACCATCATAATGGTTCCAGAATTAGCGAATGGGTAATGGTTGCTTGCGAAGTTATTAAGAACATTTGTTTGCCAATTTCCTCTGTAGATACCAGAGAAGACATCTTGAACAATTGTCCAGAGACTTCCGTTAAAATAATAGACTTCGGAAGTTGCAGTTACATATCCAAGACTTCCAGTTATCGGTGCGGCCGGCAAATCTGCTTCTGCTGCGTATACTGTGATTGCAAATGTATTTGATGAGTTCTCAAACTTTCCGCTGGCACTATTATATACCAGTGATTCTCCAGTAGCGACAGAGGTTAGTTCTAATTCGTCCAGTGTGGTTGTTGTGACTCCACCCCAACTCTTTTGATGACTTCCAGAAGTTCTTAGAAATTTACCGTCCGAAAATCTTTGATCTGGAACAAAACCTTCTCTCCAATCCATCAAAAGATCTGTGTTCTGAGGTTCTAGTAAGTTACCGATTGCCATACCCAAACTTCGCAACTCATTTGCAGTCGCAGTCGGTGCGAGATCTTGTGCCCTCGCGTTGAGAGTTATTTCTAGGTTGGCATTTTCGGTTTGTTCCAGACTAGGGCCAATCCTAGATATATTCAATAACTCTCTCGGATTTGCAGTAGAGGCAACTGCTACCGCTCTATTGGTTACTGAGGTTATTGAAGGATCTAAATTTGAATCTGACATTATTATTTCCTATTTTAAATTAAATTGTTCTAAAAACATCAATTCTGTGGGAAGCTACTGCATACTGAGCAGCAAAAGTTCCGATTCCAGAACTATTTTCTGAGATTTTCATGTTTACTCTTCCGCCCTGCGGGCCATGTATTACATTTTCTAACGATGGGTTAGCGACATCCGAAATATTTAAAATCGCGTATCTGTCGTTCCCACCTCCGGCATTATAACCAATTGCTAGAGCATTATTACTAGAGCTCATTCCTCCACCGAAAAATCGGACTGTACCAGTAATGCCGAGTGATGCCGGGGTTATTGTTTGAGTTAATGAGGGACTAGATGGATTGCTTATATCGTATACATGAACAGAACCAGTAGGGTTGACTGTGCTGTTATGATTACCGACCTCGCCGATAAACATAGTAGTTCCGACAATCTGAACTCCACCCGCACCATTCATAGCATATCCGCCGAATGCGTTTTCTCTATTCGCCTCCGGCGCGTCCGGCGATGTTAGTACTGATAAGAAAGATCCAGAATGGTCAAATAGATGCACTCTACCATTCGCTCTTTCTTCTGGGGCCCCATTTTCGTTTTGTGGTTGACCGCCCCAAGTATCGTTGAAACCTACAAGAGCCACAACAGTATCAGATAACTCTCCGTCATATCCATACGGATGGGCGTTATGAGATGATGTGTGCCAGAATGGTTGCCCGCCACCGGAACCTGTCGCTAGAGTTGTGTATGCAAATGGAGAGAGAGAAGTTACTTCAAACAACCACCAGTTGAAGTTTGCCATTGTTAAAATTTTATTTCCCTTTACTTGAGTTGTGTAGACATCGTGATTAGATTCATCAATATATCCATACAAATTGCCGTTAGCAGGATTTAATACCGGCACTCCCGAAACTCCTTTTTTCCCGACATACATAGTTTCGGTTGCATCCGCTTGATTGCTATAAGATGCCAAACTATTGGTTGCACTACTTGACCACAATACATTCGCAGATCCATATTGTAACGCGGATCCGCCGTGACCGGAAGTGTCTGATATGTCAAATGCAACAATGGTAGTTGGATGTGTTCCTGTTGGAGCAGTACTAGCGATCAAAATATCACCAGCAAGGACGATATTATCCCCAACTCCCTGGCCACTTTCCCAATTTGGGATTTGAATCTCTGGAGTGTTATCCAAACCAGACCAATTGGGTACTACTACGAAAACTAATGTAAAACTAGATGCAGAACTTGTTGCGACATTAACAGAGTCATCTGCAGAAAACGCAAGAGTAAATGTTGCGGGATTAGATGCGTGTGGTGTAATTGTGAATACGTTATTATTCTGTTCAACTGTAGTTCCGTTTAATGCACCAGAAGTCACTGAATGTGAAAATGTTACTGGATCATTCTCTGGATCTGTAGCGGTCATTGTGATAACTGTAGGCGTCCCATCAGTCGCAAGTTCATATGTTGCATTGTTTCCTGATATTGTTGGTGCAGTGTTGATTAATGCGACCGCATACCAACCGTCTGCAGTTTTGATGTATAAGTTATTGTTTGATTGGACAACCGCTTGATCCCCAGCACTCGCACCAGCAGGCAAATCCCCCACTGTCGCAACAACTTGTAGTGCAGCTGATGTCGGAGTAGAATATGAAACTACGCCGTCATTATAGGACAAATCTCCAGAGACACTTAATGCGGGCTGAACACTATTTGCGTTTAGGAATTTATTTCCGCCTTCTGTCAGATGATCTGCAGAAGAAACTCCGCCCATATTTCCTGCTCTGTCTCTCAGTTCATTAATACCATCGGCAATTTCTACTAGATCATCTATAGATGCACTAGGAATTGCAGCAGCCATTTGAGTGTCTAAGTCTGTTTCTACATCTGCATCATCGACAAGACCAACAAATCTAGCAGACTTAGCGAGTCTTCCTAGATCTCTTGGAGATGTGCTAACACCGACTCGGTTTCTAATACGAGTCTTCATGTTAGTCTTTGAGTTTTCTAAATTAGTATTAGACATTATTGTTTCCTATTATTTGATATTAACCCATTGAAACAGCACGGCCGTCAACTGAAATCTTGACTTCGTTAGAACCATCTAAGTCGTAAACGTAAGTAGTGCTGGTATACTTCGTACCAACAACAATCTTACTATCGTGAATTGCAACATAGCTACCAAACTGATCACTGTCCGCAGTATCACTGCCCATGATCTTAATCTCGTTAGTTCCATCTAAATCGTAAACGTACACGGATCCACCATAAAAAGCGCTACCTCTCTCATGAGGTGCGCCCACAACGATCTTGTTATTTCCGACTGCAACTGAAGTACCAAACCTATCGTCATTCTCAATATCACTAGAAGAGATCTTAAGTTCATTAGTTCCATCCATGTCATAAACATAAACGGCTCCGGATTGCCAATCCGGATCGTCTTCATATGGCACACCAACAACGATCTTGTTATTTCCAATTGCAAGTGCTTCTCCAAACCTGTCATTCGCTTGGGCATCACTTGCAGTAATCTTGATTTCATTAGTTCCATCAAGATCATAGACATAAACTGAACCGGAACCGTTTGCATTGTCATCATCATGAAGGGCCCCAACAGCGACCTTATTGTGACCAACTGCAATCGACCATCCAAAATAATCGTCATCTGCTGTGTCACTCGCTTGTAGTATGACTTCGTTAGAACCATCTAAGTCGTAAATATATGCGCGGCCGCGCCAGCTTCCGCCGACATTATACCCATATCCACCAACAGCGACCTTATTGTCTCCCACTGCAACGCAGTGACCAAAACTACTTTGGACTTGATCACTTGTAGTGATCTTGATTTCATTAGTTCCATCCATGTCATAAACATAAACGGCTCCTCTAGTAAAGTTTCTTTTGTGTGCGCCCACAACGATCTTGTTATCTCCAACTGTAACTGAGTGACCAAACTCATCTCCCGCTGCAGCATCACTTGCGCCGATTTTGATTTCATTAGTTCCATCTATGTCATAGATATAAACGGCTCCGGAGTCGTTTCCGTTATCATCGTCTTTACTTGAACCAACAACGATCTTTGGGACTACGAAAACTAATGTAAAACTAGATGCAGAACTTGTCGCGACATTCACTGAGTCATCTGCAGAGAATGCTAATTCGAATGTTGCTGGTTGCGATGCATGGGGAGTCACTGTGAACACATTGTCATTCTGTGTCACTGTGGTTCCATTCAATGAACCAGAAGTTACTGAATGCGAGAATGTTACTGGATCGTTTTCTGGATCTGTAGCGGTCATTGTAATAACTGTGGGAGTTCCATCAGTCGCAAGTTCATATGTTGCGGTGTTTCCTGATATTGTTGGTGCAGTGTTAATCAATGCAACAGCATACCAACCATCTGCAGTTCTAATATACAAGTTATTGTTCGCAGTAACTACTGCTTGCGTTCCTGCAGTTGCGCTTAGTGGTAAATCTCCGACTGTTGCGACAACTTGAAGTGCAGCCGCAGTAGGAGCGGTATATGAAACCACACCATTGTCATAGGATAAATCCCCAGAAACACTTATTTCTGATTGTACGTTTGCTGCTTTGAGAAACTTATTGCCAGCCTCTGTCAAGTTATCTGTTGTTGCAACTTGACCCATATCTGCAGAACCACCTCTGAGTTCTTTAATTCCTTCTGACATTTCCACAAGTTCATCTACAGATGCAGCAGGAATCGCAGCGGTCATTTGAGTATCAATATCCGTTTCCACTTCAGCATCATCTAAAAGACCAACGAACCTTGCAGACTTCGCAAGTCTACCCAAGTCTCTTGGAGTTTGACCAGCTTGGACTCGGTTTCTAATACGAGTCTTCATGTTAGTCTTTGAGTTTTCTAAATTACTATTAGGCATTATTGTTTCCTATTTTGAATTAACTGTA
>Ga0181393_1000738_pt1 | contig 12146 bp, 5 predicted proteins | sample 16SPOviralmetaG_FD_130122 | JGI IMG/M metagenome (GOLD analysis project Ga0181393, IMG submission 130122) | Marine viral communities from the oligotrophic San Pedro Time Series (SPOT) site, San Pedro Channel, CA, USA - 16 SPOT_SRF_2010-10-21 | ecosystem: Environmental > Aquatic > Marine > Strait...
GCCATTTCTCACATTTCCCTTGTAGCAAGCACCGCTCCTTGCGACTTTGTGCTTTGCGTTGCCGAGTGAGGGTGATTTGAATGCCTCGTCAGAATCTTCAGCGTCTTCAAGAGATGTGCAAGGACTACGGCAAGGCCGTTCCTTCGGAATGGCCCGAGGGTTTGGTTGGCGTCGGTCCCGACATGCGTGCTTGGGTTAAGTCACAGGACGAAGCCAAGGTCGCAGCGAAGCCCGCTCCTAAGCCTGCCCCCAAGGCAAACCCCAAGCCCAAGGCCCCGTCGAAGGACGAGGAATGAGGCAACCGAACCTTTATATCCCACCCTCCTAAGTGGATTATATGGGCGGAAGCACTTACAACCCACATGAGGTTGACGACGACACGTTGCTGCGCGTTAGCAAGTCTTCGTTCATTGGCTATGCCAAGTGCCCCCGCCGGTATTGGTGGGACAAGATTGCCCTACCCGACGTTATGTCGCCATCATCTCCCGAGGCCGAACGAGGGCGTGCGATTCACGCCGTCATGGAAGACGGGCTGCACGATAAGAAGTGGGACCAACACGCTGAGGTCCACGGCGTCGCGGGCGACATTGGCGTGTCCGCTCTTGGCGACATTCTCGCTGCCGTAGCCGAGGCTTGGGGTGGCTTGGAAATCACGGAGATTGAAGTCAAGCACGAAGTCCCATATTCGTGCGAATACAGTCGTCAAGAGGAAGGAGTCATCTGCGTGGACCACTATGACGTGATTCTCGTCGGTCTGATTGACGCCGTGTTCAGGATGCCCGACGGTAGCATCTGCATCGTGGAACTGAAGACCGGTAGCGCCAACCAAGGCAAATTGAGTCGCACCCGCAAGGAATTGGCGTATTACCGCTACCTGTATGAGCAGGTCCACGGAGAGGTCGCCACGCACTTCCTGACCATCTTCCCCGACGCTACCGACCCTAAGTTCTTGACCGACCTCATGAACAAGCGCAACACCGAGGTTTTCATGGGGATGACGCAGGGCTTGGGCGTCCTTGAGCCGGTCGGAACCCGCACGGTCAACGCCATGTTCAAAACCCTTCATTCTTCCATCCACGGTATCATGACCCACGAATGGCCTATCAAGTGGAGCGAGTATTTCTGCACCCAATGGTGCGACTACCACCTCTCATGCAACGAACAATTGCTTGGCGTTGCAGGCGACATCACAATGGGGTGAACAAAATGGACGGATGCGATAGGTGCGACGGCGGAATGATTGATACGGATGTTATGTGGCGCGTGACCGGGCAAACCGGCATGGCTCCCGAAGCAATCTTTGTCTACACTTGCCTTACCTGCGGACACAAGTGGAACGAGTGATTTCGTGCTTCTTTCGATGCCTCGCGAAATCGGCCTCAAGCGGGCACGATGCGAGAACGTCACAGATTATCGTCGCTATATTTCCGCGCTCAACGGGAAGTCAAATCTTTACACCTCCCTGTATTCGTTTCGGGATAGGGACGCGGAACAACCGTGGCGGTTCTCTCACGCGAGCGCGGTCATTGACCGGGCTTGGTGGGACTTCGATGCGGGAGAGCGCGGAACAATCGAGGAAGTGAAGGATGATGTGGGACAATTGTTGGACAGACTCAGCGGGGACGTTCGCGTGGTCGCTACGGGCCGTGGATTCCATGTCCATCAATTGTTCTCACGTTCCGTGGTGGGACGAGACTTCCATGCTCCGCTCGGGCGATATCAGCGCCTCATGGCGCAAGGACTGAAAACGCTCGATGGCGTAGGTTTCCCCGCCAAGATGACGCGCATCCCCGACACCTACAACGTGACTCGGAAGCGTTGGGCCGTAAATGTCCCTGCGGACGCTCTCAGGGCCGACATTCAGGCCTTTTGCATCCCTGATACCCCAAAGGCCGAATGGGCCGTGTATGACCCCTTCACGGGCGCGAAAACGGCATCTACGTTCGACTTCGTGAAGTGGGTCGTAGACAACCCCGCGCCGGAAGTCAAAATGCAGAAGTTTCAAGGTGATGTTTCATCTATCGGCGACATCCCCATTCCCCCGTGCTTGGATAAGGCGGTGCGTGTGGCCAATCCCGGCCACGAGGTCCGCGTCGCGCTCGTGCAGCATCTTGCCGAGGAAATGCGTTGGTTCGCTGACCCAACGACTGTGCCTGCCGAACAAAAGCGTGAGATGGAAGACGGCATCTTTGACTTCATCAGCGACCTCGGGTGGGAGGGCTTCAAGCCACACCTGACCCGTCAGGGCATTCGCACCAATCTGAACTACAAACAATCACCGTCATGCAAATGGTATGTTGCTCGTGGTATGTGCGTAGGTAAGTGTTGGAGGTATGACGGGTCGTTTTAATATGGCGTCGAGAATGCCACGTCATGCTTCTGATGGATGACCGCGAAAACGACCGCCTCATCCATAAAGTCCTGATGGACATGGGCGATGGAAACGTGAACCCCAAGGGTCAAGCCCGCGTTCAGCGGCTCAACGTCGGCGATTACATTCTCGGAGATTGGGGAATCGAAGCAAAGGAAATCAATGACCTTTATCGTTCCATCCTCGGCATCGGCCGTTCTCGCACTATCGTTGGACAATTGACCGACCTTTGTGCGTCGTTCGACAAGCCGTTCCTCGTTGTCTACAATCACGAACTCAAGCCTTGGTTTCACGGCCGCAGGCCCACGGCTCGCGAGATTTCCGAAGAGCGGCAACGCATGAGGGCGGTCATCAAATCGTTTTTGTTGACGCTGCACCAACGCTTCCCTAACCTGCGCTACATGCACCTGAACACGATGGACGACTTCGTGGAATGGCTTTCGACTAACCACCGTCAAAACCTGATTGCCGGAGTCAAGCACGCTCTTCCCAAAGCAGCACCGAAGCCCATCTATGCAGACGACCCTCGCGTTAAGGCATTGATGGTCCGCAAGGTGCGACAGGAGCAGGCCGAGGCGCTTCTGAAACACTACGGTTCTCTCACCGTGCTTCTTCGCAAGGGGACGAGACAGAAGGACATGATGCAGGTTGCGGGCATCAACCGCAAGCAAGCAAAGGCTATCCTCGCGCTTCGTGACGACTTCAGTAAGGCCTGAATGAGTCGCCCTGTGCTATTCCCTTCGTGCTAAAGCGTTGGAAATTCACACGAATGTTGTTGAGAACGACCGCGCTATACGATGCGTCGTCGTCGCCTGAACCCGGCGTCCTCTTGACCTCAACCGTCACGTTGTTCCCTCCTGTCGAAACCCCATCAAGAAGGCCCGTCGCGAACACCACGTCGCGTCGAGTTTCGTCGCCGGACAGGTTTAGAGAGCGGCTAATCGTTGAGCCGGTTTCCTCGCAAGTCACGGTGACGGTCACGACCGCCGTGTTTGAGCCTGTTCCACCCATCGTGTAGGAACCGCTGACGGTAATGATTTCGTCGGCTACATCGTCGGGGACGCGGATGTTGAGCCGCTGAGTGTGCGTAAAGCGGTTGTCGGTTTCGGGGTCCACGATTCCGGGGAACACCCACCCCTCTTCGGTCATCGTTGCGCCGGAAGACGACGGGCTGATGGACGAGTCGAGTCCTTCAATGGAACGCTGCGTGTTGGTTGGCGCAGGAGGTTTCTCTTGCCCGAGGATGCTGAAAGTCCCCGACGAAAGCGAAGCGTCGTTGGTATTCATGCGTCCGCTGATTCGATTTACAACCGATGCCGAAAGCGCGGCCATGCCTGACTCGCTCGTGAACCCTCCTGTGTTTGCTCCTGTGGTTGCTCGCCCTCCCTGAATCGCTCCGGGCGTGAAAGCGGAGCCGCCGAGTGAGCCTGTGCCGGGTCGGTATGGTGTTCCAATGTCGCCTCCCAACCCTCCCTGACCTTCGGGGTATGCTTGTGGCGGCATAGGGCTTGAACCTCCGCCTCCGGCTCCCACACCGGAAGACGACGGCGTTCCACCACGGCGTCGGGAAATGCGTGGGAACAGGTAGGAAACTAACCCGCCTGCCGATTTGGTTTGGTCTCGCTCAAGGCTCAAGGTGATTGTTTCAATGTCTCGACCATCCACGTTCCAATCAACGCTTGTGATGGCCATAGCCTCGCTCGACAGGCCAAGTCCTGAGTCGGTGTAGGTGACTTGCGTGGCCGGACGCCATCTGATGTCTTCAACGACATGCAGCCGTGGCGCATACCAAGCGTAGCGGGTGTCGAACGCTCCCGACATATCTGCGTATTGGCGAGCGCCGAGAGGGAACAAAGAGTCGGCGTTTGTTGCGGTCCAAGAAGAGGGTCCGAGTTCTGTGATGTTGTGTGCGTTGTGCAAGATGCCTGATGCCGTGGGGTCGCCGCACCGATAACGAAGAACGTCGCGCAGGTAGTCCACGTTCACGCTGACGACAAGTTTGGAAGAGGCGGGCGCACCGTAGGACGTTGGGATTGTGATTTCGTAGAAACCGTTCTTGGACACGTCCAAGGATTGGTAGCCGTTGGTCGCGAGTGTGGCTGCGAAAGACGGGGCAAATGCTGATTGCTGACCGTGGTGGTTGGTGAACGGCGTTTGTTCTGTTCCCGTGAACGAAACGTCGCTTAGACCAACCGTGAATTCGGCGTTATCAATGTCGGTGCCGCTTTGTCCGTTCTTGAGTGCCACGAATACACGAAGGTCGTTGCTCGTCGCTGCGCTTGTGAGCGGCGTTCCTGTCGGGACGTGGACGACCTGAACTGCGTGGGCGAGAGAGTTTGCTCCCCACCAATAAAACCTGTTGCCGAAGGTCTCGGTGTTGCCTGAGCCGGAACCGGACGCAGCGATGAAGCCTTTGCCGTATCGGCTTCGCAGGTATCGGTCGGTGCCTGCCGTCCCAAGATTACCGTCGAGCGCGTTCACCATGCCGGGGAAAAGGTTGCCGTTCTGACTCGACCAAACGGCGTTGAAGGCGTTGCTTGGCGACGTGGTGTTGAACACGGCGTTGGCGGCAGCACCGCGCTCAATCTCGCGTGAAACGTCAGCGATGTAGCCGTAGCGTCCGTTCAGCATCTTGTCCGTGTCGTCAAGGTCGCGGATGATTTCTCCCGTGACCCGAATCGCCTTTTGCTTAGACTGTCGGAACTGTTCTTTGGCGATAAACAGGGCTTCGGTGTGGTTAGTGATTTCAGGCATCTCCACAATCTTCCAACGGTAGGATGAGCCAAGGGCAGGTTCGGGGTGGTCGGCAAAAGAAGCACCGTTGTTGTAGTATACTCGGACGTTCGTGACGTGGCCCGAAACGGATGCCTGCATCTGCGAAACGTGAAGATTGTTTCTGTTGATGGCTTCGCCGGAGTTGTAGGCGGGGCGGACCTCAATGGCGTTGTCTCGCCCGATTTGGAACGTCGTCCCCAAGTCGTGACTACCTGCGTCACCGATTCCGATAGACTCGTTCGCTTCGCGAATGATGGTCAGCAGCGATTTGCCGCCACGGGCGTCGTAAGCGGAGCCGAAGGAGTCAAAGTTTCCATTTGTCCCGTCGGTGGTCATGCCTTGCGATTGTGGCACCGTCGAGAAGTCAAACCAACAAGGCGCCGAAGCCTGCGTCAGCCATGTGTCTGCAAGCATCAGGGACCACATGAAGCGTGTCTTATCGCTCATCCAATACGTCCCGGTGTTGGGCGATTCGACAAAGCCCTTCATGTTCATCAGGAAGCGAAGAGCGTAGCGAGGACTAACTGACGCTCCGATGATGACCTCATCGAATCCACCGGTCGTGTTGGAATTGTTCGTGTTGAGGGCGATTAGTGCGTTGGAGCCGTTGGCCTTGAGGTGCGTGTTGGCGCGGATTCCTGCGAGGAAATCCTCGGCCTGCTGAGGCGTGAAGTTTTGCGCGTTGTCGGAATGCAGCGTGATTCCGTAAAGTTGCTGAGGCACGGAGATGGAGTCAGACGAAGCCACGTTCTGCCTCGTGGAGCCTGTCTCGGCCGAAATCGTAGACCTATCGACGGTGATGGCAGTTCCGGTGACGGCGGTGATTTGGGCTACCCACTTAGCGGTCACGTTGCGAACGCGCATACCGACCTCGACGCCATCGTTCACGAAGTCGCCACCTGAACAGGTAATAACGAACGGGTCTGCGTCGGCAGCGGTAGTGGAGGTTGCGGACTCAACGACGGACGAATCAAGTTTCCCATCCCATGTGTAGTAAAAGTTCTCAGAAGACGGTTGGCTTGTATCAGCACCGCGAGTGGCGCGAATCTTGCCCATGCCGAAATCATCGAAACCTGCGACGTTGCTTGTGGACGCCTTGGTTTCAATCACCTTGTCTCCGAGTTCGATGGTGCGATTGAGTTCCGCCGCTTCTTGATTCCACTTGTGATAGTTCTCGTGGAACGAATACGGTGCGGCGTTTGTGTCCGGCCGCGAGGTTGCTTCGTTCCAATACGAGTCCATGAGAATCGGGAAGCCGTGGTATTGAGTTTCGTAGTCGCCGAGGTTGGTTCTGCCTCCCGCCCGTCGCCCGTATCGCCCACCGTTGGTGAACGTGTTGAGATTGAAGAACGGAGATGCGTCCACGACAAGGAAAGAACCACCCTTGTTTTCCCAAGTGGCGAGGTCACTATGGATGGTGTATGAGTCGTCAATCTTGGCCATGTATGGGCCACCTCCTGTCGTGCTTGCTGCGATTGACGAAATCGTAGCGGGCGTTCCTGAGAATTCAAACGTGCGAGTCCCGCCACTTCCGGTGATGGCGGTAATGATATGATGACCGTTGTAGTTGTTGGTAGAGTCGTCAAAAATCAGAACCTTGTCCCCTACGACGAGGTTATCGAATGTCGCCGTAGTCGCCGTCATGTGGCCCGAGGTGTTGCTCGTGCTGATGAGGCGCGTTTCTGCTGCGTGTGCAGTTCCGCCGACCGAGTAATCGCCCTGAAGCAAGGGCAAGGACCAAGGAGCCTGCGTGGAGGGGTCTACTTCAGCATCAATCTCCCAAAGGTCAACGTCAGTTCCCATTTTGAGGTCGGTAAATGAGGTGTATCCGCCCTCGTTGTCGAATTGGTCCGTGAATGCAATGTTGACTTCGTAGTTCTCGCTGATGGGTTGCATAAGACCGAAGTTCTTCTTCTGGAAGCCCCCGTCTGCATTTGCGTCGCCATTGTTTCGCATGTCCGACCACAGAACCCAAGTGTGCTTGTAGTCGTCGCCCGTGCCGAGCAGATACAGGATGCTTGAGGTCGTGTGGCTGCGGGATAGACCCTTGACCCCTACAATGTAGTGGTTCGACGTGCCTGAGCGAGCAATAATACCTGTGTAGGTAAAGGTGTCCAAGAACCCGTCAGTATCGAGGACCATGCCCACACCGCTCATCTTTGGGGTTGTGCTTAGAGAGTCGAACAATGACCCCGAAACTTCGATTGATGTCGCGGTAGCAGCAAAGTTCCCTTGAATTTCTGCGCCGAAATCAAGCGGAGCAAAGTTGATGATTCCGAAGTGCTTCCTGAACCACGGCGACTTCGGGAGGTCGCGCATCCAAAGGGCGTGAGCGTTGCGATAATTGATGGACTCGTCGGTGGGCGAGAGGTGTCCGCTATCAAGCGTGAATTGCAGAGGACTCACGAAATTTGTTTTGGAGATTGTCGCTTTGCGATTTGTTTTCACGACGATTTTTCCGCCTGTTGCGATGACCGCTTGAACCTTGAAGAAGCCGTATGCGGGCGGAGTCCTGAGTTGATTTTCACGGGTAGTAATGATAACCGCTCCACCCGGCTTGAGCGAAGAACCATCGGCGTAGGTAGGTGTGGCGTCGAACACGAAATGAATGTAGTCCGCGTCTGCTGCGGGCAGCACGTCGGGAACGTTTGCCATTTGTTCAATGTCGGCGCTCGTGTTCTCAGCCCACGTCGGTTTCCCCGTGCCTGTGAACTTGAATTGGGTTTGATTGCCACCGATGCCGGGGAACGTTTGGGTTGCGAGGTAGTCTCCTGACTGAGCCTCATAGTCCGTAACGTCGTGGTAGTCAGAACCAAACACGCTCACCTTGGTCCCGGCCGTAATCGCGCTTGGGATATTGCCGTTCAGCACCGCAACCACTTGATTTGCCGTGTTCTTATCAAAACACACGACTCCGTAGCCGAGCCAATCCTCTTCAACGCTATTTGGCCCATCGTTGTCCTCATTGTTGTAGACTTGGATGGGGTGAGCAGACTTTCGCGTGGGTCGTTGCTCCTTGAGTTCGTCGTATGCGGTTGACTCAAAGCCGAGCGTAGGGGAGCGAGCCTCAAGTCGCGATGCTCCGGTGAACATGGCGTCTGCAAGCAGACCGACTTCATTTCGACGGGACAGGACAACATCGGTGTCTCCCGAGCCAACCTGACCGATTTCCCACGCTGCGATTTGACGTTCAAGCAGCGACAGGGAGTCACGGGCCGAGAGTGTGATTTCGCGTGTCTGAGCCGTCCCGTGTTGGTCAATGCTCATCGTTTCCACGATGCCTGACCAAAGTGGACGGTGAATGTTGCCGGAGAACATCAACAGGCGTAGGTCGGAAATGGCTGCGTCCGAAAAGAACGGGGTGAGGTTTTGTTCGGTGTCGTCGTCGCTGATGGTGATTTCGGCGCTCGAAATGCCGTTCACGGGAGCGGTGCATCTCCACGAGGAAACGGGGGACGGGTCGGCGTTGTCGAGCCTGTCGGTGAGCGGACGATACATGGCCACGCGGTCAATCATCGTCGTCATAACGGCTTTGCGGTGTTCTGTGGTCGAGTCTGAATCATAGTTGGTGACGAACAGTTCCCAACCGGTCATGCTCGCAGCCGAAGGAGAGCCTGCAAGCGTGTAGCCCGAAGAGTAGGAGCCGCCGGAATCATTGGTTGCCGTGACCTCGGTTCCATCGTGAAACACCTTGAACTTGTTGTTCGTGTAGTCCACCACGAAGTCGAGGTCGAACCAAGGCTCGTATGCACTTTGCGCTTGGCTTGCATCGTAGGACATTTGGTAGTAGCGAACGTTTGAGTCCTTGAGTCCATGACCATCATCGGGACGGAACGTCCAAGAAATCGCAGGCGTGGCTCCCTGAGAGCCGGTGGTTGGGTCAAACGAGGTCGCCGACGGGAAGCCAACGCGGATGACGTATTCCACAGGCACCGACGAGTCAATGTTGCCTTCAACGCCCGGAGGAATCGCGCCGTCGGGGTTGCCGTTGTGCGAATGCACGGCCATGCGGATTCCGAACGTGTCGCCGTCCGCGCGACTGTTGAGCGCCGAACCATAGTGGATGACCGGGCGGTTGTTCCCGCTTGGGGCCACGTTGTTTACGCGATGGTCATTCTTTTGGTTCATGTAGGTGCGGACACACAAGAATGGCTTGCCTGCCTTGCTTCTAACCTGCGTGAAGTGACGTTCAGGGTGGTTTTCATGGGTTGCGCTCGTGTTCAGTTGTGACCGCTCTCCCGCCCAAACACCGGTCAAGTGTGCAGATTGCATGAAGTCAGGGTCCACGCCGTCATCGAGGTTGCCCGCCTTTCCGAGTGCGAAGATGGCGGGATTGAAAGAGAACACGGTGTCGCGACCGTAGGTTGCGTCATCGTCGCCTCCGGGGACGTGGTAGTGGGCTGACGAATCGTAGGTTGAGCAGAACTTGATGAAGGCAGGGTCGGAGTTGTCGTTACCTGTCTTGTCGAAACGCAGGCGGTTAGGATGTGCCCAAGTCGAAGGGAATTGCAGTTGTGAGCGACCCGCATAGGTTTCTCCGTTGCCGAGCCTGATGTTGTCGAGGGTTGCCCAACGGGCCACACCGTCGTTTGCGAGCAAGAAGTTTGACGAGGACGTAACCTCACCTGTTGTTACGCGGTCACGCACAGACCAACGGTAGCGAGGATTGAGTGTGGCTTCACCGTTCATGGTGTTGCCGTGATGCGTTTTGGTTGAGTCGTAAGCGCCATCGGACGAGGGTGCGTTGGAGTCGTCGGTAGCGACACGTGACCCGATGAAGTCCTCGTAGTAGCCCGCAAGCCAAAATCCAAACTTGGAATCCGCAGTTCTCACCATTTTCTCACCTTGACTTTTCTCAGGAACCCGCGAGGGTGATGTTCACCCCGAGTTGCTTCTCCACTTGTCTCACGATTTCGTCAGCAGCCGCTTTCGTGGTCATGCCGTTGAATGTGTTGGTCATAAACACCTCGGTCGTGTTGATGAGCGTTTCCACGCCCTTGTTCACGACCTGCTTCACCATGTCGCCGGTCAGGTTTGCTGACGACATTCCAAAGAACATCTCTTCGCGGGCGTTGGCGAACTCAAATGCCGCCTCCTTCGCTGCCTCGATGGGACCGATAAACCCTTCTTCAATTGCGCCTCCGAGGCCACCGAATCCATCGCCGGTTTCTTCCGTCATATCCATCAACGCTTGCATGAAATCCTCGAAATTTTCAGAAGCAGCGGCAATTTCAAAGATTGAACCTTTGTAATCGCTTGGAATCGTTTCAGCGATAGCGGCTGCGTCTTCAGCACGACGGTTGAAAGCATCGGCATCGTCCTTGATTTGTTGTAGACGTGACGGGTCTCCGAACCCTGCCTCTAACGCAGCGCCCAAAACATCTCCGCGTGTTGCGGTTTTTTCTCGGGTCATTGCTTCATCTGCGGCTTTCATGGCTTCAAACAAAGCACCCGCTTCATCTTCAGCAAGGAATTGTGCCGCAAGTTTCTGTGTTTCAGCCGTCCTTCCTCCGCCAAGTTGTGCTTCCAAAGCATCAGCCTGAGCCTTGATGGCCTCACGGGCTTGTCCGGGACTCATCGCCGCTTCTTGTGCGCGGAGTGTTTCAAGACGACCCTCTTTGGTTGCGAGGGTGAGTCTGATTTGAGCGTTGGTCATGTCTTCAAACAATTCTGTGGACCGCTCAACCTCGGTTTTGTTGATAGCCATTGCCGAGTTCATATCCATCAAGGCGTCTGCCGCATTTTCAGACTCTTCGCTGAAGATGGCAACCGCGCTTCCAATAATCACGAAAAGTCCGGTGATGAGAAGAAGTGGGCTTCGCATCATAGCGCCTGTTAGGGTGACGGTGGCTCGGGTCGCTTGGTCGGTAGCAGCCGCCATTCCCATTGCTGCGCCTCCTGTGGCGACCATTGACTTACCCATCGCAAACATCTGTGCAGTAGCGGGAATCATTGAAGCCGTCATCAATACCGCAGCGACCTTAGCAGCCTTTTGATTGTCGGAAAACAACGACATGACCATTGAAAGCCCTCCCAAAATACCGCTTGCGGTCATCATGGCGTTGTTCTGCATCATCATGGCGTCTGCGGTTTGCCTTGATTGTGTTTCCACCATGTCGAAGGCTGCAACGACGCCGGGTCCGGCTTGGATGATTTCTCGCGCTTTTTGTGCTTGAATACCCAAAGCCTCAGCCAATTGAATTGCTGATTGGGTAACAATCTCGTTCATTGTGTCGAGTCGGGCCTGAACGTTACCTTGCTCGCCCATAGCAGCGACCACATCTCGCGTCGCCTGCGCCAAAATTCTGTTTTCAAGAACGGTCTCGTCCAAGATTTCAGCACGAAGGAACGCCTGAACGTTTGCCTGTTGCATCGCCTGTTGTTCCATGCCAAGAGTTCGCAGAATGGCCTCTCTTGCCACCGCTTCTTGCAGCGCAACATCGCGACCCTGTGCGTAAAGGAAGGTGTGCTGACCAAGCAGCGCGTTGTTCTCTTGTTGGAGTTGATTTCGTCGCTCATCAATGAACTTGTTTTCTTCGTTCATTCGCTTATCAATCGTCCGCGTGGTCGTTCCCAAGCCCATTACCGCAGCAATTTGACGTTGAATCCCAAGTGATTTTTGTTTGCGAACGTTTTCCAACCCTGAGTGTTGGTTGGATTGGTCTTGCAGAAGGTTCTTGGCGATTTGTTCTCGCTTTTCTCGTTCGCTAAGGTTGGCCCGCTGATTCAATGCTTGAATCTCTTGGTTGTTTCTAATGACTGTCCCTTGGTTGATTTGCGCTTTCACGCGGGCTTCGTCGCTGAGTTGTGCGACCTCCAAATCCTTAATGCGAATTGATTCTTGCTGCGTTTTCAGTTTGACCTTTTCTTGTTGAACCCTTGCGTCAAGGACCATCCTTTCTCCACGGGAAACAACCTCAAGTTGACGAGCGGCCGAAAGGTCAAAGCCCTTGAGTTTGGCTCGTTCTCGCTCGACGGCAAGGATTTGGTCAAGCCGCGC
>Ga0181393_1000740_pt1 | contig 12124 bp, 11 predicted proteins | sample 16SPOviralmetaG_FD_130122 | JGI IMG/M metagenome (GOLD analysis project Ga0181393, IMG submission 130122) | Marine viral communities from the oligotrophic San Pedro Time Series (SPOT) site, San Pedro Channel, CA, USA - 16 SPOT_SRF_2010-10-21 | ecosystem: Environmental > Aquatic > Marine > Strait...
AGGAAAACCTTAAATTTGATCTCTCTTGGTTACGGGCGTGTAAATTTGTGTACGACGGACAGGTTTACGACACGATGGTTGCAGAGTATATATTATCTAAAGCTAGACGATGGCCTCTTGGGCTAGAAGCACTCGCTAAAAAGTACGGCGGTGTTCAAAAAGAAAAAGACCTAATCAAGCCGTTCTTCGATGGCGGCAAGACATTCTATGATATCCCGTGGGACATTATTGAAGAGTATGGAACGGCTGACGTTCTTGCTACTGAGCATGTTGCTCTTAAACAACTTGAAGCCTTTGGCACAACATTCGAGGAATTATTTGATGGAACAAAAACTGATACCGACGTTAAAACTATCGCTTGACATGACGGCTGTACTCTCACGGATAGAGTACAACGGATTAAAAATTAATGAGAACACTCTTGCAACAATTCGAATCCAGTACGAAAGTGAAATGAATCATCTTGGTTCACGGTTAACAGAGTTAGCGCAACAGGCTATGGGTGACACCCCTATTAATTTGTCTAGCCCCGATGATCGCAGTATGCTACTTTATTCTCGTAAAGTTAAGGATAAGGGCTTGTGGTCGGCTGTATTTAATCTTGGTCACGAGATGCGTGGCTCAACTCGCAAACCAAAGCGTCGAACTCGCATGACCAACAAGGACTTCAACTCGAACGTCAGAGGGCTTACAAACGTTGTGTACAAGACTCGTGGTAAACACTGTCACGATTGTAATGGCAAGGGAAGGTATACCCCTTTTAAAAAAGACGGAACTCTTGGTAAGGCGGTACGCATCTGTAAAGTTTGCAACGGCAAAGGCGTCATCTATGAATCTACTGGAGAAGTAGCAGGATTTAAACTTGTACCTCGTAATGTTGTGGATGTCGCATCTGCGGGTTTTAAAACAGACAAGGAAACACTGACGGAACGAGCTATGGACATGCAAGGGGAGGCAAGAGAATTTGCTGAGGCGTACATCCGCTATAATGCCCTTCGAACATACCTCAGTACCTTTGTAGAAGGCATGGAAAATAATGCCGATGACAACGGATTTATACATCCTGAGTTCATGCAGTGCGTCACCGCTACAGGTAGACTGTCCAGTCGTAAACCTAACTTCCAAAACATGCCACGAGGTTCAACATTTGAGATAAGAAAGGTAGTTGAAAGTAGGTTTGATGGTGGTCTAATTATTGAAGGGGACTACAGTCAGCTAGAGTTCAGGGTAGCAGGGTTTCTTGCAAAGGATGATCAAGCCTACGAAGATGTTGGCATGAACGTTGATGTTCACAGTTATACGGCAAATGTGATTGGCTGTTCACGACAGGAAGCTAAAGCTCATACCTTTAAACCCCTGTACGGGGGAACGACAGGAACTGATGATCAACAGCGGTACTATCGCGCCTTTAAACAAAAGTACAATGGCGTAAGCGAGTGGCATGATAGTTTGCAACGGGAAGCGGTGTCTAAGCGCGAGATCACTCTGCCATCTGGAAGGCAATACGCATTTCCTAATGTGAGATGGACTGAGTGGGGTACTGCAACCGAACGAACTGCTATCTGTAATTACCCTGTGCAAGGGTTTGCAACAGCCGATCTCTTGCCCTGTGCGCTGGTGCGGCTGGATAGTGAAATGCACAGACATAACCTCAAGTCGTTGATTTGTAACACAGTACACGATTCAATTGTCATTGATGCTCATCCGGATGAGAAAGACATCTGCATTGAGCTAATGAAAATTTCTATGTTGGCTATTCCTGAAGAAGTTTCAAAGCGTTACGGAATAGTATATGATATGCCAGTTGACATAGAAATAAAAATAGGTAAAAACTGGCTTGACACAGAAGAAGTGCCGTTGTAGGATGGTACTACAACTCAACCCTTTTCATATATGGAGATTAGGAACATGAATGGGACAGACCTTGTAAATATTGATCAAGACATGGATCAACTGGTATCAGCTTTTAATTCTGATGATACCGAAGCACTGATGAAGATGACAGGACAGGCCGAACAAAAACGGACAGGTCTTTCACGTCTTAATATTAATTATAATGAAGAGACCGACGATGGTATCGCGTTAAAGCGGGGTACTTGGAAGATTCTTGTAGACGGAGACTACTTGTACGCATCAGAAGCGTACATTCGTCCTATCCTTCGTACTTTTGAATGGAGTGCATGGGATCAAGAGAACTCAAACTTCGCATCTAAGTCCGTCCAGAAGCCTTCCTTACAGGGAAGTTTTCCAGACACTACTGGTACAGACCGCTGTGGTCGTCTGTCCCGTGATGAGGAAGAGAGTTTAGCAAAGGATGACCCTGCCTTTATTCGTTCAAGACTTGCAGTTTGCAATCAGATTATTTACGGTTTGATTAGTGGCAAGTTTAACAAAGCCGACGGTACAGAGGTAGAACTCGATAATCACCCCTTTGTTAGCTACTTTAAAAAGTCAGGGTTTATGCCAATCCGAAACTTTATCGATGGTCTTACAAAGCAAAGCAAGATCATGCAACGGTGCAACATTCTTCTTCGCACATCAAAGAAGACAATGGGTGCAACGAGCTATTTTGTACCGATGCCAACACTGGCAGGTGAGATAGACATTTCTGATGAAGATAAAAAGATGATGGCAATGTTTGTTGAGACAGTAAAAGGTCACAATGAAGTTATCATGAATCAATACAGAGATGCTGTTAAGCTACTTGAAGAGGACGATCTCAGTCTAGCGGATGATTTCAAAGATGCTGTTGCTTCTTAACATTCAAGACTATCTGGCGAAAGCTAGTAGGGGGGAACTTAGTGTCCCCCCGTCTTATCTCAACCAGTTTCTTGACGACTGTAAGGTTGCGGTGTCGCGTCAATTACAGCGTGAACCCCGTAACTTTCGCATCCGCATGTCTGGTTTGGGACGCCCCCTGTGTCAGCAATTGATGGAACGAGAGGGCTACACCGAAGAGGTGGACTATAACTCTGTTCTTAGATTCCTGTTTGGCGATATAACTGAAGCCATACTTATGTTGGTTATGCGTGAAGCAGGTTGCAACATTGTTGACTTCCAAAAAGAAGTACAATTAAAACTTGGTGACGAGACGATTAAAGGAACACTGGACGTTATACTTGAAGATGAAACAGGTACAAAAAAAGTGTGGGATATTAAATCGTCAAGTGAGTGGGCATTCAGGTATAAGTACAAGGGCGGCTACGAGAAGATGAAAGAGGATGACCTGTTTGGGTACTTGATGCAGGGACATCTCTACTCAGAGGCTCTAGGAATGCCCTTTGGCGGCTGGATAGTCATTAATAAGTCCAGCGGCGAAGTAGCCGTTGTAGACGCTCCTGAGTGGCAGGAAGAGGATAGAAAAATTTACATGAAGGATGCAGTCAGTCGTGTAAAGCAACTGACCAGTGCTACCACTAAGATTGCTAAATTTAAATCTGAACCGGAGATGATAAAAGTTAAGGGCGTTGCCGAACCAACAGGTAACAAGCTATTAGCTAAACCTTGTACCTTTTGTGGGTTTCGTCAGCACTGCTGGCCCAAAGCTAAATTACACCCAAAGGTCACATCTCGTGCAAAGGTAAAGCCAGAAATTTGGTACGAAACGGTAAAGAAGGCGGAACTGTGACGTGCCTATTCTTTCCCTTCACTCCTATGATGTGTCGCTTCTTCACCTGAACGAAACAGTTTATCACGTGTTTGTAAACGCTGTTACGGATAGAGGGGGTGAGCGACACGTTGTAGCTCTGCGTCAGCACGAGCGAGGCATACCTCTGACGCTACGAGAGAACTACTCTGAAAATGGTTACCTGTTGCAAACAACTGAATCTCGTGATGTGCCTCTACTCGAAAAAGAGTTTCAACTTATTTCAAAACGTTTAATGGCTGGTGGTATTGTATGCGTTCCGATATACCCTTTGACAGACGAATTATCCAACCTCGAAAAACACTCCCCAAAGACAGCAGGGTATCTAAGAAAACGCATGGAAGGCTTGCAAATAAAATCTCTTTTAGAAAGCGGAAGAAGATGAAAAGTAATGCTGGCTACAGGTCGGGCTTTGAATTGAAGTTAGCTCAAACTCTCATACAAAACAAAATTAACTTTACATACGAGGATACTCGTATTAACTACATGCCTAAACCTCGAACCTATACCCCTGACTTTTATCTTGTTGATTCAAACATTTACATCGAAGCAAAAGGAAACCTAACAAAGGATGACAGAGTTAAGATGGTTCTTGTCAAGCAGCAGAACCCTGAATATGATGTGCGAATTGTCTTTATGAATGCCCGTAACAAAATATACAAGGGTAGTAAAACAACGTACGGTAATTGGGCAGATCGACATGGGTTCATGTGGGCAGAGGGTAGTATCCCAAAGGAGTGGTTGAAATGAGTAGCAGTGATGATGATGATGATATCTTAGATAAATTAGGCGCGTTAAATAGGATGATTGAAACTTCTTCTTTATTGCCAGATAGGCAATACATTATATTTAATGAGCTTGACGACGACAATGTTTCTATGTCTGTGTATGACACGACAGAACAAGACCCGGAAGAAACAGAGCCAACTGCAGGGGATATTCTTTTGCATGGGGTCTTAGAAATGATGGAAAATAGAATGGAAGAGGTTTTAGAAATGGGACTTCTTCGTTTATCCATGTTGACTGCTGAAACCGAAACCCTTAAATTAACAGATACTCCTCTTGGGGATAACATTGTTAAGGTAGACTTTGGAAAGAAGCATTGAGATGACTGATTACAGACGTATGATAGAAGAACTTGAACAACAGAACAAAGAGGTCTACGGCAATGTAGACATGGTAAACAGCCCCCCTCACTACAATCAGGCAGGTATCGAATGTCTCGACGCCATCGGTGCGGCAACGGGAGAGGGCTACGAGTATTATCTGCAGGGTAACATCATCAAATACTTATGGCGGTATCGCTACAAGAACGGTGTGGAAGATCTGAACAAAGCAAAGTTTTATCTTGAACGTTTAATCAAAGAGGCTGAGTGATGAACTGCTGGCATTGTAAGAGTGAACTAATTTGGTGTGGAGACCACGACGTGGGTCACGAGTTTGAACATTACTCCATGCTGACTGAACTGCACTGCCCTAGTTGTGACAGTGATTACGAAGTCTTTTATCCTAAAGAAAAAGACAAAGATGATTAAGCACGTTTGCAAACACTGCTTGAACATTCAATACATTTCATCTAAAATGTTCGAATATGCCTCACGCATTCTATGTCGTGTGTGTTCGAACCCAATAAACAAACAAGACACGAAGGAGAAACAAGATGTCTAATGCGCTACCAACACCCTATCAAGAATTCATCCACAAGTCCCGCTACGCTCGTTGGATTGACGAGGAGTCCCGCCGTGAGGACTGGCACGAGACTGCGGAACGTTATGTTGACTACATGGTTAATCAAGTTCAAGGCAAGAACGGTTACAGAGTCACTGACGAACTTCGCCACGAACTCGAACAGGCTATCATCGGCTTGGAGGTCATGCCTTCTATGAGGGCTATGATGACCGCTGGAGCGGCTTTGGCTCGTGATAACATCTGTGGCTACAACTGTTCTTACATTCCCGTAGACAGCCCTCGTTCGTTCGATGAGGCTATGTATATATTGATGTGTGGCACTGGGGTAGGATTCAGTGTTGAGCGTGAGAACGTCGATAAGTTACCTGTCGTCAGTGAGAACTTCAGCAATTCGGATATTGTCATCAACGTTGCAGACAGTAAGATAGGTTGGGCAAAGGCATTCCGCGAACTCGTCGCGCTTCTTTATGCTGGTACAATACCCTCGTGGGATATGAGTGGGATTCGCCCTGCAGGTTCGCGGCTGAAGACTATGGGTGGACGGGCATCCGGACCACAACCTCTGATTGACCTGTTTAATTTTGCCGTGTCTATGTTCAAGAAGGCGGCAGGACGACGCCTATATCCTATCGAAGCGCACGACTTGATGTGCAAGGTGGGTGAGGTTGTCGTAGTTGGTGGGGTTCGTCGCTCTGCCCTGATATCCCTGTCGAACCTAAATGATGACCAGATGGCACACGCTAAAGCAGGTCAGTGGTGGGAGAACGAGGGGCAACGTGCGTTGGCAAACAACTCTGTAGCCTACAAGTCTAAGCCAGAGATTGACACCTTCATGCGTGAGTGGGTATCTCTTTATGAAAGCAAGTCCGGTGAACGGGGTATGTTCAACCGTGAAGCGGCAGACAAGCAGGTTGCTCGTAATGGGCGTCGTAACACGGGCTATGCTTGGGGTACGAATCCCTGCTCCGAAATCATCTTGCGTCCCTATCAGTTTTGCAACCTGTCTGAGGTTGTTGTTCGCGCACACGATACCTTGAGTGACTTGAAGCGTAAGGTTCGCCTAGCAACTATCTTAGGTACGTTGCAATCAACCCTAACGGATTTCAAATACTTGAGGAAGATATGGAAAGACAACACAGAAGAAGAACGCTTACTGGGCGTATCCTTGACTGGTATCATGGACCACAGCGTCTTAGCAGGTTTGACCGACAGTCGCACATGGCTAACAGAGATGAAGCAAGTAGCAATCGACACGAACGCAGAGCTTGCCCTGATGCTTGGAATCCAACAGAGCAGTGCAATCACCTGTGTAAAACCGTCGGGTACTGTGTCACAACTAGTGGACAGCGCAAGCGGAATACACGCTAGACACAACGACTACTATATCAGGACGGTTCGCGGTGATAACAAAGACCCGTTGACCCAGTTCCTTATAAACGAGGGTGTCCACAACGAACGGGATGTGATGAAGCCGGATGCGACAACGGTCTTTTCGTTTGCGATGAAGAGTCCGGACAATGCTGTTCTTCGTGATGACAGGACTGCTGTAGAGCAACTTGAGTTGTGGAAGCTTTACGCTGAACACTGGTGCGAACACAAGCCGTCTATCACCGTGTCTGTAAAGGAACACGAGTGGATGGAAGTCGGGGCGTGGGTCTACGAGAACTTCGATGTCTCGTCAGGCGTCTCGTTCCTTCCCTTCAGTGACCACACCTACCAACAAGCCCCATACCAAGATATCGAACCGGATGACTACCACGATTGGCAGAAGTCTTACGAACACGTGGTCTTGGATTGGAACAAGCTGACCGACTTTGAAAAAGAAGAAAACACATCGGGTTCGCGGGAGTTGGCTTGCACAGCAGGTGTCTGTGAGGTAGTGGACTTGACAGCAGCATAGTTTATCTATTGTTCGTCTTGGACACGCAGACGTTAAAGCGATGTGGGATTAGGTGGAAGCCCTATTTGATGAGGGATACAGATGATAGAAGTTAAGTTAACAAAGGACATAATCGATCGTGCTAAAAAGAAAGCTGCCGCTGTAGGGGTTCTACAGGGCAGCATCACGGGTGGCTTGAGTAATGTTGTGGGTGCTATAGGCGAGGTTATTGTTGGTGACGCAATGGGTGCAAACGAGGTTAACACCTTCAACTACGATCTGGTAAAAGACGGTAACCGCATCGATGTTAAAACGAAGCGTTGCAACACCAAGCCATTTCCAAATTACGACTGCAGTGTTGCATCACACGGTTTGCAACAGGACTGCGACACCTACGTATTCGTTCGAATTAAGATAGATATGACTCGCGCTTGGATACTTGGAGAGATATCAAAGGGTAAATTTCTACAGCAGTCTGTACGCTACAGCAAAGGAGATGTTGACCCCAGCAATGGGTTTGTATTTAAAGCGGATTGTTACAACATTCCCATTTCAAAGCTTGAGGATATTGATGTCAAGAAAACTAGCCAAATGTACACTGTTTGATCTACACTTTTATCTTAGCGAAAAAGGTCAGATAGAAATAGAAATGTCCAGCGTTGATCCGGACGATTTCAGAAAGGCGATGGAAAAGGGATTCCCTCAATACGAAGGAACCTACAAGGTAGCCAGTCTGTTACGCTACCTTAATTCAATCGGTAGCGAGATACGCGAGACATCAAAGCGATATTTCTAACGCTTCTTCTTTTTAGCCATACCACCGTACATCATGTAGCCCATCTTGTTGCGAACAGACTTCGGTAGCTTCTTTAAACCGGGGTTGTCAGCAGGGACTTTCTTTGGTTCGCCACCGCTTGCCATACCCATACGGGGCATACCCATCGCGGTATTCATTATCATGTCATCCTTGCGCTTGTCCTGCGCCATTTGGCTAGGCGTTGCAGACATCATTCCGCCCATCTGGGCTTTCTTGCGGGGCTTGGTCTTTTTAGCCATGCCACCGTACATCATTGGTTTGCGACGGGCTGCGCCGCCATACATCATTCCCTTGCGGGGTCCGTTATTGTAAGTCTTCATGGTAATATGTTCCTTGTGTCTAGGCTTGGAAATAAGAGTTTGCCATCATCTAGAGGTACAACGTCAGCGGCTTCTACTCGTTGACGCTTACCAACAGATGGCATGGTGAAAAAGGTTGTGGTGTATTCTCGTCCAGCAGCGTCAACAACCTTTTCTGTGCGGGGGTTCTGGACTGTGTGGGTCTGTGTTATGCTCTGATACAAAAGAGCTTCCATTCGCTTGTTGCGAACAGGGTCAAGAGGTCTACCTGTTCTCATAACTTCCAACATTAATTTACCAAGTTCAGGATCGTTAAGCATTGCTGTTACCATTCTGTAGTTCTTTGCTCTCATTGTCTGTAACAGAGCTTCTGTTGCTACGTACTTTGGGCTAACAACGTTTCTGTTGATTGCATAGATACGACTTATGTAACTCTCGACTGATAAGCCTCGCGGCACACCTGTTATTCCCACACCCGCTATTGGATTTGTTTCAAGTTCAGAAACAAAGTTTAACATTGTTTGTGCCATATTGTAGCGTTCATCTCCGAGTATTTGTCTTACAACTTGTTTTTGTTCTTCAGTTTTACCCAAAGCAGCCCTCATGGCATCCTGATCAATGCTGACTTTATCTACCTCTACTTGACCGTTTGGTGTGCTAACAAGCATTTTTTTCTGAGGTTTAAAGGTTTGCTTTTCTATGTAAAGCATATAGATATCAGCTATATTTTGATCAACCAATGCTTCTGCATTACCCGGAACATTTAAAGGATATCCGGAGGCTCTTGCGGAGTCAATCAAGGTATTTCTGATAGTGTTGAACTGGTTTTGACCACCGCTTACAAGTTGTTGTGCTGCTTGCTCGTAGGTAAAATTGGCAGGAAGTCCGAAGGTCTTACCGATAAGATTTATACTGTCTTCAAGTTGCTTTACCTTATTTTTAGCAGGTTTAATAGCTTCGTTTATAGCATCTTGTACTCTACCCTCTGCAACATCCATAGTTTCATCAAACAAGTCCTTTCCAACAGATTTTGAACTAAAACTGTAGGTATCGTCAATTAAGGATGGTACGTCTATCATTGGCACATTCTTTCCAGTGATAGGATCTATCATGGTAACGTTATTACTGAGATTTGTAAGAAACTGTTGACGCTGTTGATCTGACATATCAGGGAAATTTTTCAACATGTATTCAGCAAGTGCTGTTTTCATATACGTTTGCATGTGCATTGTATTTGTTTTTCCTGAACGGAAAGCTATTGTTACTTCGCCCGTTTCAGGAACAACCGTCTTATCTCCCATTGCACGACCAACAGAAAGCATCCAGTTGTTTGCATACTTTTCATCAGTAGCAAGACGATTTATGTCAAGAAAATTGTCAACCGACCCATAGCCATACAAAAGTCCTCCCGGAGCGTTTCTGGTAGCTGTGACGTTTTTACGATTTCCCCAGCTCATAAGTTGAGGAATAATTCCACCAGCAACATCATCCTTCCATGTTAATTTGTAGTTGTACCAGCCCTTGTTGGCTTCTTTCAGATATTGTCCAAAAGGCATTGCTCCACCATCTATGGACGGGTGCTGAATCTGTAATGCACCAATAGGATTACCATTTACCTGAAAGTTATTAAACAGTGTTTCCTCAATGTATTTATCAGCATTGTTTAACTTGGCATAGACAGCTCCGTTTTCTAGATTTTGATGCTTTAAAGCCGAGATGGTTCTGTTAACTTCGCGCAACTGAGCAGGATTAAGTTGGAACAATTCTGTTGCGCCGTTTTCTCTTGCATGTTGTGCGATGATAACTTGAGGATCGACCCCTTTTGGAAAAGACACTCCTTCTGACTCAAGCTGCGCTTTCATATCAGAAATAACTTCTCGCTTTGTTTTTCCGTTAGTTGTAGCCAACGTTTCAAAAAAGGGATCTGTCAAAGATATAACAGTTTCATCAAATTTCTTTTTAGATGGCGCATCTAAGTCACTTCTTGTAATCTTCGCAAAAGGACCAACTCCGGGTATTTCTACTTCCGATATTATGTTGAATACTTCGTAACCATCCACAGTTGGTACACCATCTATGATTTGACCATCAGCAGTTCTGTAGGTCACGTCAGGGGACGACATTATAGTGTAGGGACGCCTTGCAAAAAGTAGGTCATCAGCATGTCGATGCTCTAGGTGCATAGAGAATAGACCAGAAGAGCTTGTAAATTGAGGAATGTCAGGAAGCTCGTCACCTTTGGCAAGTGCTACCATTGCTGCGGAACGTGCAGACTCATTATCACCAAGTTCAGAAAGAATGGTGTTTGATCTGGTTGCTAACGTGTCGGCTATGTACATTGTTTGTTCTTCGTGAAACACTTTGAATTCAGTTTCACTAAGTTTGCTAGTATCTGCAAGGTTATAGTTATTTAAGGTTTCAAGAGCCGCGTCAAAGCTTTGAGACTCTCCAGATTTCAACGATTTTGGTTCAAAGGAACTCGTACGCCCGTTGATGTTAGACATGTAGTGACCAACACCCTTTTTAGAAATGATATTATTTGCGTTAGCTATCTCATCACGAGTCTGTTTCAAGCCCTCGTCAAATTTGTCAATCATAGTTAAAAAGTTGTTTTCAGCTTCGTTAGTTGGCTTGAAATCAACTAAAACACGATTAAGCTCTGCTGTCAGCTCTGCTTCAAGACGCTGAAGACGCTGAAGATTTTCAGATTCTGCAGATCCAATAGCATTCTTGTACGATATGCTGCTTTGTAAAGAATCTGTCAGATGTCTCAAGGTTACAATGTCTGTTATAAGGGGGAGTGTAACATCCAAAGCATCCTCACGAACCCCTAAATCCAGCAGTTCATTTCGATATGCGTCTATCTTTTGAGCCTGATACGTTATAATCTCTCTCATCTCTGGGCTGTAGGTTTGCATCTGTCTGCCCAAATACAGGATTTTCTTTCTTTGATCTTTGGATGCTCGTGCGGATAGGCTATGATACAAGTTCGGTATTTTTCCTTTGGCTATTGAAAGGCTCAGTCCAACACCCAAACCAACCAGTTCGCCCATCTCTGCATCAATGCCAAATGTTTCTGTTTCGCCAAAATACACACTAAACGCAGCAGACCCTGCAATCAAGTAGTTATCTTGAATGTTAGTGTCCCTGATAAACTTAGGAGTTTGACTTCTGCGAGTTGCCGCTATTAGACCATACTCAAGATCAATAATGTCGTCATCAATCTTACGTATCCTTTGCCCCAATTCGGGTGCAAGAGGGTTTTCTTTCAGTCTTTTAACTATGCCTTCTCTTCTTTTGGTTAAGTCAGCTATGTTTGTTGTTATTCGTACAACTTCCGCACGTTGCTCTGTTGGTAGATTCAAGTCACTTATCTGAAAGGCTTGAGCAATCCGTCCTTCGTAGCTCTTCTCGCGGGTTCCAAAAAAGCCCCACTTTAACGCTCGTTCATCAGTGAAGTTCTTCATGATTTGAGCATCAGTTAAATCAGGGTTAATCTTTCGTTGATTTTCTGCAAACTCTGTAAATATTTTTAAATCTTTTTGTGAGCGAAATAGCTGACGTGTGTTTGATATAGCACTACCAGACTTTATTTCAAACCCTAGTCCGATTGCACGAGGTAGATACCCCGTGTACGCTTGTGCAAGAAACTCAGCAGTGGCAAGGTCAATCTCTACGTTATTTTCTGCTCCCCACTCTTGAATGCGATAGGGCATTGGTTCCCACCACGCATCCATAATGTCACCACGTGTTTGAAAATCAGCGATGGCAGGAGAATTGACACCAATCAATTC
>Ga0181393_1000742_pt1 | contig 12107 bp, 3 predicted proteins | sample 16SPOviralmetaG_FD_130122 | JGI IMG/M metagenome (GOLD analysis project Ga0181393, IMG submission 130122) | Marine viral communities from the oligotrophic San Pedro Time Series (SPOT) site, San Pedro Channel, CA, USA - 16 SPOT_SRF_2010-10-21 | ecosystem: Environmental > Aquatic > Marine > Strait...
ATCTTTACAAAGACACTCAGGTAGTAAAACAACTGATGAGACAAGTGATTACTATAGTACACTAGCTTTCGATGAGTCTATACAAGGTTGGACTACATTTTATACTTACAGACCAGGTATGGTGTTAAGTATGAAAAATAATATGTTTACAACTAAAAACGGTAAGCTATATAAACACTATGACAACACTGTTAATACTAACAATTTCTATGGAGTAGATAATGAATCCTCTATAACTTTTGTGTTTAATAATGGTCCTAGTTTAAGTAAGAATTTTAAAACAGTTAGTTACGAGGGAAGTAACGGTTGGGAAGTAGATAGTTTTGTATCTGATGTTACAGGTAATATACTATCAAACCCAGATGACGAAGTAAGAGATACTACACTACCTGTTAAAAGCTACGATGAAGGTTTATACATTGAAAATGGTATACCTTATAGAGTAGGTTTCACTAGAAAAGATAATAAATACGTTGCTAACTTAATAAATAATACAGCAGCCACTACTGGAGAGGTTAATTATGGTTCTTCAATAACTGGTATAAAAGGTTTCTTTGCTATAGTTAAGATGTCAACAGATGCAACAACCAATGTAGGTGGTACTAAAGAGTTGTTTGCGGTTTCAACAGAATTTGCAGTATCACCAAGATAAAATTATAATTATGGGAAAAGGTGTTTTAGATTTTTTTAAAGAAAATCCAGAGGTAGCAGGCTCGATAGCTTCTATAGTACCTACTGTTATGGGTTTACACCAGCAAGCAAAAGCTAAAAACGCAATATACGGTGAAGGTGGTTATATGCAGAAGTTAGAGTCTATAGAAAGAAGTAGAGAACAACTTGTTAATCCATTTGAAACAATAGAAAATCCTTATAAAAACTTATCTGTTGCTACTAAAGCTGCTGAAATGCAAGCAGAGCAAACTGATATAGCTTTAGCGAACACTTTAGATACATTAAGAGAAACTGGTAAAGGAGCAGGTGGTGCTACAGCTATTGCTCAAGCGGCTTTAAAATCTAAACAAAACGTTGCAGCTAGTATCGAACAACAAGAAGCTCAAAATGAAAAATTAAAAGCTCAAGGTCAACTACAAGTTGACATAGCTAAAGGCAAAGGGGAGTTAGCTAGACAGAAGATGCAAGGAGCGAGAGATACTGTTGATTTAAATCGTACTCAAGAATTAATAAACTTAGAACAAGAAAGAAGAGCAGCAGGTTCGTCTACAGCTGCCCTTGGTGGAGCTGGGGTTTTAGGCGGTTTAGTTGGTTTAATAAAACCAGAGGTTAAAGAAGATGGAACTAGTGCAGATACAGGTGCTGCTGCTGGTGGTGGTGCTGATAGTACTAGTAGCAATAGATCTAGTTCTATTGAAGATGTAGCTAGCGGGGTTGATCCTTTTGGAGCAAGGTATATTGATGATCCCACTGCTCAAGTTCAAGCTGGAGGAACTGACCTAGCTAGTATTATGGGTGGAAGAAGAGCCGATTACAATCTTAATAACAATAATATTTCAACAGCGCAAAAAACTCCAAAAGTACCTGGAGCTACTAATTTAAGCAATTTTTATGGTGGTAATCTACCTTCTATAGAAGAAAGAAGAAACATATTTATAGATTCAGGATTAGGCGATGTATATGGTGGAACTGCAGATCAAAATAACATTTTACTAGAATACTTACAATATAATTAATATGGCAACTTACGAAAGACCTGGTGGAACAGCTAAAAATAGAGTTACAATATACAACCCAGCAGCAGATGTGTTAGCTGGTATACAGTATGTAGAAGGTAAACTTACAGAAAGAATAGAAAAAGTAAATAAATACCAACAAGAGGCTGAACAAGAAAAAATAGATAACCAAAAATTAGTTGATGACACTAGAGGAATGGATCAGTACGACCCGTTAAACGAGATGACTGAGCAGTTTAGTGATATGGTAACTGATGTTTACAAAGCCAATATAGCTGCTTTTGGTAGTGATAGAACAGAGTATTTAAAAAAAGCTAGTGACGCTAAAAGAGTCATAGGTGATTTTCAAGGTGTGATGGGAGGTGTTACCGCTATTACAGACAAATACAAATCTATGAACCCAGAAGAGAAAAAGAAAATGATCTTAAGAAGTCAATTTGTAGGTGATAACGGTGAAAAGAAAGAATCTTATAGAAAGTTTTTGAACGATCCTTCTAAAATGGGTATTAGAATACAGGGTAGAGATTTAATAATAACTAACGAAGGTAAAGATTTATTCAACGGAACTGAGTTTTTAAATTTATTGAAAGAAGGTGGTAACTTAGTTGAATATGCAAATGATTATACAGAGCAAATAGACGCAGGTTCAGCTGATGCTAAAAAAGGTTTACAATCATTGGTGGTTGCTAGAGAATATGACAAACTAGCAGAGGATGGTGGTAAGTTAACTAACGTTCAGTACAATGATTATAGAAAAGCTGTTGAGGCTTATAAAAATAATTTAATTAATAGTGATAAGATAGATGCTGTGATTAATGAATCTACTTTTCAAAGGTATGTTAATAGTGATGAGGTATACAATGATGCTAAGCATAATACTGCCACAAAAGACGCTATCATAGAACAATTAGTAGCCAAAGAGTTTCCAATGTACAATAAGTTGACTGGAACTGCTGTAGGTGACAAAGGTGTTACAAGTAAAATTCAAAAGCCAAGTCGTGGAAGAAAACCAGGTGAGATATATACTTTAGAAACTAAAGAGCAAATAGCTACTTTAGGCGACGACTACAACCGTTTAATAAATTCTTTTAATCCAGGTCCAGATAAAACTTTTGGAAACATAGATAATCCTAAATTTGTTGCTGAAATTTTAAACGAAACTTCTCCTGATAAAATATCTTATGTAACTTATGAAGATATAATTAGTGAAGATCCAAGTTTTAAAGGTCAAATACCAGAAGATAAAATTTATATACGAAAAGAAAACAAAGAACAATATGAATTTATTACAAAAAACCCTATATCTATTGGTCAAAGTGAATTATTTAATTTAGTAAGTATAAAAGCAACTGACTCTGGGTATAAAAAAGAAGCTTTAGAACATTTTAGAAGTAGAAACGAGAAAACTAAACCTAATAGTACTAACAATAACAACTCAACTAGTACTAAAAAAGTTTCTCCAACTAATGTGGTAAAAACGCAAAACCAAGAAGATAAAATTTCTAAAGTAGAGCAATCTAATTACTACAAAGGTCTTAAAAAAGATGACCAAAACATGGTTAAAGATATTTTGAAAGGTAAAACTATATTTTATGAAGATAAACAAGTTGCATCAGTACAAGGTATTTTAAAAAAATTATATGGTGATAATTTTTTAGAAAATAAAAGAAAAAATAAACTATAATGGCTGAAACTATAGATGAATTTTTAGTAGACTTTTATAAGCAAAAAAATAACGAAGATGTATCTTCAGAAAAAATAAGTGAAATTAAAGAAGCTTATGGCAATGATTATGATGGTTTAATAACTGATTTATATAGTAAATATGATGATGGTGGTTTAGATGATAATAAACTTTCTGTTATAAAAAATGATTATGAATTAAATGGTGTAGATGTTCAAGATGTAGATGTTGTAGAAGAAAAAGAAGAAAAAGATTTACACGGTTGGATGGATATAGAGACTGAAGATGTTTTTAATCAAAAGCCAAGTGAACTGGTTAAAACTTTAAAAGGAGCTTATCCTGGTTTTGAAATAACAACTACAAAAGCTTCTGGTGGTATAAGATACACTGGAGGTTTAGAAACCGGTGTTAACATGCTTAATCCTAAAACCGGAGAAAGTATAGATATAAAAAACAGAAGACAGTACGGTAGTGATAAAGAGTTTATTGATGGTTTTAAACAAACAATAAAAACTTTTGTAGATAAACAGGGTATTGACGAAGAAGCTTTAATAAAACAACAAGAAAAATCTGAAGAATTACTAAACAAAGTAAATAAAGAAACTTCTGTAAGCGCTGAAGAACAGAAAAATATAGTTAATAAATTTTCAAATAACAGTATTTTTGATGAGTACGAAAAGACAATAACTGCTAGTGTTGGTAGTAGTTTCTCTATGGGTACTGGTGGTACTTACGAAGAAACAGTAGTAGTTAAACCTTATGAAGAAGAATTAAAACAAGCTAAAGATTTATTAGAAAAACAAATAAATCAAGAAAATTTAAAAAGAAGTACTAACGACAAAATACCTGCGCCAACAAATGATCAAATAAAAGATTTTGCAAGATCTATATTAGTTAATAAAGAAACTTTAGAACTAAAAGACAATAAGTGGACTAATTTTCTAGAGGCTAATGATGACGATATGCAAGCCGTTCTAAAGTATTATAAAAGAAAAGAATATAATAAAGATTTTAAAAAAGTTGCTTCGCTCCAAGAGCTTCAAGAGGTTAGTATTAAAGAGTTTGAAAGTGACGACTTAGATGGAGATAAAGCTATTGTTGATGAATTTGAAAAAACTTATTACACTCCTGGAAAAAACTTTTCAATAAACCAAAGCGAAGATTTAATAGAGCTTTCTAATGGAAAAACTGTATCTAAAACAGTATTTGATGAGTATTCAGCGGCATCTATAAAGTTGAATAATAAGTATCAAGACTTATTAAATAGGCAAAAAATTATTGACAAGAAAACTGATAATTTAAGCGATGTTAATGATCAGTTAGATTTACTTAGAAGAGATTACAACAACTGGAACAAAATGGCTTACAATATTGGTACGGGTTTTGCTACTATTGGAGCTGGTATTTCTTATGGAGTAGGTAAAGGTGTTCAAGGTTTAACTTATTTCATGGAGGATTATGATGGTTCTAGAGTCAAGTCTAAAGCTGTTGGTGATTTTCTAGATAAAAGAGCATTAGAATTTACTAAATTTAAAGAAGAGTCTAGAGATAAGTTTTCTAAAGACGTTAATTTTGAAAACGCATTTTCATCCCCAAGTTCTTTTGGAAGGTTTATAGCGCAGGAAGTTGGTCAACAAATACCTATATTAGCTACTATAGCCGCTAGTGGTGGTACAGCATCACTTTATGTAATTGGTGGATATGCTGGAGGTGAGAAGTATATGGAGATGGATGTTGAAGATATAAAATCAGGTAAAGAAAGAAGTGAGTTAGAGAAATTTGGTGTTTCCATAGGTTATGGAGCAGCTGAATCTATTTTTGAAAGACTAACAACTGTTGAAATACTTAAAAGAGGTAAAAATTATTTAAAAAACGCTAGCAATGGCAGAATAATGTTAAAAGATGTTGATGAAGCTATTAAACAAACTTTTAAAAATGAGTGGAAAAGAGTTCTTATTTCAGAGCCTAGCTTAGAAGCCGGCGGTGAGGGTTTAACTCAAATGACTCAAAACTTGTTAGATGGTAAACCTTTAATGGAAAATGTAGGTCATGCTATGTTTTCTGGAGGTATGTTTGGTTTTAGTATGTCTGCATCTCCTGTAATGTACGGTATGGCCGTCGCTAAGTTTCAAAACCCTAAACTATATGATGAATACAATAGTACTATAAGTGAAATAGCTGAGTTAAACAAAAAACTAGATGGAGACAATTTAACAGCTGATACTAGAAAAATATTAAGAAAAGAAAGAAAAGATTTAACAGATAAAGCTAATGCTAATTTAATGGAAATAGAGCAATTGACTCTAAATTCAATGTCTCCACAAGCCTTTAATAAATACAACTCTCAAACAGCTGCACAGGAACTAATAAGAAACGAGGCTGAAAACATTTTAAATAATAAGCAATTTACCAAAAAAGAAAAGCAAGAAAAACTTCAAAAACTACAAGATAAATTTAACAAGATACAAAGATCTAGAGACTTATTTAGAAACCACAAATCTTTTGGTAATAAATTTGTTTTACTAGAAACTGGAAGTAAAGAAGATCAACTTAGGTACGAAGAACTTAAGCAGCAAGCTATAGAAAATATTAGAATAAAAAAGAACGAGTCTGCTGAATATGTTCCAGATGGAAAAGAAGTAATGCAAGAGGCTTACGATTTGTTTATTCAAGATCAAATAACTAGTAGAGTAGATCAAGCTAAAAAAAGTGAGGGAGTTAATATTGAATTAATAGAAAACAACAAGCAGGCTATAGAAATTGTTAATGAATCTAATTTAAGTGACAAAGATAAAAAAGAATTAATAGATGGTATAAAAGATGGTAGCCTTAATGGAGTAGATGATATTGGTGGTTCTAGTTATGTTTTTATGCAGAACGCTATATCAAACGAAAAGTCTTCAACTTCTGTTCACGAACCTGGTCATGAGGTTTTTAAAAAAATATTAAAAACTAGATCTGGTGATTTCAATTTTTTACAAGAAGAAATAACAAATTGGTTAGCTAAGAATGACATAGATATGCTTAATGTTATATACATGAACATGAGTAAATCAGATAATCCAATGATACAATCTGAAGAATTTGTCATGGAGTTTTTAGAACAAATAGATCAAGGTAATATAAATTTTAAAAAAGCTAATAACAAAAAATTAGCTACCTTGTTTGGCTTTATGTCTAGTAATGCTATGAAAAAAAATGGTTTTGACTTAGATTTAAAAGGTCAAGATGACGCTGTTAGTTTTTTAATAAACTTAGCTGGTAAAATTAAAACAGGAACACTTACAGAGCAGGATATAGTAGAAGCTAGAGAGTCTAAAGTAATTAAAAAAGTAAAAGAAGACACTGATAACGCCGCTATAATTAACAAAGTGCTAAAAGAAGTTGGTCTTAAAAAATCACTATCAGAAACTCCTGAAGAAAGAAAGACTAGACAAGATAATAGAAACAAACTTTTAGATAAAGTATACAATGAACAAGCTTTAGATGAAAATGGAAAACCTGTTAGCAAGCAGGAGTTTGGTGAGTTTTTAAACACTAAAGAAGGCAAGGATTTTGTTGGAGAAGTTTTAATGAGTTCTTATAATGACATGCTAGCTATAGTTAAAGGTGATGAACTTAAAATAGAGTTTGATCCTTTAATAAAACTCATAAATGCTTTTGATCCACAGAAAAAAGTTAGAGAAGGTAAATTTGATTTAAAAGGTTATTTTGGTAGGTTTTTAAAAGTTAAAACACAGACAGGTTCTAAACAAGTAGCTAAAACAGATGCACCAAAAGGTGTTGTAAGAATAGATCAAGAAAGAGAAGGAGCAAGAGATATTCAAATAAAAGATACTTCTAAAACACCTGATGTAGATACTAAAGCTGAACTAAACTTTAGAAATAAGTTGAAAATAGAAACAGGTGGAAACTTATATAACTCTATACTTAAAAAAGCTAAAATAATACTAAGCACTTTACCAACAAGTCTCAAGGTTCCTAAAACAAATACAACATTAAAAGAAGTAAAAGCTAAGTTACAGGAAAATCCTAATAATAATAAAGCTGTAGGGGATTTAAATAGAATATTTAAAGACTTTAGAAAAACTTTAAAAAATGCTTTTGATACTCAATTGTTTAAGGAGATTAAAGATTCTATGGGTACTAGAGAAGCTTATAAAGAATATTTAAGATCTAACAAAGAGGCTATACTAACAAGCTTACCTATAGCAGATTTAGTGGCTATGCAGAAAGCTAAAGGTGCTGATAAAATATTAGCTAAACCTATTAAAGAGAATTTATCACCTAATGAGATAAAACAATACGAAGGAAGCCAAGACCTAATGTATACTAGTCCAACATCTGGTCCTACATTATACGAAAGACTTAACCCAACTAGTAAAGAGTTTGTTGATTTTATGAGTGTTAAGGGCAGAAAAGATGCTTTAGCTAGAAACATAGCAGGTAAACTAGGTGAAAACGCTACTATGCAGACTTTAGCTGGTAAAGATGTGATGGATGCTTTTTTAATTAAAAATCCTACTCTTAAAAACATACCTACAGATATGCTTGTTAACTCTATAGCTCAAGCTATTGATTCTGGTGTTGGTATGAAGTTTAGTAGTAGTGTAAAAACAAATGAAATATCAAAGTTATTAAAAGATGTAGATGAAAATTTAGGTTTATCTATCGACTCTCAAACCTTAAAAGATCAAGTTAGGGACGTAGTTGATACAGCTTATCCTGAAAAACTAACAGGTAAGGCTAAAATTGTAAATGAATTAGTAAAATATTTAAAACCTTTTACAAGACAAATAGCTAAGTTTCCAGATATTAAAATAAATATAGAAAACTATATAAAATCTCTAGTATCTGACAATGTTGTAAATAATTATGGTAAAGCTTTTGGTATAAAAAATTTAACAGAAGTTTTTAGAACAAAAAACAAAGAGCAAAGAGCTTTTCAAAGACTTCTCGCAAAAGAGATATTAAAGCTAAAAGACGATAACGGTAATTTAATATATAGTAATCCATTAAGCTTAGCCGCTGAGTATTGGCAGTATAAAGCTATGATGGAAGATGGTAGTGCTAATCCAAGCAGGGCTATGACTTTTTATAGTAAAGAAAAAAGAGGCCATGTAAAAGTTTTTATAGACGAGTTTATAGCTTCTGTTTTTTCCGATGAATTAAACCCAATTACTAGTGTTAAAAATACTACAACAATAAAAAAAGTTAATGGTAAAAAAGTTAAAATAGATCAAGTTCAATTTACCTATAAAGATAAATCTATTAAGTTTGTAGATTCACCTAGAAGAGCAAAACAAGAAGTTACTCAAGACATGATAGATAATAGTGTTTCTAAAGAAGAACTTGAACAAAGAAAACTTGATGCTAATAGAGCTTTTAATTTTGTAGTTAATCAATATAAAGCAGCTAAAAACTTGTTAGATAAAAAACTAGCCAATAACGAAAACATAGCTATGCTGGCTGCTGGTATGGGTGCTAATATGAAAGGGCCTATTAGAGCCGCGGCAATGCTTAGGTATTTGCCAGTTAATTCAAAATACAAAAGCTTAAGAAAACCTACAGGCGGAAAAGCTTTTGAATATGAGCATGGTATACCTGCTGTAATAGTTAATTTAACTATAGCGGACGCTGTACTAAACCCAAAGTCAGAAGTAGACTTAAAAAAGTTACAAGAAAGCTATACTGTAGGTGTTATTGACGTAGATTTTAATGATAATTTTGGTAGGTTTTTTAAATCTAGAATGCCTTTTGATTATAAAATAGGAGATTTACCAACAACTAGGTGGTACAATGAATTTACCACAGGTGGTGATGTACACGCTTTATATGATTTAAAAGAAGACAAAATAGTAGGAGAAGAAGAAGCTAAACTTTGGAAAGAAATACAAAAAGCAAAAACTTCTAATATAGAAACTTTATCTAATGATGTTGTTAAGTTTAGTAAAAACGAAACTAATAATGAAATAATTGGCTACGCTAAAACAGTTGATGAAGCTTTAGCAATTGCTCGTGACATTAACGCTCCAGTTAAAAAGATTAGAGTATTTGACTTTGATGATACGTTGGCTACTACTAAATCAGATGTTTTATTTACAGCGCCTGATGGAACTAAAGGTAAGTTAAATGCTGAAGAGTTTGCTAAGCAAGGATCTCAATTACTAGAAGAAGGTTATGTGTTTGACTTTTCAGAGTTTAACAAAGTAACTGATGGTAAGCCAGGTCCATTATTAGATATAGCTAAAAAAATACAAGAAGCTAGAGGAACTGAAGACGTTTTTGTGCTAACCGCTAGAGCGCCTGAAGCTCAAGTAGCTATTAAAGAGTTTTTAGATAGTGTAGGTTTAAATATACCATTAAAAAATATAACTGGTTTAGGTAACTCTACTGGTGCTGCTAAAGCTAACTGGATAGTAGATAAAGCAGCTAATGGTTATAATGACTTTTATTTTGCAGATGATGCTTACCAAAACGTCAAAGCTGTTCAAGACGCTTTAGATCAAATAGATGTAAAGTCAGAAGTGCAACAAGCTAAAATAAAGTTTAGTAAAACGCTTAATGAAGACTTCAATAAGATAATAGAAAACACTACAGGTGTTGCAGCTGATAAAGTATATTCTAAAGCTAAAGCTCAAGTAAGAGGTGCTAATAAAGGTAGGTTTAAATTCTTTATACCTTATTCAGCAGAGGACTTTTTAGGTTTAATATACCCAACACTTAGTAAAGGTAATTTAGGTGATGCTCAAATGGCTTGGTATAAAAAACATATATTAGATCCATATACTAGAGCAATGGAGAGTTTATCTGCTGATAGAATACAATTAATGGAAGATTTTAAAGCGCTTAAGAAAGCTTTAGACGTACCTAAAAATTTAAGAAAAGTAAACGATAGTGGTTTTACTAATGAACAAGCAGTTAGAGTTTATTTATGGAACAAAATGGGTTATGATATACCTGGACTTTCTAAAACTGATTTAAATGAGCTGAATACAATAGTAGAGTCTGATGGCTTACTAAAAGCTTTTGCTGATCAAATATTAAATTTAACTAAAGGAGATGGTTATTCTAAACCTACTGACAACTGGTTAGTTGGTACTATAACAACTGATTTAGTTGAATTAATAAACACTACTAAAAGATCTAAATATTTAGAAGAGTGGCAACAGAACATAGATGAAGTATACTCTCAAGATAACTTAAACAAGTTAGAAGCTATATATGGTAGTAAATATGTAGAAGCTTTAAAAAGTACATTAAGTAGAATGAAGTCTGGTAAGAATAGAGCCGCTACAGGCAATAGATTAAGTAATAGAATACTTGACTATATAAATGGTTCTGTTGGTGCTATAATGTTCTTTAATACAAGATCTGCAGTGCTTCAAACTATATCTTCTATAAACTTTGTTAACTGGAGTTTTAATAACCCACTAATGGCAGGTAAGGCTTTTGCTAATCAACCTCAATACTGGAAAGATTTTAAAGAGTTAATGAACTCTGATTATCTAGTGGATAGACGTAATGGTTTAAAACTTAATATATCTGAAAGTGAAATAGCAGATGCTGCAGCCACTAGTAAGAACAAAGCTAAAGCTGCTTTAAATTACTTACTACAAAAAGGTTTCTTACCTACGCAGATGGCTGATAGTTTTGCAATAGCTTCAGGTGGTGCAACTTTTTATAGAAATAGAATAAATGACCTTATTAAAAATAAAGGTTTAACGGAAGCTGAAGCAAAAGCACAAGCTATGTTAGAGTTTAGACAGATAGCTGAAACATCTCAACAGTCGTCTGATCCAAGCAAAATATCTCAACAACAATCAAGTGATGTAGGTAGATTACTTTTAGCGTTCGCTAATACTCCGATGCAGTATGCTAGAATGCAAAAAAGAGCTGCTCAAGACTTAATAAACGGTAGAGGTGATGCTAAATCTAACATTAGTAAAATAATATACTACGGCTTTGTACAGAACTTAATATTCAATGCTTTACAACAAGCAGTTAATTTATTAGGGTTTGGTGATGATGAAGAAAAAGAAGAAGAAGAGTATAAAAAGAAAATGAAAATAGCTAATGGTATGGCTGATTCATTACTTAGAGGTTTAGGTATTGGTGGGCAAGCAGTATCTGTAGGTAAAAACTTTTTACTAGACATATACGAAAGGTCAGAAAGAAAAAGACCTGAATATGTAGATGCTATGTGGAAGTTAATGCAGTTTTCACCACCTATTAGTTCTAAAATATCTAAGTTAAAACAAGCTGCTTGGCATTTTGATTCTAAAAAACGAAGAGAAAAAATATTTGAAAAAGGATTTAGCTTAGATAATCCAGCTTATGAAGCAGGTGCAAAAGTAATTTCAGCTACAACTAACCTACCGCTAGACAGAGTGTATAGCAAAGTGAATAATATTGAAGGATCTTTAGCTGAAGATTTAGACGTATGGCAAAGATTAGCTATGTTAGGTGGTTGGCCAGAGTGGCAGATAAATCCAAAAGATGATAAGCAAGAGGTTAGTAATTTAAGTAATGGTAACGTAAAAGTTCAAAAGTTAAAACCTAAAAAATACGTAAGAAAAACTTATACTAGGAAAAAGTATGCTAGAAGAAAGTAAGGAACAAAAAAACTGGGCACCATACCCAAAGTTCCTGTAACCCAAGGGGGATCGAAAGATCCCTCTTTTTTTATTAGTGTAAAGTTAACTTTATCTTAAGGAGATTTACTATGTACTAGG
>Ga0181393_1000743_pt1 | contig 12094 bp, 28 predicted proteins | sample 16SPOviralmetaG_FD_130122 | JGI IMG/M metagenome (GOLD analysis project Ga0181393, IMG submission 130122) | Marine viral communities from the oligotrophic San Pedro Time Series (SPOT) site, San Pedro Channel, CA, USA - 16 SPOT_SRF_2010-10-21 | ecosystem: Environmental > Aquatic > Marine > Strait...
AGTTTAAAACTCCAATTTAAATAACCAGCATCACTGCCTGTTTCGAGACAAACAGCATATTCCGTTCCTGTGATTTTATTAATTAATCTTGGAAATACACTACCCATTTCTTTTCTAAATCTGTTAAAACCGCCTGTTTTAAAAATAAAATATTTACCTTCTGGAATATCAGAATAATCCCAAGTTCTTCCAGATTTACCTATCCCTAAATCTGGTGATACAAACTTAATTTTAGATAAATCAACACATTCATCTTTAATTGTTTTATAAGGCTGTTTTTTAAAGAAATCTAATTGATCTAATGAATTAGTCATATTTTTTTCCCTGTCATATAATTAAAGCTAACTTGTTCTTTTCCATTGGTGAAGGTTATCTCATTCCAACTATGAAATGTCATTATAAAACCATCTGGAACTGTGTTAGGAAACCTCTGACGAAAAAATTGCTCTGGTGTTATCTTCTTTTCTTTTACTATACTATCTTCATCTAACCAGCGTTCTTGAGATAAATAGGTTGAAAAATGCGGAATAAACTCTGGACTAGAGGCTTTAGAAACAAGTTGATTATATTTTTCAATCAAGGTGTCAGCGTCGACTTTGTTTTTAATCTTATTGTATTTCTGTAAAGCTACCTTCTTACTTCCTCTCTTAGCCTTTAACTTTCCCCATATATACATAAAATCATCTATATTCTTATCATTTATTCTTATTAGTTTATTCTGTTTGTTATCGGTTGGTGTATCGTTTGGCATATCTTGATACTCGTCATAGTGGCAGATTGTAAGGACATTTGGTGTATCGGCTGGTGTATCGATTGGTGTATCGGTTAGGATCGTTCCATTGTCTTTTAATTTATCTAAATATCGTTGAACTTTGGCTCTATTCCAATTAAATGCTTTAGCCATATAACTGATCGAACAGCATAACTGACCACGCTTAAGTTTTATTGTTTGTCCCTTTATGTCGAAATTTCTATCTTTGAAACTTGCTTCTAATAATATCCAAATAAAAGCACCTATCTCGCAAAGTGATCTATCTTTCTTTTGTAATGATGGGTGAAATAATATTGCTCTATTGATCTTGATATATCCCTGCATAAGTCTTAGCCCTTTCTTCAAGCTGTTTGATTACAGCTTCATTATTAACTTTATTACAAGGTGATATTATTACAAGTTCTTTAGCAACAATAAAAGGATTAATGTTGAATTTAGCATAAAAAGATTGCTCCCCAAAATCGGTCTGCATTTTATGATATTGATAAGTAAATGGCAGTGTAAGGTAATCACTAGGTTTTAATCCTGTACCGCCATCTGATAGTATTCTTATATGACAGGCTTGGCTTGGTGTTTGCTCGGATATGTAGCAAGGAAGTGATCTGATGAAATTTAAGTGTTTTGGTGATCTTATTGTTTGTTTCATAGGGGAGCTATTATACTCCCCTATTTTTAATTATTCACCTATTTTAAAAGCGTCTCCATTTTTAATTTCTTTATCTAAAGACGAAATATCAATCAGACGATTAAAGTCATATCCTTTATAATGAATATTGACCACTAGATATTTTTCATCAGAAGTTTCCCATTGTTCACCTGTGATATTTGCTATTTTTAAATTTCTAGCTGTCTTTTCTTTTATTTCATCATTTTCTCTATAATAAACAGTTACACCCTTATTTATTATATCGCAGTTTTTATTATTCATTAAATAATTCCCCCTTTTTAAATACGACGCTTTCTAAAACATCATTATTTTTTACATATTTTTTATGACAATCTGTTCCTATTGGATAAGCTCCCATAAAACCACCATCATTTTTTTCTAAAAAATCGAAACCTAATTCTTGCACATCTTTTTTAGTGTAAGCATTATGTTCATTTCCTGTGCAAATAACAAAATATTTAAGTTGTGTTTTAACTGCTTTGCCACATATGACACAACCATAATCATCATTACAGTTTTTTTGATTTTTATTATAAGTTGGTGTTGTGTATTCGTCTAATTGTATTGTTTTTTTATCAATCATTTTTATATTCTCCCGTTTATTTAGTTTATATTAACAAATGTTAATATATTGTGAAGAGAATAATGGAACTATTTTTTGCTTTTTCTGTTCCAAAAAGTGAGGCTAGTTTTGACGAAAGGGCTTAAGTCGGAGGAACTAGCCTCATAATCGACCATAAACTGCCATTTTTTTAAGTCAATATTAAGGGTTTACAATATATCAATAATAGTTAATATTTTCACAAATCAACAGAAAGGGCATTTGATGATTACAAAAAGTGAAGAAGCTAGGCTTCAAGAAAAAGTTTGGAAGTATAGAACTTCTGAAACTGACCAATGGAACTTCGAAAGATGGCATCGTTGGACTAATGACGAAAGAAAGGCTTGGGGTGAACCTCTGCTTAATTGTACTGAAGCTAAAATTAAATGGGACGATGTAATATTTCCAAATTTAAGTGAGGATCAATATGAGTAAAGTTTACTATGATCCTATGTCTGAAATAGATCAAGATAAAGATCAAAGAGTTGTTTTGAAGTATTTACAATTTTTTGAATTATTAACAAAACTGATAAGGAGACTAAATGCACGATAAAGACCCAAGACATAATGGTTGGAAGTATAAATCTTTTAACTATACCGACATTGAACACAAAGAAGTTAAGGCGAGTTTAGATTACATAAGAGGCAAGACTCAACTTAAAGAAAAAGTAATAATTCAAAACCTATTAAGAAAAGAGGTAGAAAGGTTAGAAAATGAAAAGGGCAATAATTCTATTAATTCTGTTTAACTTAACAGCTTGTGCGTCAATACCTGTTGTTGATAGTAGAGGCAAGTCATCAGCTAATATAGAGGGTGATATGAACAGATACCACGATGATTACTATACTTGTCTGAGTATAGCTGAAGATAATACAAATATAGTTTGGGAAACCACCAAGAAAGTTTATAATATTTCCAGGGCTAAGTTATTATGGCTACCACCAAAAGCCATAGATAAAAAAGCAACTATGATTAATAAATGTTTAGAAAATAGGGGATATAGCGTCTTATGGCATTAGTCGATAGATTACTACATATAACAATAGCGGTATGTTTATTGTTTATGGTTTACACTCAATATACTTTTGTGAAATCAAGCTGGTGTGAATATGAAATAGATAAAATGTTATTTACATTAGAGGACATAGCAGAGGAATTAAATGTCAGGTAGAAAAATATTAATTTGCAAAGAGTGTGGTGCTATGTGCGATCACGATGAAATAAACCATCAGAATATATGCTTTGATTGTGAAGATATATTTTGTGAATTAGGAGATGAAGATAATGCCGACTCAGAATCACGGGTATAAAGAATTAAATATTAAAATGACTAGGGCTGAATACAAAGCATTTATAAAATGGGTGTTAGCAGAAGAACTAGATCATTTTGATAAACAAGCCTTACAAAGGGCTAAATCTAAAATTAAAAAGGGGGAAAACTTATGAAATATGAAATTTTAAGAAATAATCATTATGAAATACATTCTCAGATTATTGATAAAAATGGAATTTTATGGGCGATGAAAAATTTAGAGGGAGTTTATGCTAATAGAAAATGTGAAGGTGTAAAAAACTTTAAAAAAGAATGGGTGAAATTTTGGTCTTTTCATAGGTATATTGAAGGAGATAATCTTGATGATATATGGGAGAAGCAATATGAAATTGTAGCTCCAAGTTCTTTTGGAAAAAAAACTAATTTAACAAAATACAATTCTTTTGATGATGAAATATTTGAAGAAGGTTTTGATTATGGAAAGAACATTATTGCTGGTGATGTAATAAAAGATGAAAATAATAACTATACTTATGTAACACATTTGGGTTATGAAAACATAAATAAATTTTTTAAACAGGGAGAAAACTTATGAACTACTTTACTACATTTGGAAAGTTTGTAATAGCTGTTGTAATTGTTTTGATTATAACTGTCCTATTGGTGGCTTATGTCGTTGCTTAAAAACTATAAACACTCAGCTAGTAGCGGAAGCAAAATTAAAAATGTTCCTCAGTTATTTGTAGCTGATAAAATATTTAATATAAAACAACCTTATGGTGATGCCGCCATAAGGGGGAATGTAGCTGAACCAATGGCTTATTATATCTTAGCTAAAGACCCTACTAGGGAACAGGCAATAGATTACGCCGCTAAGAAATGGAAAAAAATAGGTGGTCAAAGTGATGATGAGTTGCAGTTTGCAATAGCTTGTGGTTTCAAAATAGCCGAGTTCTTACAATCTATGCAACTTGCTAGACCTGAGAAATATCAAGAAAGGGTATTTGGTAAAGGTACTGACTTTGGTTTGGAAAGAGATATACACGGATTCTTAGATTTTAGTTATTTTAAGAAAGTACCTAAAGCAACAGTAGTTGATATTAAGACCACCAAGAGAGTGCCTAGTAGTATAGAAACCTGCTCATATGACCATATTTTACAACAATCACTTTATTGGAAATTATCTGGCGAAAATAGAAAATTTGCCTTATTGTATGTCTCAGATAAAAAGACTAATTATCTTGAGATATCAGAAAACGAACTTAGAAAAGGGTACGAAATAATGAAGTTTAATTTACAACTAATTGAAAGGCTTGATAAGAAATGCAAGTCTAAAGCCGATTGGTTATTATCATTTCCTTATCCTGATTTAAGTAGCTTCTATTTTTCAGATAAGAAGTTTAAAGAACAAATAATAAATCTATATGAAGGAGTTATAGAAAATGAGTGAATCAATACAATGTAAAGTACAACAAATAGACCCTGTCAATAATTATGGCAAAATTAAAGTTCATTTATTGGCTTTAGAAAATAATGCTCAAGTAAAAACATCTGCTGGTTATAATACAGAAACCGATGTTTTTTGTATAAATTGGAAACAAGAAGATGATATTCCCCATTGGCTTAAACAAGGAAACAAGATAGATTTTCCATTTAGCCTTTTTAAAGAATATGTTACTTTTGACAGATTTTCAAACATAGGTGTAAAAGTCTTAGAAGAATCAAATGTTGTCGATGACATAAAAAAAGCGTTTCCAAATACAACAGTCGAAAATATGAAAGATGACTTACAAGATGAGGGAACTGACTTTGATTATGGAACTAATAATCCTTATGCTGAAAAAGCTCAATGTATGCAACAAGCATTTCAAGCGTGTAAAGATAAAGAATTTTTTGAGTTCTTTGGTCGTGATTTAGACGCTTTACAAAAGCTAGTTGTTACTGTGTTTTTATCAAACAGATAAGGAGTTTATGAGAGGTAAGTTTTTAACTCCCCCATTTCGTTTACTTACCTCTCTCCCATTATGAATACATTACAAGAATTAGAAGAACTTAAACACTTAACTGAAACTCTTAGCAAACACGCTAGAGAATCTAAAGTTGGTGTTGATTCATTACTGCGTCAGCGTGAGAGATTAAAAGCTCATTTATTTATGAAGCATAGATATAATGCAACTATCAAAGACGCTGAGATGAAAGCTAAAGCTGATGAGGAACTAATGATGTTAGATGAGAAGATAGAAAAAGCAGAATTAGAGTTTGGTAAGAAGTGGGCTGAATACGAGGCTCATAAAATCCATATTGAATTATTAAGGTCATATCATTCAACTAAGAGAGCCGAACTTCAACAGGGAATATGATTGAAAAAGAGTTAGCAGTCTTATCGGTATTAAATAAAACTAAGTTTGCTCTCTATCCTTTGGAGTACCAATACTATGATGAATACTCTTATTTTGATTGTAAGTCTAAATTTGCCATCGTTGAACTAAAACACCGAGACTTTGAATTGAATAGATATAACGATTACATCTTAGAGAGGGATAAGTACAAGCGGTTGATGAAAGAGGCTTTTGATAGCCATAAAAAGTTTTGGTATATAAACAGCTTTGAGTCCGGAGAGATTATAGGGTGGAATGTAACTAATCTATTTTTATTTAAACAAATGCCGCCGATATCGACTTTAATGTGTCCAGCTACCACAGAATTTGATAATAATGAGAAAATAGAGAAGGAAGTCTATTATCTTAAATTAGATAGTGCTGAACATATCGGTAATTTGCCATAATGAATTTAGAAATTTTAGAAGAATTAGATAAAGATACAAAGATAACACAAATATTTAATAAATATACTTGTGCCTATTGTGGTGAGTCAGCAACAGATAGAGATCACATTATCCCAAGATCAATTTCTAATTTTAATCCAAAAAGTGCATCAACTAATAAATCAAATACCATTCCTTCCTGTAAACAATGTAATGTTTCATTAGGCAATAGATTTATAATTACTATCTCTGAAAGAGCAGAATTTTTAATTAAATTATATAATAAGAAATTTAAGAACTTATTATCTATGCCACATCATACCAAAGAAGATATTAGTGAATTAGAAGGAAGTTTAAAAAAAATGGTTAGATCACAAATGAATAAAAAACAGATCATATTAGATAGATTAAGTAACCTAGAATTGATAGTATTGCTAGAACCCACAATAAAAGACATTTGGGAAGTTATTGATCGTAAGGGTGAATATGAATAAAAAAACTCGTTTTAAATAGCATTTAAACGCCCAAACAGGCTCAAAATCAGCATATTAAGTTAAATTTGATCTTTGCAGAAGCCTTGAGTATTTTTAGGCTTATTTTAGGGCATTTATGATAAATAGAACATTAGAGGAACAAAACCTCAAAATAATAAAAAAAATTAAAAATAATGCTTTTTATGTTTGAGAATATTAACAAATGTTGATATAAATAGGTATTAACAAAACGAAAGGGAATACAATGAAAATAAATAATCAATTAATAGAAAAAGTAGAAATTTTAATAAATGATCTTATTGAAGCAAACAACAATCAATGGGGAAAATTGGGTGATAATTATTCTTACAAAATTGGTAAAAAATTTATTAAAATAATTAGCCACAGCAATAATTCTCAAGGTGTCTGGGGTTTTATTGATATTGAAGGCAATATATTAAAAGCCGCTTCTTGGTCTAAACCAGCACCTCATCCTAGAGGAAATGTTTATAAAGGTTATCCAATTACAGGTATGAGGATATATTCGCCAGATTATTTAAGAAAATAATAATGGAAAATTTATTATACTTTATAATTCTACCACTCTTAGGGGTGGTAGGTTATATGGGCTTAATAGCTTATATTAAAATGTTTAAAGATGAATTTGGGGATCTTTAATTAATAGTTAAGTCGTGGCTCTTGGTAGAGAAATCTCTCGCCAAGAGTTCTCGATCTTCTAATTCAGTACATTCATAAAAACAATCTAATTTAACATCACTAGCATAAACATTATCTTTATTGGCTTTGATTAGCTTTTCAAGTGTGTGAGTTCTTTCCAATGAAGGGTAAAGATCAATAAGTTCATATTGTGCAACAACTTCTTCTAGGATTGTAATTGTTAAAAGAGATTTAACTAAGGTGAAGATGTTTAGAGGTTGGTGCAATACCACCTTTATCTTCTTCATTTTTTCTTATTAAAATAGTCTGCTCCTCGCAATCCGTATATCGCACTACATATTCCAATAAATAATCCTTGATACCAAAAAGGCAGGTTAGAAAACTTATCAAAGAAAATATCTATCTTAGCTTGAATATCTGGGTCGTCTGAGAAAACTGACCATATTAAAAGTAAGACAGGCAATGATATAAGAATTAAAACAAACTCATCTTTATATCCGTTATTATTATCTTGTCTTACAACTTTTTGCAGTTCTATTTCTCCGTTAGCCATTTTTTGCGTATGCAATAATTCAGCTTCCGATAATAAAACTTTTTGCTTTTGCCTATTGGCAAATACTGAAGCACCTGTTTTTAAAACAGTCGGTAATAGTGATAACCACATTATTTAATCCACCTATCTATTAATTTTTTTGCAATATAAATACTTACGATCAATAACAATACTATTATAAAATCTAAAGTATTTGATCCTGTATCGACTTCAACCTTTTTTCCATCAAAAGCAATTCGTTCATTGCCTTGTATCTCTGAGGTTAAAGGTTGTCCGTTTTCCATTTTTGTACATCAAAGCTAGGACATTCTTTTGTACTAACTTCGTTGTGTCCTATAATATTAATATCATTATATTCAACTTGGATTTGTTTTACCAAGTCTAATAAAGCTGTCCATTGTCTATCTGTAAAATTATCTTCTGCTGAATTGTCATCAGCCATTCCACCCACTAAACATACGCCAATACTTTTATGGTTATAACCTGAAGCGTGTGCACCCATATCATCATTTCTTCTACCTAACTCGACTTCGCCATTTTTTCTTATGATATAGTGATAACCTACATCTCTCCAACCACGATCTAAATGCCATTTCCTAATTTCAGTCAACCCAATATCCATTGAGGGTTTAGTAGCCGCACAATGGATAATGAGATATTCAGTTTCTTTTCTTAATTCCATTAGAATACAATTATAGCTCCCACCACAATCATAGCCACTACCCATATAGGTAGCTTCCAGTTAGCCATATCAACAGCTTTCCAAAGATATTCCATAATTTTCTCCTATTTGATTTTACGATAAGGGTCGGTTGATAATCTCACTTCTTTTTCTGTTTGCTTACAAGCGATAATATCTTCCATATTGTTTTTGACATAATGTAATATGTTTCCAACAATGCTTTCTTTGGTATGATCTTCCACGATGTCAGTTAAGGTATCTCCCTTTTCTAATAACTTAGTGACTGTTCTAGCGTGTGATCTTACCTCTTGGTCTAAACGACCATCATAAGGTTTTATATAAATTCTTATATACTCAGGTGATAATCCAGATGGTGATACTTCAAACCCCAATATACAAAATGCTCTCCATTCATCTATCACTAATTTTTGAGTGAATGACATCATTCTATTTTTATCCATTTTTAATCCTTTCTATTTCAAGTTGGCAATAATGAATTATTTTCTCTAAATCTTCAATACCATTCTTGTCCTTATAGCGGACTATATATTTTATAACTACTCCTTGTAAGTAGTTTAAATTATTCTCTTGGATAAATTCATAAGGTTGTATCTTATGATCTTTGTAATGTGTTCCACCGACTTGTTTCTTAAATGCACTCATCAAGGAACGACTTTATTCCATCTTCCACCTTTATTCAAGACCATTGGCAATAACTTAGGCAATCCCTCAATAATAATTCCCGTACCAATTATCGGTCTATCTTTAAATAACTTATTATATTCGTAAGCAAGACTGTCCTTATCTATAAGGCAACCAACTTGTAATCCCCAATATAATGCTTGGGGCGTACTCCAATAAATTTGGGAAAATTTGGTATGATAGTGACCTTGCACCACATTCATTCCATAGCTTTGACCAAGTTTTAAAATGTTAGCTGTCTTTCCGTGGCAGAAATAAATATCCTGTCCGTTACTTGCTTTGATAACTATATCTTCGTGCCACTTCCAACCTTTTCCAACTTCTAAAAAATCATTGTAATCTTTTATAAAGGCTTTTGGTAGTCCGTGAGTTAAGGCTTTTCTAAATATTAAACTTCCGTGATTAGAGTGTACTAAATCCATTTTGGGAAATAGTTCTTCAAGTTCGTGGATAGTTTCTAAAGACTTTTTTAATTCATCACCAGCACTAGCAAGATCAGGATTTGGTGAATGATAACTTATTGCGTGACCATCTATTTCATCACCGATATTTACAATCCGAGTTGGTTTGTATTTCTTTTTTATGGCTCTAAGAAAAGCCATCATATCTTGGTGGTGGTGAGGTATGTGTTGGTCTGATATTACGAGAATACATTTCTCCATATTTAACCCTCTATTAAATAACTAATAAATCTATAAATGATTTTACTGTCTCTGCGAATACGATTGTGAACATAAAACACAATATACCCACTACTTTCCATATTGAAGCAATATGGCGTTCTATTTTTTCAATAGCATTTTGAATATGCGTTAGATGATTGTTTTCAATAGTCTCAATCCGAGCTTCAAGACGAATTAATGTTTCACTATTCTTCTGACTTTGACTCGGCATCAGCTTCCTCTTTTGGTAGTTCAGCTTTGAGGATTGCAGAGTTAGCTCCCTCTATTGTATTTAGCCGATCAGTTTCTAGTAGAAGTTTTGATCTTTCTTGACTGACATATTGAAGTTGTGCAAAAGCTAACTTACCTTTGTCAGATAATTTAGTTTCGTCATATTCTTTATTGTCTAGTGTAAACATATTTTCTCCTTAACAATGTAATGTGCAAGGTACAGTATAACTGCCATCTGCATAAGTTTCAATTTTTACAGTTGAGTTTACTTTAGCAACTGTTTTACTTCTTATGATGTCATCATCTTGTACTTTAGCTGTGCCATCACCATTTGATACAAGTAAATCACCAGCTTCTGCAGCTTCATCTGCATTTACTCTTATGATATATGTACCAACTTGAGCAATATTCATATCATTAACATCACCATCAAGTCCATCATCTTCATCGTCCCAGTTTGAAAATACACCATAAACTTTTTTACTATCTGCTGTGTCAGAGACTTTACATTTAGTATGCTTTACGTCATCTTCTTTAAAAATAGTTCCTGTGTACTCAGTTCCATTAGATGTAAATGTAATTGCATCACCAACAGATTTATCACCTAAAGCTATTGATTCTTTTACTGTGTATGCCTTTTCTTTTACTTCACCAACAGTTTGAGTTGCTTCTTGTTTCATATCACCGACAGATTGTGTAGATGGCTCTTTTACATCACCAACTTCAACACCCTCTGGCAATTCTTCATCTTCGGTATATAAAACATCTTGCGTTTCAACATCATCTGCTGTGTAAAGAATATCTTGTGTTTCTAAGTCATCAGCAGTCCATAAAACTTCTGGTAAATCTGCAACAACTTGATACCAATCACACATTTCATCTATTGAATCCATTATAGTCCCACGAAGTATTGTTGGTTTAGAGTTGTCAGAAAGTCTTGACCAGTGTGTGCCTGTAAAACCAGAATAAGATACAGTACTACCACTTACAGAAATTGTACCTTCGTGTGTACTAGCTTGATGAAACTGAACTAAATTTCCATCACTACTTAATCTATTTATATACATTATTGGAGCACCATCAACTGTTGATGAAATTTCACCTACTGTTGCACCAAACGCTGACCCAGCTGTGCCAAAAGTAGTTGATGTCTTTCTTAAACAAAGTTCTCCAGAACCTAGAATACGCATTCTTTCTGCAAGTGCTGAACTGGTTGCTGTTCCAAATATTAATGCTGTTGGTATTTTTGAACTTCCTGCTGAGCCAGTTTGTGTTGCTGTTATGTTTGCACCATAACCAAAAGCACTACTAGAATTTACACCTTGAAAATATATACTTCCTATATCTTGACCACTTGCTGTTTCAGTTTTTGTTCCAACTGTATTATTCTTAGAAGCTCTAATAAAGAAAGTTGATTGAGATTGATTTGCCGCATAAGTATCTAAATACATAGAAGCAGAATCACCACTAGTGGTACTTGCAATACCTAAACCTGCGTTTGAAGCAGGTGCTGTTGTTTGTCCGATACAAACACCCCCAGAACTATGAATACGCATTTTTTCACCAAGAGTTCCACTAGTATCAGTTTTAAATACAATATCTCTACTTCGACCATTGGTCGCAGTTGTTACGGACAAAATTTCACTGCCTCTAGCATCACCAAAAGCTGATGTAAAGCTAGCATCATTAACACCAAATCTAATACCACTTCCAGTTCCAGCTGTTGCAGTTGATGATGTAGCAAAATTATTATTTATAGAAATACCAGTTATTGCACCATTAGATGGTTCATTTGCAGTTAAAACTTCGGGAATTGTTGAAGATCCGATTCCAATTTTATTATTACCACCATCAACGAATAACATATGAGTATTACCATTGGATTCTACTCTAAAATCTAAATCAGCACTTGATTCATTAAATACAGTTTCAGCACTTGCAATATCAAATCTACCTGTTGCACCAATACTTTCAACTGCGTCAGAAGTTGCACCAATCGTTAATACTTCTACCCAAGCGTCATTGTCTTTGTTTC
>Ga0181393_1000745_pt1 | contig 12080 bp, 24 predicted proteins | sample 16SPOviralmetaG_FD_130122 | JGI IMG/M metagenome (GOLD analysis project Ga0181393, IMG submission 130122) | Marine viral communities from the oligotrophic San Pedro Time Series (SPOT) site, San Pedro Channel, CA, USA - 16 SPOT_SRF_2010-10-21 | ecosystem: Environmental > Aquatic > Marine > Strait...
ACCTGCCCTTCTAAAAAGATTAAGTAATTTTTGTGCTGTCAGGTGCTGTGAATAATCAATAATACCTTTCTTCAAATAGGTATCGATCCATAATTGATTGGTTATATATAATCTTTTTTCACCTGCTCTTTCGGTTTGTCTTTCTTCAACATCAAACTTTTTTAAGAACTCAGGTGTTGGTAATACTCTTTCAGTTCTGGGAGTTTGTTGTTTCTTTTTTTTCATCTAACCCCAAAATACTCAAGTATCTGATCGGCTGTTGCCTTCTGCCTCGTATGACTAAACATAATAGATCCTTCTTTAAAGGCCTTTTCATATTCCTCTCTTATTTCCAGATAATTAAGACCACCCCAACCTGCTACATCTTTCGTAGCCTTGTAAATCCTCTGAAAATTTTTTTCCATAGTTGCAGATGCCAAGTCACTCAAAACCCTTTCTTTAGGTTTCTGTTTAAACTTCTCGGCAATGTTTCTGGATGTAGCATTTAGATATTCAACAAGGTTATGCTTAACATCCTTCTGACAATGCAGGAAAACTTTGTGTAGTTCATCACATGCCCTATCCCTGTAATCAGTCTTATTATCGGATGCAGTATTAATTAATTTAGCTAAAACTGTTCTATGATTTTTTACACTAGGTGCATTCTTTTCAAACCACTTTAAATGATACTTCCATAACCATTGAGTAGAACTTAAAATTTCATTTTCTGAGCCTTTAACTATTATATTAGAAGATATATTAGTTAAAGGGATTATATTATCTGATATTATATTATTATCTAATATATGTTCAGGGGACACAGGTGTCGCATCCAAATCTGGAAGAGACACAGTTGTCGCATCCATTTTTAATGCAGGAATTACATATTTATTCACCTTATTTGGTGACTTAACAACCTGCAAATAACCTAATTCAATTAAACTTTTTATGTGCCTTTGTACTGTTTTTGTCGAGGCTAAAATCTGGTCGGCAATCCTGTCTTGCGATGGATAGGCATATCCTAAACTATCGTTATAATGATCACATATCCGCATCAATATAGCCCAGTCAGTTTGATCCTTAATCTTTTGCCTAATACACCACGCAATCGCATTCATGCTCATTTATTTTTGCTCCTCAATCAAAGTAATAAAATCATCCAGATCAATAACCGCCAAAGCCTTTTTATTGTCGGCCTTTAAAATCAGTGCATCCGCCCCACTTTTCCATTTATATATATTTTTAAAACCATCAGCCCTTGCCTTGACCTCGGCCTCCCATTTCTCACCGCCTTTTTTATTAAATATCAAATCACCCTTAATACTGGCACCACCACTCAATGGCACCCTGATGCATTCCATATTTTCATGTAATAAGATTTGTTTTCTGAGATTATTCTCAACCCTATACCCTTTATCTCTGGAAAACTTACCCATTAGATCCAGTCCTTTAAATTTACCTGCCCATCAGATAACTTAAAAATGCGGATCATATGTTTCCCAGAAGGCAAAGATTTTTTATACAGCCACTTGTTAATTGATGACTGATTTACCTTTAAAGTTTTGGCCAAATCTACTTGTCTGATGCCCTTAGACACCATATATGCCTGTAATTTCATTGCCTCTCACCATATGTAGTATATTTAATAAGTCTTATAATAATATTCATTATAGGCATATTTAAAGCATAAAGCATATATGGATGTCAACTATAATTAACATGTAAATTGAATATATATTTTATGCTTGCATTTAACTTGTAGGCATATATTCTACTTAATCAATCAATGAGTGGAATTGGCTCAAGTAAGACCACTTAATAAAAAGGACTTGTTAAATGTACGATAAATTTGAAAAAATAATTAAAAGAAAACCAAGATGTTTTAAACTTCATATATGCAAACAGGCATTTATGCATGGATTATCTAATTTAAAAGTTTGGGATAATCCTCCAATCGCACCTCCTGCTTAACAAATAAATTGAATTAATACTGTAAATATTATATCAATCTTTTTTGTTGAGGAGATAATAATTTTAAAATGAAATATCCAAATAATTTGCTGACCCTGCGTAATTTAAAGGGGTTACAGCAAGGTGAAGTTGCTGTCGGTGTAAAAATGAAACAACCTGAGTATTCCAAGATGGAAAGAGGTGAAAGACGTATAGGTGATCACTTAGAAAAACTAACACAATTTTTTAAGGTTACCCCTAACGAAATACAATCTCAGCAATTACAATCACAACAATATAAACAAAAATATACAGAAGATTTACCCCTGTTTGGTATGCCAGTGCAAAATGGTGAAGGTGTACAAATGCATAAACAATTTGTTAGCCACACTATCAGGCCAGATTATTTAGTTGAAAACCTACAATCTTATGCCTGTTTTATTCATGGTAGTGCAATGTCACCCAGATATGAACATGGTGATCTTGTGTATATAGACCCTAACAGACAGGCCAAGGAAGATGATTATGTAGTCATCCAAGTAAAACAGGGTGATCATGTAACAGGCATCTTTAGGAAAGTGATCCAGATTACTGACAGGCAAATGAAATTTCAGACACTAAAGCCTATAAAGGAAGAAGTGATAAGAAACTCTGAAATGCTTTCTGTACATGTGATTGTGGGTACTCGGACTAATTTTTATTAAATAAATTATAGGAATAATTTGCTTATTTATGCCTTGTAGTATAATATCTTCATTATTTAATGAGGAGACTATATGGCATTACCATTTTTTGAAAAGATGCGGATGGATAAAAAAAGCCTATCTGCAAGAAAAAAGAAACTGGGTGGCAGTGAGATCAATATCATTGCCTCTGGGAAAAAAGACAAAGTAAACAATCTATATCTTGAAAAGTCTGACCAAAAAGAACCAGATGATTTGACACTGGTTTGGCCTGTTGTAATGGGTCACATTACTGAATTGCTCAATCTGGAATGGGCTGAGCATTATCTCCAGACCACTATCAACATGAGGCAGAAGGTTATTGAGGGTAAAAAACATCCTTTTATGCGGTGTACTCTTGATGGTGTTATTGAGAACTATAAGAATAAAATAGCTGTAATAGATGCTAAATTTACACTTGGCAGGCCTACTAAAGATGAGGCTTGGGCTGACGTTATACCAAGGCTAACCAAATACTATTCACCACAGCTACACTGGAATGCCTACCTATTACAGGAATATCTGGATAAGCCAGTCGAGTATGGCCTTCTTAGCTTTATCAGGGGCGGTGATAAACCTATTCTGGAAGAAGTAAAGATTGATCCTGCCTATCAGGAAGAACTTATTAATCTGGGTAAATACTTTATGAATTGCGTAAAATTAGGTTTTGAGCCTGATGAATTACCAACAATACAGGACTTTGTTCCACAGGCTGATTTAGTGCCAGTAGATATGGAAACAGATGATCGTTGGAAGTCTTTTGCCCTGCAATTAATCCAGACTGAAGGTGCCACTAAAATCTTCAAAGAAAGTTCTGATAAAATTAAAAAGTTAGTTCCACCTAATGCCAGTGAATGTTTTGGACATGGGGTGAAAATTAAAGTGCAACGTAATGGATCAAAGAGGTTGGAAGTATGCAAGAACTAGGACAAATGACATCTAAAATAATACCTAGACCTATGGCCAATAAGCCAGAAGGTAAATCACAAAATATGCAATCTTTGTATCATGCCAAGGCAAAGTGGGTATCCGAGGCAAAAAGATTTCTTATTAAAGATTCACAAAACCCATTTCATAGCAGTAAGTATGCAAGTTTACCCTATGTACAAAGGTGTATTGATAGTGCGATTAAGTTTGATTTAATCCTGCAAAATACATTTGAATACATAGAAGGCCAAACTGTATTTGTGTCCAAACTTGTACACCTGCCAAGCCTGCAAATGGAAGTTTCTAAAATACCAGTGCTATTGACCAAAAATGATCCACAGGCTTTAGCCTCTGCGGTTACTTATTATAGAAGGCTTATATGTGCCTCTATGTTGGACATTGTCACTGTAGACGAAAACGAACAAAAAGAATTTGCTGAATATCTGTTTGACGATGATGACGATGGTAACTCGGCAATGGACAATAAAGATGAGGGTGGCTCCAAAGGAACCTCATCAAAGTCTGGCTCAAAGTCTCCTCAAAACAATGGGTCAGACGAAAACAAAGATCTTCCTAAATTCAAAAACGAATATGAGAAGATTAAATATAAAGCAGATCGATGCGGAACTTTGGATACTCTTAGAGCCATGTGGCAAGAAAAAAAACCTAAAACGCAAGAGGCAATCGATTATTTTTATACAAGAAAAAACCAAATAGAAGGGAAATAAAATGGAACAAGAAAAGAAACTAATTAAGTATGGTGAAGATCCACTTACTGTATCAGTGAATGAAAATAACAAAAAATCAGAGGATTGGCATTGCGATTATAACTGCAAGATAGTCCTTGGTAATGGTGATGTTCTCTGGGCAAATTTATACAAGAAAAATGACACTTGGTTTGCAGGCAAAATAAAAGATCCGATGAATGACAAAATCCCTTTCTAAAGCTGATATATTTGAACAGGCAAAGGCCTTAACTACTGGTGACAGGCATAATGCATATGGTGACATAAGTGTTAATTTTACCAGAACTGCGGACTTGTTGAATGCATATTTCCAAGGAAGAGATCTGTCAAAAGAACCAATTCAATCCTTTGAGATCGGTATCATTAACCAATTACAAAAGATATCCAGAATTGCCCACGATCCAACTAATGCTGATTCCCATGTTGATAATGTGGGATTTGGCGGAATAACTGGTGAGTTAGCCCTGAAGGACTGGGGCTAATGAACATATGTCCTACTTGTAAAACTGTTATGAACAGGACTGAATTGCAGGATGTATATAAGTGTCCATCCTGTGCGACTGTAGTTGAAGGTATTTTTGCTAAAAATAAATTTAATTACTGTTCCGAGTGCGGAAAAACTCTCGGCAAAGTGAATCACAAAAGACGTAAATATTCTATTTGTTATGAGTGTAGAGGGGATAGAGTGTCCAGTAATCCAGAACTAAGAAAAATATTTGAAGATATACAAAAAGAAAATAGAAAAAAAACACCAAAAGAATTAGGCATGGATGAAAGTTTTGTTGATGATCCTAGAGCCGAAAAAGAAATAGATACTGGAAGAGTAAACAGAAAACCCACCCAGATACATAAGGGTGGGATTGAATTTGAATAATTATCTTTCCATCACTTTCTTCATTAAGTTTTCGGCCTGTTTTGCATCTCTGGCTTGCTCTAAATCCACTATGGTGTAATTAGTCTCGGCAGTAGTTGAGTGCTTGCTATGCCCCATCCTAGCCTTCCTAATGTGGTCTGGAACCTCAGAGATCATGCTAGTATTGTAATACTTTCTAAAACCACCAATACCATAATCAGGAATACCTGCTAAGTCACAAATCTTCTTGATGTTTTTTCTCATGGCATTTTGCTCAAAAGGTTTTTTACCATAGGCATTTGGAAATACCCAGAGATCAGAATAAGACTTTAATTTCCACTCCCTGAGGATGTTGATCAACCCTTCTGGCAAACCTAATGTTCTAACCCTGTAGAAGTTCTTTGTGTCCTGCATACCGCCCTTGTTATCGATAGTTCTTTGAACTGTGACTGCTCTACTATCAAAACTTATGTCATCCCACTGTAGCCCCTGCAATTCGTTGGCAGACAGGCCAGTAAATGCTGAGAACATTACAAAACACTGAAGGTAAACTGTCTTTTCAACCTTGATCATAGAGGCAATGTTGTCATGTGAATAACCGCCTCTTTCTCTTTCACCGCCAGTAATTTTATCTCTTTCAGTAGGATTGTTAGGATTGACTGCAATATAACCCTTGTTGATAGCAAACTTCATAATCATGTTTAATGTACCAACACAATGCCTGATCAGCTTTGCAGACTTGCCAGAGTTGGCTTTACTATCAATGAACAGATTAATATCACCAGTAGTTATCTTCCTGATTGATTTACCGCCAAAGTAGGGCTTTAAATGCAGGTTGTAATGTCTTTGATCATTGTCAAAAGACCTAGCCCTGATACCCTTCACAGGCCTGTTAATTGACATCTTTCTAGCATCTAATGCCTTTTCAGCAATGTCCTCAAAGTATGCATCTTCAATTATTTGTGCCTGACTTTTTAAAACATTCTCCAAGGCATCCTTTTCAATCTTCAGTTTCTTTTTATCCTGATTGGTAATCTTCTTGAAATTACTTGGCCAGTTGCCTGTATTCTCATCCATAATCTTATATTGAAACTGATATGCTTTAAAATTCTTGCCTCTTCTGACACCAGAGACAGAGTAAATATCTGTGATCCTATATTCAGCCATTAGTTTGCTCCCTTTAAAAACATAATTGTTCCATCAGGATGTTGAATCATTAGTTCCTCAACATTGATGCTAACTGCTACATCTTTTGCCATTGTGATAAAAACATCATGCTTATCAGTTGGAACTGCGACCTCAATCTTTACACACTCAATTGATTGTTTTCTAAATTCATGGTCTTTCCAAACTCCTTGAACTTTGTAATGAGTACAGCCATCAAACTCCTTAAAAAAAGCATTAATAGTTTTGGCTATAAGTCCAGTCATTGGAACACGATTTACTTTAAATGGGATGATTATAAATGCTAAGTTCATTAGTTTGTCTCCCATGTAGCACCAAGGTTAACATATAAGTCAGAAGTAAAACCTTCTAGTCCATAAGCAAAGTTAGCAGGGTTTAAAACCCTACCTTGCAATGAGTTATGAAGTGATGACTTAGTAACCTTAATCCATAATTCTGATTGAGGTGAGCCAACATAAACATTGATGGCTTTCTTGATCATTTGTCTTGGTGTAGTCATTAGTTTGTCTCCTCAATAATTTTTGGTCTGTTGATATTTGTTTGCTTTACACCCTTGTAAACATCGTGTCCTTTTACAGTGGCTTTTAACTTGATGTTGTCACCTTTGTTGCCAAGACACTTGCCCCAGTAAACAAATACATTACCCTTGGCATCTACAAGATTGTTCATCCAAGTCCTGCCAAAAGTGCTATCAAAATCTAGGTTAAATTTTAATGTAAGATCAAAGTCAGATCTTTCACCAACCTCACCAACAAAGCTAGAAGGTGTAAGTCTTTTTGCTCTTAGATCAGCAATCTTGTATGAGGATTTTTTTACAGATCTTTTAATGTTTCTGATGCCCCATATTTCTGTGTTGACTAATCTCCATTTCTTCTCGGCTTGTAATTGCAATTCAGTTTTGTACTCATATGCATTTAAATTAGTTTGACCTACAGAGCCTAATTTTTTAAGAGGGATACCTTGCTCCCTCATAAAGTTCTTGGCCTTAGTTACTGCTACATCATAATTAGTAGACAAATGAAAAAGGTGAATGACCTTTACAACTTCACCAGTAGGGAAAATACCATTTTCATTTACACTCCATTTAGTCTCCTTGAAGTTACAATACAGGCCATAGATTTTATCCTTACCACCAAGACCGATGAAGTATCCAAGAATACCTTTTTTATCAATATAACCATTCACCAACTCCACTTTGGAAGTTGATGGGTTATGGTCAGAAACAAAATTTTTTGATGCTTGAATGTTGTTCATTAGTTTGCTCCCTCTGTTATTCCCAACAAGGCCTTAAACAATTTGATTGATTGTTTTGCCTCATCAGTTTTGATCCAAGCATTCTGATCAAGAGGAGTATCAACTCCATCACAATAATCTGTATATGCCTCTTCAATTATTTCTTGATTTGATATTGGTGATAATTTCATTAGCTTAACTCCTCATACCATTCGTCTGGAATATCAAGACACTCCTCACACTCGGTACAATATTCGTATTCTAATGCATCTGATTTTGATGTTTCGTGACCACACTCATCACATTTTATTGATTTTATTTTTTCCATGAATTGTCTCCTCAATTACAATATATATCTATTATGGGCATTATATGCCTATAAGTCAAGAATAAAAACGAAAAAATATGGAATAAACCTGACGACTGGTTGGCACGATGGTTGGCATGATGAAACCCTTATCAGGCTTAAAACGCAAAAAAACCCCAAAAACCGAAGTTCTTGAGGTGCGTGTAAGTCATTGATTTTATTGAATAAGTTGGTTGCGGGGGTAGGATTTGAACCTACGACCTTCAGGTTATGAGCCTGACTCTTTTCCGCAGAGTTCTGCCATTTATTAAACGTGGTTGGCACGATGGTTGGCATAGATTTTCGTACTTTCTTGTGGTTGGCATGGTGGTTGGCATACTATGGCTTTTTCAAAGTTTTTGCAACCTTTTCGCCAGACCTTCCAACTACATATCCACCAACACCTACAGTAAGAAGTGTCCACAGTTCATCTGGTAAAGGGATCATCATCTTATGACCACTAACAACCTCTACCAATGGAAAGATTAAATAGTTTACACTCACAATGAGTGTAATATTCATCATTAGGATTGGTCTCCAACTACTGGCAATCCAACTTTCAGATTTGGCCTCGGCAAGAATAATCTGACTTGCTGATGCCTCTATTTGTTTTGTGTTTTCCAGTAAAGCCAGTCTAACTTTGTTTTCAGCCTCTGCCTTTTTATCAGGATCTGGAATAGCCTCCTTGACTATGTCACCAACTATTGGTGCTAGTGCCGATATTAAACCTATCAATTTATTCTCCCTTAGTTTGGTAACTTGTAAATCTGCCCTCTTTTATTTTAATACATTTCCAACGAATGGCCTTCCATTTAGGCATGTACTCTGGAACCTGTGACCCCATTACCAAGGCTCTTTCCTTGCATTGTTCATATGTTTCATAAATCACTGGGTACTGAAAATTTTCAAGTATCATGCAAACTGTTGCTGAATTTATGAGGCAAATAGTTACGACAGCCTTAAACATCCTGCCATTGACCAGTACGCATTTGCTCTGATAATTCGTATGCCCTTTGTCCTACCTGAGATGCCCATTTTGATTCACCGCCACTTGAGCCTGTGATCATTTCCTTTGAGGCACCTTCATAATCACCACTGGTAAGGCAACCTATGAACTTCTGAAAAGTGTTTAAACCACTAAAACCCAGATTGAAACACATATTGTCACACACAGCTTTTCTGACTTCATCTAGGCCATTGTACCAGTCAGTACCGCCTAATTGCTGTTGTACCCTTTTAACATCATTTAAAAGCATTAACTCTGCCTCATCCTCACTAACACCAACATCTTCCAAATTTCTTCCATATGAAATTGTTAGCTTATTTGCACTACAGTGGTATGGGAAAAGTCTTTTGCCTTCATGTCGTTTTAACTGTTCAATTAAATTGCTCATAATTAACCTTTTAAATATCCAATCCAGAAATAGATTACACCTAAACCAATACTGGCAACAACTACTCCGACTGTACAATTTATAACTAAATCTCGCTGTCTGGCTTGTTCTTCCAAGGCCTTTTTATGTTCTGCCCTAGCCTGTGCAATGGTGGCCTGTAGCCTTTCCCATTGCCCTGTAGAGCCATATAAAAGGAACATTGATCGCAATTCGTCTTTCAATCTTTGCTGTTCTTCTTCCTTAAAATGTTGGTCAATTGCATCATCCATAATGCCACCAAACAGTCTTTTCTTTTTTTTTCTTTCTTTACCAAAGCCAAGTTCGGCCTCACCTTTGGCATAATTTTGTATGGCTGTTGTGGCTGACGAAAGATCTCGACCCATCTCAACACATTTTTTTAGTGTTTTATGGGCAGACACAATCAACCCAAAAGCAGAAACTGGATCTATCATTAATATTTCTCTTAATTTATTTGGAAAGGACTTTGTCTAATTTATCTTCAAGACGATGAAGAGCCTCCATGACACGACCTGAAGTATCTCTCAAATCTTCCTTAGAGGCATATTCTTCTCTAGTTTTGTTTAATAATATTTGTAATCTTTTGACTTCAGCAAACATTTTGGAAAATGCCCAACCAAATGGAAGTATGACCAGTGTCAAAACTAAGTTCCAAAGTAATGTTGCCTCTATCTCCATTAACTGACTTCACTCGCCAAACTAGCCTCTTCATCAGTCTCAATTGATGTAATAAGTTTGTTTGTGAAAGCATCCTGAGACATGGTTATTTGATCTAATTCAAATCGCAAGTTAGCTGATTTGCTTTGGCAACTTCTGATCTGATTAATAAAATATTGCTGATCCTTATTTAGATCTTTTTCAATATCAAATTCTTTGCCATCAATTGTTACAACATTATTATCCATTAAAATGGTACTCCACTTGCTGTAATTGGGTTCTTCATTAGTGATATTTGATTTGCTATACTATCTTCAATGTTCTTAACTTCATCAGTACCAAGAGCATCTTTTGCCCAACCAATCGCCACATCCTCACTAATATCTGCATACGCTACAAAATCACCTGATCCCAATGTTACTCCTACAGAGCCATATGATGAGCCAGTATTCCCATCACTATCTGTATCACTTGCTGTCCAATGAATAGTCGTTACTACATTAGCTTTTCCATCTTGTGTAATATCTCTATCCATTGATGCTATAGTCCATGTTACTGCCATTTTATGCTCCTTCTAGTGCTGTTATTCTTGATTCTAATTCTTGTATGGTTTTTACGAGTAAAGGTACTAGATGACTGTTATCAATTCCTTGTGGATCAATATTTCCATCTGCATCTACTTGATCTTTAGTTCCACTTACTGCTTGTGGCACAATTTCTTGTGTTTCATGAGCAATAAAACCAATAATTTTTGTAGTTAAATCTGTTTTAAAATTAAACTCACAAGGTTTTAATTGCTTGATTTGTGATGTAGCATCAAATGTATAATTTATATTATCTTTTAATCTGTAATCACTGCTTGTGGCATATGTTGTTGTGCTTCCACTTGTTCTAATTTGTCCAACATTGCCATTTGGATTTGCTAAAGTTAATTGTCCTGCTGAACTAGTAACAGCTCTTGCAAAAAAAACTCCTCCATTACCTTCTATCATTTTATTATTACTTGATGAAGAGTAACTGGTTGAACCTATTAAGAGATTACCACCAGCTTCAATACGCATACGTTCCGACCCAGTATTTGAACCAGTCCAAAAACTTAAACCACCTGCCGTTTGACTTTCCCTATAGCCAAACACACCTGCCGCCGCTGTGTATTGACTTGTTGGATACATAACTATACCTGCTAAATCTCCATTAGCATTATTTGAATTATTAATTATAAGACCTGAAAATGAACTATTATCTAATGTATTACCTGATTGGGCAACACTATTAACAATTCTTGCACGACCACCACTTATACTCAATTTGTCAGAACTTGATATCGAGGTAGTACCAATACCAACATTGCCTGAGGAATTAATACGCATACGTTCTGACCCAGCAGATATAAATCTCATAAATTGAGAACCATGATTATATTCAAACCCACCATCATATTCACTTGCACCTGATGTTCCATCTGAAAAATATAAAGCACCATTATTAGATGTGCCTGACCTTATTGTTATTCCATTTCCACCACTTGTGTTTCCTACAGTAAGTTCATCTGCACCAGCAACACCCTCTGTCGTATTGCCAATCATCACACGACCAGACGAATCAATACGCATAGCTTCTGAGCCATCAGTTGCAAACAACATATTATTAGTGTCGTGAGCATACTGCAAATAACCTCTAAATCTATCAGAACCAGAAGTACCATCAGCAAAAGCTAAATATTGACCAGTGTCGCTTGTTCCTCCAACAATCGTTATGCCACCTTGATTATCCGCTGAAAGAACTAAGTCTTTTGCATAATAGCTACTCATAGCAGTTGTCTTAATACCAACCCTATTATTAGTCTGATCAACATATAATGGAGTGCCTGATCCAAATGCCTCTTTTTGATGCGACATAATCTCCCTGACTGCATTATTCATGTCTGAGGGTAAAGCTGAATTTTCTGCTAGATTTACATCTCCCACCACTGTGTTGTTATTGGCGGTGGCATCATATTCGGTTAGTTTGTCTTTTGCCATTTAGATCTCCTGACTTTCCACAAAAGCCTTGTAATTAGCTTTGACTGTA
>Ga0181393_1000746_pt1 | contig 12074 bp, 13 predicted proteins | sample 16SPOviralmetaG_FD_130122 | JGI IMG/M metagenome (GOLD analysis project Ga0181393, IMG submission 130122) | Marine viral communities from the oligotrophic San Pedro Time Series (SPOT) site, San Pedro Channel, CA, USA - 16 SPOT_SRF_2010-10-21 | ecosystem: Environmental > Aquatic > Marine > Strait...
AAATCCCATAATATATATTTTGTTTGTAAGGTGAAATGCAAGTTGGCTAGTCTTGTTATAGCCAGTATCTTACATTTTACTTGTTTTTATGTCATTCGTCAATGACTTATAATTTTGTATCCCCTCCTAAAGGTACGTGTTCTACAATGATTTTGACGTCTCTTTTAATATCTTCAGCTTTAGTAGCTGTGTCTTTATTTTGTACATCTGCCAACGCTTCGGCGTCTGACATATATTCTTGACCTGTTATCATATTAGTTAAAGTAACTTCTGTTTCTGGTGTTAAGACTGGTGTTCTTGTACCATTAATCATCTCATATCTTATACTAGCTTTTTGCTCTGTAAATGGCACTATCTATCCTCTCTGTTCATTTCTAATAAACTGACTATTATATCTGGACCAGTAATATCTGATATCATTTTTAACTTATCGTTTTCTTCTAATATTAATATATTAACAATAAATTCATGATGAGCATCTGCTGCTATAGTTTTTTTCTGATAAAAATAAGTCACACTACTAGATTCAATTTTTATAGTAACAATTGCATCTCCAGCGCCTTCATTATAAATATGAATAGATTTAACTAAAGATCTAGAATTACTTGGAACTACATAAACATCTTTTTCAGTATTTGTTATTAAATCAGTATTTACTTTTTTATAAATATTAGCCATAGAACCACGTAAACCTTTCTTGATTTTCTTTTTGTTCTGTTAAGAATGTAGAATTTAATTGCTCTACAATTAATGCAATAGATCTATTAATTTGTCTTTGGTTATCTACTTCGTATTCTGCTTTAGGTTCTGGTATTCTTACATTTACTTTAGCCATTATCTTCTTCCATCGGGTTGCAAGTCAGCTTGAAACGTACCAAATCTCCACGCTTCACCTGATCCTGTGTTCTCTATTTTAAGCGCAGCATATCTACCGCGTGCTCTTGTATCTACTTTAGTCGTAGTTGAGTTAATTGTAAAGGGACTTAAAGTAGTATTAGTATTAGGGTCTGCAGGATAATCAGCTACAGATATAGTTACATTAGCATTACCTGTTAATGTTTTAAAGTTAGGTAAAAATCTACGCATAGCTAAAAAGTATTCAGCTGCACCTTGATCTGTCTGTAATGAAAAATCATAAGATTGTATAAAAGATGTTAAAGCTGTTGTTGAACCATCAGGATTAACTTGATCGGTCCCCGTTTCGTGCTCAAATAATGTTGTACTTCCTAAACCGCTTAGACCTACTACAGCAGGAAAAGCACCTGCACCATTTGATTTGTAAGAAGTTGCATAAGGTAAAGGATAAACTAATGAATCAATCCAACTTGTTCTAATAGAATTAGTGTTAGTTCCTGTATACCAATTACCCATAGGCACAGGTGCAGTAGTTATACCATAGTTATAAACTACATATCTATTATTAAAATCAGATCCTGTTGCAGGATACCACCAAGTAACTTCTGTAAATAAATTATTTAAACCTGCACAAATTTGTTGTCCTTTAGTTGTATCAATATCATCAAAGACATAGTCTTCAACACTACATGGTAATGTTTTAACTGTACCATCAAAACCAAAGAAACCATTATTACTCATCCAATAAGCAACACCATCTATTTCTGTAACAGCGTTCTTACCAATTAATCCACAGTTAGTTCCTACTTGTTCAAAACCAAATGTAAAAGGAGCTCCTATAAATCTCATTGTATACAAAGCATTGTCAGTCCAAATAAGAATAGTTTCCTTTGCAACGAGTGCTGATACGATCCGCGTTCCGTCTTGTAATCTAAATGAACCGGCTGTGTTTGTAGCTAGTGTAGTAAATTTGTTTAGTTGTTCTGAATCAGAGAATCTAATTAACATGTCATCTTGTGTAGTTGCATCACCAATAGTTTCTTCTGTACCAAAATGTATTAAGTGTCTTGTAGTTGGTGATACTAAAGTTAGTCTAGATTTTGTAGGATTACCTACAGCATCTCCAGCTGTGTTAGTTCCTATTACAGTTGCAAAAGGAGAATTAACACCAGTCAACGATCCGTCTGTACTTGGTGTTGTAGTTGAAGCGCGGTTTGATGTAGGATCTGTTGCTCCAGCATTCCAAGTAAAAGTTCTACCATTACCTATTGTTGCAATTAAAACTTCACCAAAAGTATCTAATGACCAAAGGCCAGGTTCTAGAGTTTGTGTTGATGCAGCTACAGCTGTTCCCCAACCTGTATCTGATCCACCTGTAACTACTCCGCCATATGTAGATATACCAAAACCATAACCATAAGATTGTTCTGCTGGTCCTACAACTTCGTAAGGTTGTATATCAACTGTGCCATCAGATGAAGTAGCACTAGCTGCGTTTGGTACTGTAGCTGTAAATGTAGTTGTGCTTGGTACAGTAATAACTTGTACTACTTTACCTTCTAAATCTGCATCTGCAATTCCACTTGAACCGGCAGCAAAGTTATTAAAGATAACCATATCACCAATAGATAAACCATGATCTACTGCTGCTCCACCATTTTTAGTTGTAACAGTTATAGTTGTTGAAGTGTTTGTAGTAGCAATACTAGATGTTAAAAATTGTTGTTGAACACCAGAGTTGTTAACTCTAAAAGGTGTTATATCAAAAAGTTGTCCTTCAAAATATATAAGTAAAAATTTATCTGTACCTACCGCAACATATCTGTTTCCATCGTTGTCAACAAAAGGTAACATCTTTCTTGTTACACCTACAATAGTTTGATCTAGTAAAGAAGCCCAACCTCCTATTTTTTCTGGAAGGCCATATCTAAATCTTACATTATCAGAATCAGTCCAACGACCAACAGCACCTACAGAAGTATCCTGTTTGTCTATTCCTGGTGCAAATTTAATTTTAGTTAGAGCCATATATTAGCTCCTAAGTATTTTTAAAAGTCCAACCTCTAGTAGTATTAATGTAAACAAGTGTTAATGATTGTCCACTTGTACTTAAAACTAAATTAGCTGCTGCACTATTAAGATTAGAACCATTAGGGTTGATAGTTAAATTGTTAGTAGCAAAACTTGCTAGGCCATCAATGATTGTAACTTCATCACCAACACTAGGTGTTGCCGGTAAGTTAACTGTAAATGGGTTATTGTTTGTACTACAAATTAATTGATCACCAGCTACAGCAGGGTAAGGCGCAAAGGTATCATTAATAGCATAGTATGCTTTTTGCATAATACCAATTGTTGTATTTGTACCGTCAGATACTAATAAAAGTTTTGCTCCTACAGGAACTGCTACTGCAGCACTTGATCCTGTTGTTAGTACACTTAAAGTTCTGTTTGACGTTCCTCTTACCGTTGCATCTTCTATAATAAAAACTCTAGTTGCTGTGCCTGTTGAAGTTACGTTAGGCATAGTTAAAGTTCTATCTCCAGCTAGTGTTCCTGTAAGTTTTAAATATAAATTTTTACCATTTGTTTTGGTACCATCAGCTAAACTTAAAGTAACATTAGCAGAAGCCATATCTACTGTTGCATATCCTGTTGCTGATTGTTCTAAAATTTCTAGATTAGTATTAGTTATGGTTCCCCATAAACCAGCTTTTTCACCAGTAGTTACTATTTCTAATGCTAGATCTTGTGAGTATGTTGAAGCCATATTATAAATCCGTATCTATATTTGTCCAAACGCTATCAGCATCTGGGTCAATGTTTTGCCATACAATAGCATTTATCGTGCCACTTGCCAAGGTAATTGGTTGTCCTGTTGGGCTAACGCTGGCATCAGCTGTAATTGTTACTGTACCTGTCGTTAACGTTTGTGGGTTTCCTGTAACATCTGCCGTCGCTCCAGCAGTAACTGTTATATTTCCCGTTCCAACCGTTAATGGACTACCTGTTAATTCAAAACTTGCGTCTCCTGTAATAGTGACAGTTCCAATGTTAACATTTAAATCATCGCCATTAACAATTTCAATAATATTATTAGCAGCAATACTTACATTACCAATATTAATTGTAAGTTGATTACCTGTTACGACAACTTTTACATTGCCTAAATCTAAATTCGTAGCTGAAAACGGAGCTTCAGCAAATGCATTAATACCTAATAACATTTATAATCCTATTCCCTTAAATCCCAACTTTGTGTAGATTCATTCCAATTATATTCATTACCATCATCAGGTTTAGCAACTGGAGATTCGTAAACACATGTTGTCTCATTTAAAATCCAAGAATTAAAAGGTTTAGGGGGTATAAAAGCGTTTCTATCTTCATCATAGGTATGACCTATTCCAGCAAAGTTTTTTCTAATAGTAGCATTATAAGAAGTTTGTTTCCATAATGACCAACCTGTTGTACCTTCTAAAAATTGAACTCCTAAAACTTCTTGTTCAACTCCATCAGCATCTAATAATACATTATCATTAACGCTTACTACATTTATAACTTTATTATTTAATCCTATTTTTGCAAAATGTGCCATAATATTTTTCTATGTTGTATATGTTCCTGTTCCTGTAAATGTTATAATTGTTTTTCCACTAACACCTGTAGCCACTGTTGGACTTCCTGTTATAGTTCCTGAATAATCTGCATCTGGAACACTTAAAATAACCACACCTGATCCACCATTTGCACTATTACCATAAGAAGCTTCAGGTTGGTCTCCACCTCCACCACCACCACCTAGATTAGTAGTACCAGCAGTTCCATTTGCATTAGCAGCAGTATTTCCATTACCGCCTCCACCTGATCCTCCAGCAGGAGTTGTGCCTACTGGACTTGTAGGTGGATCTAAGTTTGAACCTGAAGCACCACCACCCGCATAATAAACTGCTGATCCTGTAATACTTGATTGAGTTCCATTTCCACCATCCATACCTTGTGTAGCTGGAGCTGTTGGACTTCTTCCGTTAGAACCAGCAACGCCTGAAGCGCCACCACCACCACCGGAACCACCAACACCAGTACCACCAGTACCACCATTACCACCAGAAGCACCTTGTGATGGACTTGTGCTTGGAGTGTTACCACTACCAGCTACATAATTTGATCCACCATTTGAATCTCTACCACCGCCACCGCCGGCTCCACCATTTGAACCTTTACTTTTTGGATCGTTACCATAATTGAATGCACCATAACCACCACCAGTAGATGTAAAAGTTGTAAATCCTGAACCAGCTAAAGAACTATCTCCACCATTAGTACCATTATTACTAGTATCAACATTAGTACCAACACCACCTGCGCCCACTGTTGCAGTTAAAACTGTACCAGCAGTAAAAGTTGTTGTAGCATTTCTCATACCACCTCCACCTCCACCACCTGAACCAGCAGCTCCACCACCAGCAACTACTAAATAATCTATTGAGTAAGTTTGAGGGGTTTCATTAGTAACATCATCATCTGAAATTGGAATCCAACCTTTAGTTGCTCCAGAGTAAACAATATTAACTGTTTGACCATTTGTGTTATATTCCGGATTAGGTGAACTAAATCCTTGATAATTTAAACTATTTTGATTTATTATAATTTTGTTTGTTGCCCAATTTCTTGCATAGTCTACAAAAATAATTTGATCTCCTACATTTGCTGAACCTGGAAGTGTAATTGTACAAGTATTAGATGTTGTATCTATCCAATATCCATAACCTACTACAGCATTTAAAGTAGCAGCTGTAACAATAGAAGATTGCCAAGCAGTATCATCAACATCTACTGCAGCAAAAGATAAGTTACCTGAACCATCTGTCTTTAAAAAATAATCATTAGTAATAGATTGTGGAAAAGTTAAAGTGTAATTTTGAGCTGACGAATGTGGCGGAGCTTTTAGCTTAATACCATGAGAATTCTCACTACAATTTAATTGAATGTAACCATCTGTTTGACCAGACGTTCCTTTAATTGTAGCTCCAGGTGTACTAGAAGTAGATATTAAATTTAGTTTATCTGTTGTGACGTTTGCGTCTGTTATCCCTGGTGTTTTTATTTTTGTTGTCATAATCTATTTTGCGTTTGCCGGTATATCATTTGTGCCAACTAAAGGTGCTTCTGCGAAGGCCATAAAGAAGTATTCACTTCCATTTTCTCCAAACTGTTGGTTGCCATCATACATTTTAAAACCATTTGAATACATATCTAAAACAACACCACTTGCATCTCCTGCTGAAGCATTAGGATAAAGTTTAAGATTTGCAACATTAGATGGATTTCTAGCAGTATCTAACATCCACCAATCATAATTTGCTCCAATATATTTTCCAATAATTAAACTTGGTTTAAAGCCAGTATAAATAAAAGCTCCATCTGAACCTGAAGAATTTCCAGAATATTTTCCAAATTTAGAAAAACCAGTTATTTGTTTAAAGCAATAATAGACCATTGTTTCTGTTGCAGAACCACCTAGACCCCAAGCTGATTGGTCTGAAGAAAATAAAGTAGCTGTTGGTGCTACGCTGCTTGGATAAAAAAATCTATCATCATTCACTAAACCTGCATCACTTTGTAGTGCTAAATTTTGATTCCAACCACCTAATATATCTCCTGCACCTATTTTCCAAGCTGTTGCGTAATCTCTACCTTTACCAATAATAACATCAGGTACTGCCCCAAGTCCATGAGGAACAGTTTTAACATTTTGCATAGTAGCAGTTACAATAGAAAATCCTGCTGTTGTGTTTGCTGATACAGTTACGTTAGATGCACTTCCACTTGAATCAGCTGAACCAGCTCCGTTAGCTTTCCAATTCCAAGATACCCAATTTTTAGCATTTGTATTAACTGAACTATCACTACCTAAAGTAAATCCATCACTATCAAAAGATTGTAAAGCATTGCTTTCTGTAACTTCTGCATTAGTCAAATTAGGAAAAAGACATTTTGTTGCTGCTCTTACTGCATCTGTAACTAAATGATTTGTTGAACCATCTGTTCTATTTTTAACCCAAGTCCAATCAGGTTGAAAGCCAACTCCAGTAATAGCATTAGTTGAACCATTACCTGTGTAAAGTTTTGATTTAAAGTAATCTTTTGCGTCTATTGAATAAGCCATTATGTGTTCAGTCCTTTTGTTGACATAGGTTGATACGATGTTGGTACATCATATTCAAATATACCTGGTGTTGATGCTGCTGTTCCTGCTGATGATATAGCAGTTGTTCTAAAATGTCCATTACCACAGTTCCAAGATATAGTATCTGAACCGTATTTTGTTTCTGAATAAGGAGTCCATATTCCTGCTACAGGAATTGTATAAGCACCTGTACCACTTGCACCACTTGTTGGGTTTCCACTATTTTGCCAAGTGCCATTTTTTCCTAAATATAATTTTAGGTTATCAAGGTCCATTGCAAACATTAAAATATCATTTGCTACATAAGTAGGATAATCACTTGTTCCTGTTACAGAATTACTATATCTAACTCCACTACTATTTTGCCAACCAGCAGCTATAGCATCATCTGTCCACGCTACATCTCCAGTGCTTCCAACTTTTTGATTTAAATCAACATTAAGATTAGCAATTCCATGTCTGTGTGTAGTATTTGAAGTTGAACCCCAAACACCTTCTATTTTTACCTCCCAATAAAATTTTCCTGATGAAGCAGCAAATGTTCCAGGTATAGCATTCCAATAGTTTGGTGATTGAGAACCATTATAAAGATTTCCATTTCCCATAGCAGTAAAAGCAGCAGTTGTTGGTGATGCTCTATTCATAGTAGCAAAAACATTACTAGGACAAGATTCAGTTTTAGTTAGTGTACCACCACCTAATGTAAAGTTATTAGAATTACTTGATTCATCTGTTAAACTATTTCCATTTTTAAGAATTAAAAATCCATTAGCACCCCAAGCTACACTAGGAGTAATCGTAGTTTTTATTTTCCATTGACCCGTAGTCGAATCTGTTTCACCAAAAATTCCTGGTAATTCTTGTGTACCATCTATAAAAGCAAAGTAACTCATTACCCCTTGAAAATAAGCGTTATTATTAAATCCATTAGCACCTATATCAACACCATAACCACCACTATTAAGAGTAAAAGTTTGATCTGACGGTGGAAAAGTATTTGCTGAACTATCTAAAACAGTTTGTTGAACTCCGTTTAAATAAAATTTTACTCTATCACTTGCAGTTGTTTGAGTGCTATCAACAGCCATTACTAAATTATAAAATGCAGAAAAATCTCTTATATTATTTTCCCAAATAAGTTCAGTATTGTTTGAACCACCATTTCTATTTTGAAATCTAATTCTTCCTGATGTATCTGAAAAATGAATATAAGTATAATTATTAGTGCTATTATCATCAGAATAAATTAACTTCATTTCATCAGCAACTTGTGATGCTTGAAACCAGCAAGAAACAGTAAATTTTTTATTTTCTGTTGGTGATCCTTGTGTTCTTGTTAAATATGTTGTAGCCATTAATTAAATTGTCCTCCCCCCGTAGCCCCGTAAGAACTACTGATTGTAAAGTTTCTGCTTGACGTTTGATTTTGTGCATCCGTCGCAACTAAGGTAAATGAGTACGTCGTTGCGGCCGTAGCTGATCCGCCAAAGTTAGTTGATGATATCACACCTGTTGAACTGTTTAAAGTACAATTTGCTTGTGAAGCATTTGTTAAAACGTTTGTAGATTCAGAGTATACAATAGTATCTCCTGTTGCTGAAACTGTTACTAATGTGCCGTTTGTATTTCCTGCAAATGTACCAAGTGAACCAGCAGTTGTTTGCCATGCTGGTGCGTCTGAAACTGTTAAGACTGCTGAAGAAGATCTTACAGCTAATCCGTCTGTGTTTTCAATTCTTATATAATATGTACCATCAGTTGTTAAAGTTCCAACAGCTGTAATCTGTGTTGCTGAATCTATAGTTACTGAATCAGCAGGTATAATAGCACCTGTTGAAAGTATAAAATCTACATGAGCTCCTGCAGCAAAGTTAGTTCCTGCAATTGTAAAAGTTGTTTGTGCGTTTGTAGCTATACTTGGTGAAATAGAACCAAAAGTTGGAAAATTTAAAACAGCTTGAATATTAATAGATCCACCTAATGCAACTGCTGTACTGTTGATTGTGATTGCACCATTACCTGTTAGTGCAGAGTTTGAAACGGGTGTACTTAATTTAGCTTCTGTAACTGCTCCATCATTTATCTTTGCTGTTGTTACAGCTGAGTCTGCTAATTTTCCTGTAGATACTGTACCATCGCCTGGTGTTGAAATTAATCCAAAACCATTATGAATAATAAAATCATTCGTCTGTGAAGACGCCATTGATGTTGTAAAGGTAATTGTTGAGCCATCTATGCTGAACGTGGCTGGTGATTGAATAACACCATCAACTGAAATAATTAAAGCGGCTTCAGATACAGGTACAAAAGCTGCAGAGTCTTGAGTTAAGTTATATGGTCCAGCTGAATTAGTGAACGTAATAACATCAAGAACTGATGCGTTTGATATATCTCCTGTTCCTCGTCCTATATAAGCCATATATTATCTTGCCGTTGTAGGCAGTCCTCCGTCTACGTTTGCTACTAATGGTGATTCTGCGAAGGCCATGTAAAAGTATTGATTAGCACTTGTATTTATCCCACCATCTGTTGATCTAATTTTAAAACCACCAGAAACAAGGTCTATATCGTCATTAGTAAGTTCAGCATTAGAAATATTTGCTCTTAAAAGATAATTATCAGGATTATATCCTAATCTTTTAGAATCAAACATCCACCAATCATTTCCTGCATGAGAAGATTGTTTAAGCATAATCCAACCAGGTTTAAATCCTGTATAAATAAACGAACCATCTGCACTTCCGTTACCATCATAAACTCCAAATTTACTAAATCCTTTTATAGGTGCAAAAACATAAGCTACATAATCTTGACCAGCAGTTCCAAGAACTCCTACATTGACTCCAACTGTGCTAGAGGTCATTCCAGCACCCCAAATATTTGATGCGTTACCAGCCGCATCACTTAGGTCAAGCTGTAAATACTTACTTTCAGGTGAAGATAATGATGAATTATAAACTTTCCAACTTTCAGCATGGCTAGTACATTTAAAAATAACTAAACTTGGTGTAACACCTAAACCATGTCCAAAAGTTTGATTTCCTGAACCTGATAATGTTACTGTAGAAATACTAAAACCTGATGTCGTATTAGCTGATGTGTATGTTGTGTTTATAGTTCCGTCTGTATTTGATGAACCTTGACTACCACTTGTTCTCCAATGCCAAGCTACATAGTCATCACCTACTCTATTATTAAATCCATACCCACCTGTGTCTGCACCTATTGTTGTGTCTGATGAACCAAAAGTTAATCCACCACCAATAGTTTCTTGTACAGCAGTTCCATTTGAAGCAAGAAGTTTATCTCCACCTCTAACTATATCAAATAGACAATGACCATTTGTATAATCTCTATTTTTAATCCAAACCCAACCTACATTATCCATAGTAAGAGTTTGCGTATTACCATTATTATTACTTCCTGATTGAGTGTAAGTTTTAGTATTAAAATAATCGCTTGGTTTTATAATTGTGCTGTATGCCATAGTTTATCCTTATCCGTATGTGTTTAAATTTTTAGTGCAAAGCGTATAATATCCTGTTGGGACCGCGTACTCCATTAATCCATGTCCTGCTGCGTCTGCATTAGATGATGTTACAGCAGTTGTTCCAAAAAATCCATTGCCGAAGTTAAATGAAGAAACTCTTGCAGAACTTGTTCCATATCCTGCGAAAATTTGTAATTCATCACTTGAGCTATTTGTAAAAGTTAGTGTAGCATTTGAACCTGTTGCAGGATTACCTGAGTTAAACCAAACACCATTTACACCAATCCATAATTTACCAGCATCAACATCTACTGCACCCATTAAAATATCATTAGCTCCTGATGCAATTGCAGTTGTATAAGTGCCTGTATTTTGTGAAGTATCATTATTTGTGTATTGCCAACTTGTAGTAGTATTTGACATTAATAAATAAACTCCACCACCACCTGAGCCACCATAGTAGGCATTTGCATTATCCGTATCTAAATCAGTAGTAAAACCTGATGTAATTAAACCTATTCTTGTGTTAGTACCACTTTGGTTTTGCTCCCAATAAAATTTACCTGATGGCATACCTAATGTGCTTCTAGTATTGTATGAATAATTTGATAAAGAATATGTAGTGTTACCATTAGATAATGTAGAATTACCACCACCGACATGAATACCATTTAAAGTAGTAAAAACATTACTAGCATTATCTTGTGTTAAAGTTGGTGTGCCTGAAGCTGTAAATGTATTATTATTTCCTGATGTATCTGTTCCAGGAGAAGATGTATCCATTTTTAAAAAGAAACCATTATTTCCATAAGTAACAGAAGGACTAGTTTTGATCTTCCAGATTCCGCTAGACGAATCCGTTTCCCCAAAGTAACTTTGATCATATGCTGTGCCATCTACAAAAGAAACGTAACTCATTAATCCATCATAGTAATAATCTGTTCCAGATCCTTCTCTACCAATATATCTAGTTGCTCCAGAAAGATTCATACCTGGAACAGCGTTAGATTGAATTGCAGATGCACTTCCCCAAGTTGTTGCTACACCATTAATATATATTTTTTTTTGATCGGCTGCGGACGCTTGTGTACTATCATAAGCAAATACTAAATTATAAAATGCTCCCACATCTCTAAAAACTTGTGTAGTTGAATTTTCTGCAGCATTGCCGGCTGCATCTCTATTGTACCAATATAATAGATTATTAGAACCAAATTTAATTAGTTCAATCGTAGTACCTGATACTACTCCAATTAAAGTTTGTTCAACACTTATGTTAGATCTCTTAATCCACATAGATAATGTGTATTTTGTAGCTCCTGTTGCTGTGCTAGCTGCTCTATATAAAGTTGTTGATGCCATAATATTTCCTAGTTAAACTGTGTTGCTCCTTCTGCGCCTACAGAAATCGTCATAGTAAATGCTCTGTCAGCTGTTTGCGATTGTGCATCTGAAGCACGGATCGTGAACGAATATTCTGTTGTAGCAGTTGCTCCGCTCTCTGTACCTGATATCACACCTGTAGATGTATTTAAAGAT
>Ga0181393_1000749_pt1 | contig 12059 bp, 6 predicted proteins | sample 16SPOviralmetaG_FD_130122 | JGI IMG/M metagenome (GOLD analysis project Ga0181393, IMG submission 130122) | Marine viral communities from the oligotrophic San Pedro Time Series (SPOT) site, San Pedro Channel, CA, USA - 16 SPOT_SRF_2010-10-21 | ecosystem: Environmental > Aquatic > Marine > Strait...
TGACGGGGAAGCGGTAAAAGATGTTTTTAAAACTTTTAAGGAGATTAATCAATTAGAGTTGGTTAGGCAAGCGGGCATAAGACAAGACTATATAGATCAATCTGTAAGCTTAAACTTAGCATTCCCGTCTGAGGCTCCACCAAGATGGTTAAACCAAGTACACATTGAAGCATGGAAACGTGGAATTAAAACATTATATTATGTACGAACAGAAAGCGTCTTACGCGGCGACATTGCTGCTGCGGCTATGGATCCTGATTGCTTGTCTTGCGACGGTTAGTTGCGAAGATGAAGAGGATTATTGTGTAATAACGTTGACTACAGTATGGGATGAGTCAACAAATACTTATGTTACGATAGAAGAATCTTATTGTGAATATTATTAATTAAATTTTATATTATGACACTTAAACAAAAAGTACAAAAGCTAGAAAAAGAATTGTTAGAAGCTAAAGCTAAAGCTGCTAACTTAATACTTGATACACAAGATAATGTGTTTACACAAAAAGAACTTGAAAGAATTAGGTTCTTAGAAATATGGGCTATTGTTGGACCACTCGTTGGTATTGGTATTGGTTTAATATTTTAAATAATTAGAGGGGTGCTACTTAATTGTAACACCCCCTTTTTTATTATACATTGCCAAAACCGCCCTCCTCAGTATCTAGCATAAATCTTGATGCTGGATTAGACTCGTTATACACCGGGTCTTCTGGCACATCAGACATACCTTGAGCAATATGATCTTGGTTTAATGCAAATCCAGTTTTTCTATCGCCATTTTCATCTGCAGGTGCTTCTCCATCTTGTTTCAGAGTATTTTGCAAAATTTCTGCGCTTCTTGCTTTAATACCTCTTAAATTATCAAATCTTCCCATAGCTTGTTCGCGGCTTAAAATGCCTTTGCCTTCCATTTTATCGGCATATCTTTCGCGCTTAGCGTCTACTCTTTCTTTGTGTTCCGCAAACCTTTTTTGTTTGCGTTCGTCTCTATCACGTATACGCTGCTTTTTGTCTTCGCCGGCTTCGTCAAATGATGTATATTTTTTACTTAAATTTATGTCTTTATCAACTTTTGACACAAATTCTTCAGAAGCTTTTTTATAAAATTTTTCTTTATCAAATCCAATCATAATTATACTTTTAAACCGTTAGCCCGTTTTTCCCACGGAAGTTTTGTATCACCCTCTAAACGAGCAACACCGTTATACATTATTTTTTTGCCTTGCAACCTTGGGTATGCTTTACCATCCCAATATACGTTAGCATTGTCGTAATTTAATCTACCAGATTTCATGTCTGCTAAGTGACGTTTTTCATGTGTTATCACTTCTTTCTTTTTAGCAGGCGATAATCCCTTTTTAACTTGAATAGTACCATCTTTGTGTGCTTTACCTAAAACACCATTTTCTAATGGTTCTTTTTTATTTAATGGATTACCTTTTGTGCCGGTTTTTTTAGTCCCCGTTTTTTTAGTGCCTGTTTTTTTTGAAGATGATTTGCCCCCCATTTGCTCGCCTCTTTTTTTCCTAAGATCAACTAAATCTACATCTACAGAATAAGGAGACCAACCTAAACCTAATAAAACATTTTGCCAAGCATCATTATACTCAGTGCTCATTGCGTTTATGTTTTCTAGCTTTTTAAATACTCTATCTGCGGGTACATTAAGAATGCCCGAAACATAATTAGCATATGCATAATTTTGATAAAAAGGGCTGTACTTATATTGTCTCCAGTCTTGATACCTTTGAGCCTCTACAATGTCACCAATCTTTTTACTAAGCGGTGGTGATATGCTTAAACCTTTTTGCACAAGAGTGAGGGCACCATTGTAAACTCTTTCACCTTTTTTTCTTTTTTGGTTTTGGTCATATAATTCCATACCAAGATTTTTAAGAGCTGCAATTGTTGCACCCGCATAACCCATACCTCTCAATGTACCGTCAACTATGCTGTTAAGAGCGTAGGTTAATTTCCTTTCGTCATCTTCCGTAATCTCGTCTTCGTCGTCTAAAAACATAGAAAACAATGCGCTTTGTAATGTAGTAAATATAAGATTTTGCGCTACACCATAATAAACTATTTTAGAAGCGTTAGTTTTCCAGTCGCCTCTTCCGTTAGCTAAATCAAGTACAGCTTTTTTAGTTAGTCTAGCATATTGCAATGGTGTATTAGCAAATGCTAATATAAGTCTACCAATATCTGAAGCTTGTTGTCTTGAAACTTTATCAGGTCTTGAAGACTGCTGAGATTTTTCAGCAATCTCTTGAAACTCAATCATCGTTTGTTTGACAGCATCCGTTTCGGATACGCCTTCTTTAACTAATTTATTTATATTATTACGATACCAGCTAGCACCTCCAAAAGCTATGGCAAAGCTATCGCCGTACTGAGTCGGTAAGAACCCAGCTTGTAAAAGCTTTTTATGCGTTTTAGTAAACCAATTCCCTGGCTCTGTATTAGCAAGATCAGCAGTATTTATTTCAATTTTTAATCCACCTCTTCTTTCTAATAAAAAGTCAGAATTAAATAATGATCCAAAGTCTTTTGCAAATTGCGGCACATCAGCCATTGCTTTAGCCATCATGAACGGATTATTAAAAGTCCAATTCATAAAGTTAACAGCAGATAATTGCTGCAATATAGCAGACCTAGTATTAAAAGCCATAATGTTAGCAACAGATGCATTCAACCAATTTAATGCTTGGTTAAATTCTTTGTCTTTACCTTTCTTACGGTTAACACCAGTTTCCATTCTTTCTAAAACATTTTCTAACGCATCGGTAAAGTCGTTGCCGTGGCGTTGCAAAATTAGACTCATGTTTTGATCTGAAAATATTTGGTTTTTATTTTTAATAAATTCAGTTAAAAAATCAGACCTTTGAGACTTATTAGAAACATTGGCTAAATCAGTTTGTATACTACCGCCTAGCCAATCGGGCGTAATAGGAGGGTAGCCTTCTTTTAATTTAGTTATATTAGCAAGATCATCAGCAAAAGCTTTTAATTTAGGATCACTTTGAATAATGCTAAGTAAATCCACAACATCACCTTTACTTATATCTAGATCGTATCCAGCACCGTTGAAAAGATAAGCTCTAACTGCTTGTTCTTTGTTGTATAAGCCATCAAGAACTTTTTCTTTTAAAACTTTTTTATTTTTGTATCTTTTCTTTAATGCTTTATAATCTCTAGCTAAAGTTACTTTTGAAGTTTCATATGCACTTATGCCTTGTGCAAAAGGTGTCATTATATTGTCTTGAAAAAACTTCATTTGTTTTTCGCCAACTTTGCCTTTGCCCAAAAATGTGTATAGCAACCCTTCAAAATCATCTGCCCCAGGCGGAACATATATATTAAATTTTTTAAATATAGATCCTTTTGTAGGTTTTTTAGATCTTAATATAGTGTCAAATTCATCTTCAAGAGATTTTGTTTCTGCTTCTTTTGCAACTTGAACTTTCTTTTTAACCCCAAGATCAGTTAACATTTTATTTACAGCCGCTACATTTTTAGGGGCGTCGTCTGCAAAAAATAAATCATTATAGCCTTCAGATACCTTTTCAGCCATCCAATATGCTTTAGCACCCGGAGTACCATCGCCTAAACCAGTAATATTATCTAAAGGTACACTAATACCTAAAGCAGATCTTAAAAAGCTTTGTATAGACTCAGCAGCTGCAGCGGGCCTTGCGGTTAAAACAAATACATCACGATCGCCCTTTGCTTCAGTTAATCTTTTAGCAAGAACAGCGAGCGGACCTTTTTGTCCCTTTTTAACTGTATCAAACTCTGAAAAGTCAAATTGAGCGCCAAGCTCTGCGAGCTCCCCGGATTGCTCCGCAAATTGTGCAGCTGTTAAACTACCTGTAGTACCATCAGGAAGCAAATAAAGCACGTTAGATTTGCTTTTAGCAAGCGTATCGTCAAAGTCAAACACTCTAGCTTTCTTTTTAGGTGCTTTTTTATCCATTGCCGCAGCTCTGGCTTTGCTTAAAACACCCAATCTTTTATTAATTTCATCGGTGCTTAAATCTTTTGTATTTACGCCAAGATCTTGTAAAAGCTTTTCGCCCTCTTTTCTTATATTTTCTTGAGCAGCAGCTACGCCAGCTTCATTATAAACAGCGAGCCTAGCTCTTGCAGGTGTATTAACATCTTCGATTTCTTGTGTAGCTACTCTAGCAAACTCAAGCCACTCTGCTTCAGACATGTATTTCTTAACATCTTGATAGCCAGCGTCTATAGCTTTAGTTAAACTTTTACCTGCTTTATAGGTTGCTTTAAGTGTGCGCAACCCACCTATTAGTACATTTAAACTAACATCCTTTGCAGCTAATAATAAGAATGGATCAACGGCAAAACCTTTTGTGCCAGTAAGCTCTGTAAGTTTGGCTATAGCTCTATCAATAACAAACTCAAGTTTATCTTCAGTTACAACCTCGTTAGCAGCTTTTATAGCGTCAGGAGTTGAAGGACTTTCTACTCCTATTTCCTCAGCTACTGTTTTATTAGTTGTAACATTACTAATTTTATTTAAATCTAAATTAGCTGCCGACATTCTTTTTATGCCAGCATTATCATCAAGCATACTTACGCCTTCAGGTAAAGATTTAGTTAACTTATTTTCAGCTATAGACTGATCGTTCTTTTTAGATTGTAATACTTGAAAAAAGTTTTTATTCCATTTGGGTTTTAATTGGTTTACTTGATTAAAATGAATCATAGCTATTAAACTCAATCCCGCTACATTAGCCGGAGGAGTATGCTCTTCAACCGTTTTTATTCCTTTATTGTAAGGGCCTACTGTGCCATGCTCAAATTTATCTACAATATGAGTTATAGGCGCAGAAGTTTTAATCCAACCCGATGTTGCTTGTAGCGCACCTGTAATAAATAAAGAAGCTAATTCTATAGGAGCTCCATTTTTGTTTACAGCATCATTTAATATTTTTACTATTAAATCACTTGCTTTTTGATTTTTTATAAATCCAAGCTGATTTTCTTTTAAAAATTTTTTAGTAGCTTCTTCGTTGCCTTCAATTTTTTTAGGTATTGTAACTCTTTTTAAATCTGGAGTAGCATAAAATTGATCATTTTCCTTAGCAGCAGCCAGAGCATCTAGCCAAGCCTTTCCTTTTTTACCGTTATATAAGCCTCCTCTTGAGGGCCTAATTTCATTAATAAATTCCGCTGGGGGGTTATATAAATGTACTCCATTCTTATTTACTGAAGCAAACTCCCCTTTTACAGAGGTTCCATCAAATAATACATAATATTTAGGAGATTGTTTTGTAGGTCTACTTAATGATTCTGCACCAAAATTTTGTAATTGTGATGCCTCAAGAAGCCAAGACGGAATTTTATTAGTTTTTATAAAGTCTAACATTTGTGCTTGTTTAGCCTTTATGTCAGTTTTTAAATTAATAGTTATTTGATTAATTCCTAATAACTTATGTATATTACCAGAATTTATTTTAATACCAGCAATTTCAATATATGCTTGCTTTTGATCATCTGATATATTATTTTGTTCAAATATATTTTTTCCAACAATATTACTTTTAACTTCTTGTTTTAATTGGTTTATATCTTTATAAGTTGACCTCAAGTCGTTATCAGTTTCTAATAAGTTTACAGCTTGTGCCGATGCAATTGAAACAGCAACCGCTTCTTTAAACCTCAGTTGCCTATTTGATCTAGTGTTTTTAGCAACAGAAGGATCAGTTAAATAATTTATTAAAGACTCTATACCAACATTGCTAAACGCGGCTTTTTCTAATTTACCATTTTCTTCAACCAGCATGCCAAAATTTTTAAAAGTATTTCGGCTTTTGCGCATACCCTCTACGGTCAATGCATCATACAAGTTTTCAGCATTTTCTCGTACTGTTTGTGAAAAAGGCTTTTTTGTTTTAGTGTCTTTACCAAAAAATAAATCTATTGCTGGTTTAAATGCTAATTTAAAATCATCAGCAATATTAGTTTTAAACTTTTTAGTATCAGGGTCAGCATTCCTTAATAAAATATTTTTAATTTTATTTGTGTCAAACTTAAGTCCTAGCTTTTTATGTGTTTCAATTTTTTCTTGAGCCTCTTCAAAAGCTTGAACTTCTGGAAGTATAGTTTGTTGGTCTAGCTTAGCATCTTCAATTGTTGAATCAAATGTTTGCTTAAGCATTTTATTTGCAAGCCTATTTGCTCTAAAATTTTCTAAATTACTTATATAACTATCTAATCCCCCTTTTGAAGCATCATATTCTGTGGCCGCAATAGTCATTATTTCTTGGCGAACATCTGTTTGAAATTTATCCCTAAGATAACCTCTTTTTGCCTCTGGCAATGCTCTATCATATATTCTTTTTGTAATAGCTTCTATTATAGGCTGAGAAGCATCACCGATTTCTTTTATAGCGCGTTCTTTGGAGGCATTGTTTTTCCACGTTCCTGTTTCAGGGTCTACAGCATTGTCATATATTTTTTGTAACGTTGAATACTGTTTTTTTGTTTTTAATTTGCCGTCTTTATTTCTAATATCTGGCTGTTTAGAAACTTCAATTAAAATATTACTTAGCTTTTCATTGCTTTGTTTAATAAATCCAAGTTCCCCCTCAAGCGCAGATTGTAAAGTTTCAGCAGTAGAATCATTTTCTACAAGCAAATTTTGTTCAAGTTTTATATCTTTAACTTTTTTAATAGAGTTATCAATTTCTGACTTTATATTATTAATGCTTGAAATTTGCTCTTCTGTTAATTTAACACCAATATCTTGCCCTTTTCTTATTTCAGCTTTTATATTGCTAAGCTCTGCATCAATGCTTTTTTTGATACTTGGTTTAAATTTATCAGCGGCCTGTTCGTATGTTTGCACAAGTACCCCTAGATCAGCAATATTATTGCTCACCGTACCTTGCGTATAAGTTGGTGCTAAATCTCTTAATGTTTTAGCCGCTTTTCTTAGACCTCTTGTTCCACCAATAAATATTCTTGAGCCAATTAAAGATTGAGCAATCACTTCTGGTGCTTGATCTTTAAAGTTTTCCCAAACATATTCTGTTAGTTCTTCTCCTTTTAAATTTTTACCAATGCCTTCATTTAATAATTCTACAGGTAACTGAGCAACTTCGGTGCCGGTTTCTGCTACTGCAGCGCCAGTGCCTGTTTTGCTTAGCTTGGTACTCATTAAAGATTTAGCTAATTCTCTATTACCTTTCTGATATATTTTTTTAGAAATAGCTTTAGTCATGCCTTTGAATCCTAAATACTCTAATCCAGTTGCTAAGGTAGATAAGCCTAAAGGAATGCCAAATTCTTGCTTATTTTCTTTTGACAATTTAGTTAAAGCTTCTGCTTCATCTAATTCAGGATATAATAATTTTGCTTTTTCTAAATTATAATTATAATAAAAATCAGGAGCAATTTGGGCAAACATTACAGATGCTGCGGCCGCTCCTCCTACTACTGGGTTACCGCCAGAAAGAACTGTTCCCGCTGCTCCAGCCACCATACCTGGTATAGCAGAAGTAGCAACATTCGCAGTACCGTCTATAATGCCAAAAAATAAATCCTCATAATTGGTTTTACCGCCTGTACCTGAATTAAAACTAGCTATAATGCCAGGAGAAACAGCCATTTCGGCTAAAGCCTCTTCATTCTCAACTATATCTTTATTTAATTCAAATAGATTTTTTTCATAGGCTTGTTCTTCAAGTTGCTTTACTATTTGTATGGCTTTTTCTGGGTCTGCTTTAAATGTTTCAGGATATAATTCTTTTGCTTTATTTTCTACTTCGGCCTTGAAAAATGAAGATAAGGCTTGAGCACCAGATTGCCCATATACAGATGCTCTCCCTCCTATAAAAAACTTAGGCGCTTCATATTTTTTTGATTGCTCTTTAAATTCCTGAACACCTTCTGTTTTTAATTTATCAAGTTTTAATTCCATACCTTCTTGCATAGTGGGTAAATTATTATTCCACCATGAAGAAAGTTTTTCTAAAAAAGGAACATCCTCTGACCTTTTGTCGTCTATAACCAGTTTTGTTTGTTCTGGTAAAAAGCTGGCTGTTTGATTTATATTTTTGCCGTTTTTTTGCCACGCTCTGTACGCGGGCAACCAAGCCTCTTCTCCTTGAAAGTTTTGTTTTATATAGTTTGGAGTAATTTCTCTTTGAAGCTCGCTTTCCGTTTTTTCCCAGTCTTTAAATTGGCTTTCTACTTCTTTTAAATCTTTTTCAGTGTACTGCTGTAAATCCGAAGAACCACTTTCCTGCTGCAACACCATATTGTTTTCGCCTGCCGCAGGTGCAGCTATCTCTGTAACAGGTTCTATCTTTTTTGCTTCATCTAAACTATTTTGGCCAAGCATTTCTGCTTTTTTATCATCAACGATAGATTGAATTTCTTGATTAGTTTTTCCTTGCACTTGCAAAGAATCTACCAATGATTGCAACTCGTCTAATTGTTTTTGTGTAAGCATGTTAATTATATATTAATACCTTTATAAGTTTGGTTTGAAGAAGATCTAGATATTGAAGGCATAGGCATATTTGCTATATCTTTAAATTTTTCTATGTCCTCCCCCAACTCATCATACGGAGTATAATCGTCGGATGTATATGCCGCAGCTTTTGCTTCTGAATCTTTTATTTTTTTTGATTTAAAAAACTTTCTTGCAAATTCTTGTGCGCTTTCTCCTGTTTTAATTTCAAAAGTACCGCCACCGCCTTGAGGTTTAACAACCCAGCCTTCATCTGCTCCTAAATCATCACCAGTCATAAACCCTAATGATTCTAGTACTGTTTTTAATTCTTCGTTTGTATTCGGCAAGGCACCTGTGTATACTCCGGCTTTGTTTTTTGTAAATAAAGGTTTACCATTAAATCTTGCTTCTTCTAAATCGCTTATTGCAGTTTCAAGCGCTGTTGGAGGTTTTCCTTCGTTTGAACCTGGGTTTTCAGCCTTTAAAGCATCAGCTTCAGCTTTTCTTGCGGCAGCCAAATCTTTTCTCAATTTAGCCTCAGCAGACAACTTTTCGTTTTTAGCTGCATCAACAATTTCTTGATTTTTGAGAAGTACAGCATTACGAGTTTTATCTGTCCAAAGGCCCATAACGTTTTCATCAATAAATGTGTCTAACAACTTACGTTCTTTTAAGCCGTTAATTAACCCATTTACGGTTTTATATCCGGGCCCTAAATCATCTTCAGGTATTCCAAGCATTCTGCCAGCTCCCTCTATTAAAGCTAGTTTATCTAAAGGGTCAACGGCATCAAGTAAATATTGCTTTATACCTGCGACTTTATCGCCCTGGCCCAGACCTTCCATGTAAGTTTTAAAGCTGCCCTGTGCAAAATCGTTAAACCAAGGAAGTGTGTTGCCTTCGCTGTCATATATCAGCTGAGGTTCTGCTTCAACACGGCCTGTTATTGGATTTAACTTTGCCCCAGTATTGTTTATCTTAGTAGTAATAATATTGTCCACGTCAGCTTCAATTTGACTGTTGGCTCTATTTTTAGGCTTTTGTAAAACTTCAGGAAGCTCTTCCATTCTTGATAAAGCCACTTGCAAATCATGCTTCTTACCGTCCGAGTCCATGTATTTACCAACAAATTCAACTTGACCATTGTCGTTTGTATTAAAAGATATTTCAGCATCCCCTCTTGACATAGCAGATAAAAACTCTTTATTTTCAGAGCTTAATGCATTTGATAAAGTTCCGTTTTCAATCCCATCCATATATTGCTCCACCTTACCATAAAATATTTTTTCAGCAGATTTATATGCGGGTATTTGTGCCTCAAGAGTCATTACGCCTTTTGCGTAGTCAGCGGCGGTCATTTGCCCATCATCTCTATATTGCCTTAGCTCATTTAATTTATTAACTAAACCATTTGAAAAATCTATACGAGAGGTTTGTAACGCTTCCGCGCCCGTATCTTCAGCGGGTAATATAAGACCTTCTCTGGTAGCTTTGTCCACCTTGGCAAGAGCAAGTTCATCGGCAATAGCGCCTCTTCTGCGTTCTTCAGCATCAATTTTCATTTGTTTGCTTTTAAGAATATTTTGACCTATCATTTGGCCAAACTGCATGCCCTGTTGCATTCCTCTGTCTATAGCCTCTATATCTTCTGTATATGTAGGCCCGTAATATGTTGGGTCAAACCAACCTAATCCTTTACTAGTCATATTATCCTTTACTTAAAAATCCTCCACTTGATAAAGCACTTGCGGCACCTGTAGCTGCTTGCGTCACACCTTCTAAAAACATACCTCTTTGCTTTTCATAAGCTGCGCTTTTTGCACCAGCCTCTTGGCTTGCCATGCCTAATTTAGCCGCTAACCTGTTATACTGGGCGCCCTGCACCCGCTCTGCACCTCCTGCCGCAAGCTGTCTTGCTTGGAAGTCTGTAGTAGCACCAAATTGTGCAGCTTGATTAGAGGCCGCCATATTAGCTTGATTAGCCCCTTGCTGTAGTTGTGCTTGCTGCATAGTAAACTGATTTTGCGCGCCGGCATTAAATTGATTCATTTGTGCTTCTGCTCCAAATGTTGTTAAAGCAAATTGATTAGCGGCCTGAGCACCAAACTGAGCAGCTTGATTTTCAGCATTTGCATTAAATTGTGATGCCTGGTTTGCTGCGGCAGCCGTAAACTGTGATGCTTGGTTGGCTTGACCAGCATTAAATTGTTGTTGTCCCAAGGAAAATTGAGATGCTAGATTGCTTTGCCCGAGCTGATCTCTTTGCAATTGCATTTCGCCCTGCGCCTTACGCATTTCGTTTGCTTTGACCTGCTGGTCAATATCAGCGGCTACTTTAGATTTAGACTTTGCAGCGGCGGCGGCTAATGCTGTTGCGCCACCCGCTCCTGTACCCGCTTGTGCAGCTAAGTCTTGCGAAGCTGCTAAAGATTGGTCTGCTTCTTGTGCAGCCATTTCAGCTCCGGCTGTTGATACTTGTAGGTTGTTAAATTCATTTGTTAAACCCGTAGCATCACCTTCAAGCAAAGGCCCCACGTTTGTGCCTTGAGCAGTATATCCTTGAGATGAATATCCTGTAGCTTCATAGCCTTGTGATTCACCTAAAGTTGGCATTTGTGCAGTTTGAGCGGCGCCTATTTGCGCGGCTTTCATTGCAACAGGGTCATATTCAGCACCCTTCATTCCCTCAAAAGCATTTTTAAATTTAAACGCGTCAACTTTTGCCATAGCTGCCGCCTTAGCTTTTTCTGCTCTTCGAGCAGCTCTTCTTTTCCTTTTTCTGCCAAATAAAGACCCAATACCTTTTATAATACCACCAGCAGCGCCCACAAGAGCAGCTCCACCGGCTGTAGCTAAAAACCCAGCTCCCTTTACAATGTAAGGATCATTTGTTACTTCTAATAAAATTGTTGTAGTCATCTTTTGTTAACGAATAATTATAATTTTCTAATTCATCTAAATTTGTAAATCCAAATGGATTTTGAAAAACATTTTGAAATATGCTTTCTTCATGAGCGTAAATCACTCTTTGAGTTCCTGATTTTGAAAACCCTACGTAGGGTGCCGCAAAATCTTCAACTTTATTTTTTGTAGATATAGTTATATACCCAGAAAGCAAAAACCAAACGTGATCTCTTTTATGTATTGCACTAATTAAAGAACAACCTTTGCTCATTATCATTCTTCTTAAGTAAATGCCCGTAACAAAATCGTGTTCTAATTTTATCAAAGAACCCCCATCTCGAACTAATTTACCATTGTTGTGAATTAAAGAGTCACTGTTTTCTTTTGAATAAAATGTATTTAAAAGATTAGACACTTTATTATCAAAAGACTTTGCTAGTATTTTATTCTTAATTAATTTAATTAAATTCATATAATATTATTGACTTGAATAAACCGTTTCTGAATTAACAGCAAACAGTTCAGCTTTGTTAATTGATTTATCTACCGGCAGCTTTAAGCGAGTACGCATAAACGTGCCTTTTGTTCCCGACACAAGCTTAGTTGCATCTGCTACAACAGCGCCAGATGAAACTTTATATGTTGTTTCTTCTGACACTATTGGTGCAAA
>Ga0181393_1000752_pt1 | contig 12037 bp, 9 predicted proteins | sample 16SPOviralmetaG_FD_130122 | JGI IMG/M metagenome (GOLD analysis project Ga0181393, IMG submission 130122) | Marine viral communities from the oligotrophic San Pedro Time Series (SPOT) site, San Pedro Channel, CA, USA - 16 SPOT_SRF_2010-10-21 | ecosystem: Environmental > Aquatic > Marine > Strait...
GAAAAGAGAAGAGGAGCCTTGCCGATCATCACAGTTGCTTCTGGAACAACAGTAACAAGTGGCCACAAAATGGTAATGAATGACGTTGAAATCACAGTGTCAGGTACAGCATTATCAAACGTTGCAACAGCAATCGGCTCTAACGTAACAAACGTTACAGCGAGTGTCAACTCTGTAACAGGCAACTTGGAAATTTTCCACAATGGTCAATTTGCAGGTGACTCGACAGGAGGAGCTGGTACAATAAGATTTAACGAAGGAACTGGCCTATTAGCAAGTTTAGGAATCACGACTGGTGTATACCAAGGACCTAAATTTTTACAAGCGTCACACACTTCAAGACCAACTTGGAAAACAGCAGACGAAAACAGACCAAATGGTTCAGTTTGGTTCAAGACTACATCTGCAAATTCAGGTGCAAACATAGTAGCAAAACTTTATAGCTCAGCGAGTGCGAGTTTCTCAACAGTATCTGCACCACTACACGCAACAAACCATCAAGCAATATTCAAACTTGATGCGGCGAACGGTGGAACAGGCTTAACAGCAGGAACATTGTACACACAGTTCAACGTAACTGAAGAGAGCATGACAGCAAATGATCTAGGTGGAGCAGACACAACAAATAATGTTGGTGACTTCCAACTATTTAGATACGAAGGTGGAGCAACAATCATACAGTCTAAAACAAAAGATCCAAGTTTCACAGCAGGGGAAACATTCTCTGTACAAGAATCATTGAAGAACCAAGAAGCATTAGATACTGCGAAAACAGTTACAATGATCTCTGGAGATGGTTCTACACTAGGTGATGCTGATGACTTTGTTACTGCATTCTCAACAGCAAACTTCACGAACCTAGAGGCAGAAGTTATTACTACAGGTGATAACATCGGCGCAATCCAGATCAAACACAAACTGGGTGGCGAGTTCAGAATGGTTGATACATCAGGAACTCCACTAGCAGATGCAGGTATCAGTACAACGACTGCTCACAGCTATGGATCATTCACAGCAAACAGCACAACATTGATTGATAATTTATACGATGCTCCTACAGGAGAATCATTAGACTCATCAGCCAACAATGCTGTAGTGGCTACAAACTTCAAGAGATTGAGCTACACTGCTTCAACAAGTGCTCCAACAAGTGAACCAGCAGATGGTACACTATGGTATGACACTTCTATAGATGAAGCAGACATCATGGCTCACAACGGAACTACTTTCGTTGGATATGCAACAGCATACTCAACAACTGACCCGAACGGTCCACAGTTCAGTGCAACAGCACCGACTTCGCAGTCAGATGGTACTCCACTTGTAACTAATGACTTATGGATTGACACAAGTGACCTTGAGAACTATCCAAAACTTTACAGATATAACACAGCGGCAACGTTGACGTCAACTAATACAGCCAACCAAGTTGCAGTTACAACTACAGGTGCGGCTTTTGAATTAGTTGACAAAACAGACCAAACTACAGAAGACGGTATTGTTTTTGCAGACGCAAGATTGCATACTACAGCAGACAGACTAGACGCTTTGGAAACAGGTGGTGCAGGTACATTCAGCACTATCAAGGACCTATTAAGTGATGGTTTCCTAGATCCAGATGCTCCAGATCCAACTTTGTTCCCACAAGGCATATTGCTTTGGAACACTAGACGTTCTGGTTACAATGTTAAAGAATACAAAAACAACTACATTACAACTGCAAAATATCCAGGAAGTGGATCAAGCGGTTTAGGTAACGTCAGAGCATCGAATGAACTTGTTAGCGGTTACTTCCCAGACAGGTGGGTGACTAAATCAAGCAACAATGCAGACGGCTCTGGTTCTTTTGGAAGAAAAGCACAGAGAAAAGTTATAGTTGAGCAGTTGAAATCAGAGATCGACACTAACCAAGCAATCAGAGAAGACCAAAGAGGTTTTAACGTAATTGCGACACCTGGTTATCCAGAACTGATTGCAAACATGCTGGCTTTGAACACAGACAGAAACAACACAGCATTTGTTGTTGGTGACACTCCTTTAAGGCTAGAGGGCACATCAACATCAATCCAAAACTACGCAAACAATACTGCCGGTGCATTAGACAACGGTGAGGATGGCTTGGTAAGTTCAAGTGATTACTTGGGTGTGTTTTATCCATCTGGTTTGACAACAGACAATACAGGCAAATCAATTGTTGTTCCACCATCACACATGATGTTGAGAACACTAGCAAACAACGATAACATCGCATTCCCATGGTTCGCACCATCAGGAACAAGAAGAGGTGTTGTTGACAATGCTACATCAGTTGGTTACATTGACAGTTCGTCTGGAGAATTCGAGACAATATCTGTAACGGAGTCAGTGAGAGATTCTATGCACGAAGTTAAGATCAACCCAATTACATTCTTTGCAGGAGCAGGAATCGTAAACTTTGGTAATTTAACAAGATCATCGGCAAGTTCTGCATTAGACAGAATTAACGTTTCAAGATTAGCAGTGTATCTAAGAAATCAATTGGATGCTATTGCGAAGCCTTTCATATTTGAACCAAATGATGAATTAACAAGGAACGAGATCAAAGGCGCAGTAGAGTCATTCTTGTTAGAGCTTGTTGGACAAAGGGCGTTATTTGACTTCTTAGTAGTTTGTGACGACACTAACAACACACCTACTAGAATAGACAGGAATGAACTGTATGTGGACATAGCAATTGAACCAGTGAAATCAGTTGAATTTATCTTCATACCGTTGAGAATTAAAAACACAGGAGAAATTGCAAAGTTAGGGAACTAATTTTGAATAAATAGGAGAAACAGATGGCAATATCAACTTTATCAAAATTCACAGTACCACTAGCAAACGATCAAAGTTCAGCATCACAAGGTTTATTGATGCCAAAACTTCAGTATCGTTTTAGAGCAATCCTGGAGAACTTTGGAGTATCAACACCGAGATCAGAACTAACAAAACAAGTAATAGACATAACAAGACCTAACTTGACTTTCGACAATGTGACACTAGATGTTTACAACTCTAAAGTTTATATTGCAGGCAAACACACTTGGGATCCGATCACAATTACATTAAGAGATGATGTAAACAACTCAGTAACTAAACTTGTTGGTGAACAAATACAGAAACAGTTTGACTTCTTTGAACAGAGTTCAGCGGCATCAGGTATCGACTACAAATTTACAACTAGAATTGAAATGTTAGACGGTGGTAACGGATCAAGTGCACCTACTGTTTTAGACACATTTGAATTGTACGGTGCATACATTGAAAACGTTAACTACAACACACTAGCATACAACACTTCAGAACCAGCAACTATCACGATGTCTGTGAGATACGACAACGCGATCCAAACTCCAACAGGCACAGGAATTGGAACAGCAGTAGCTAGAACGATCGGTACATTAAGTACTGGTGGTGGACAGTAATTAAAAAATTAAGTAAGCAATTATAAGCAAAAAAGCGTCTTTATAGGCGCTTTTTTTGTGACTATAAATAACACTATGCCAAGCATAAACAACTTCCTAGAAGGCTTCCAAGACGGTTTACCCGGAATGAAGGACTATAGACACGCATCGAGATTGTACATAGACAACAATCACAAGTTGATGCCAAAACAAAAATTCCTGTTCCACGTGGTGTTCAACCTTGACGAATCATTGTTCCAGACCAAATTTTCTCAGGCAGAAAGATATGAACTGAACATGCTGGTCAAGAGTGCTGATTTGCCTAAGTACGGTCTGAACCTTGAGGAAAAAATACAGTACAACAAAAAGATGTACGCGGCTACCAGAATCCAATACGAACCGGTAAACATAACATTCCATGATGATCATGCAGACACAGTCAACGCATTCTGGAAGAAATACTACGAATACAATATAGCAGACTCTGTTGGAATGAACAGTGATCTAACAATTTCAAACACAAAGGATGATTACTATGATGGCATAGACCAAAAAAAAATAACAAAGTTTGGTCTAGACACGCCAAAAGAAAGACAGAAGCCTTACTTAAAGAGTATTGAATTATTTGTATTACATAAACAGCGTTTCACATCAATGACTTTGGTCAATCCTGTTATAGGATCATTCTCACATGACAACCTCGACCAGGCGGATGGTGCAGGCGTAATGAACAACACGATGCAGATATTTTATGAAACAGTAATCTACAAATCAGGTATAGTGAACAAGAACAACGTGCCTGGCTTTGCAACAATACACTACGACAATGAACCTAGTCCGCTTACAATTTTAGGTGGAGGCACTAATAGTATTTTTGGCCCAGGTGGTGTGGTAGATGGAGTTGGCTCTGTAATAAGAAACGTGCAGTCAGGTAATATACTTGGTGCAATACTTTCAGCTTCTAACACGTACAACAACGCTAAGAAAATTAAGAAGCGAGATGTCAAAGAAGAGCTCAAAGGCATAGCCAAGGATGGTGTTTTAGAAGTAGGCAAACAGGCAGGTACTATAACTAATCCTGTCGCACAATTTTCTGTAGGTGCGGCGGTGTTGGCCGGTGCCGCGGTAGTAGCCACGGCAAAAGGAACGGCAGATAATCAAAATCAAGCAAACAACACAGTGATAACAAATCCAGTGCAAGACACAGTGTTGTATCTCACAGCAGATGAGGCATTTAATCTAGTTTCAAACGATTCGGCGGTCAGAGACGAGATTGCCTCAGGACTGTACTACAAAGACATAGGTTCTCGTAAGGGACTGACAGTGGCTGAATCAGATGTAGAGTACACTGGTTCGTCCGACAACGTACAAACTGTGTACACAAGCAAAGTAATCACCGACATCAGAAAGTTAGTGACAGAAGGGTATATAAAGATCGATAGGCAAACACTAGACGTTGAAGTAGCAACAGAGAAGGCATCATTGTAATGGCTGAATTTTACACAAACTTACCACCCAAACAGAAAGACGAGTTAGATAAAACTATTGAGAAACTGACAACGACTGCATATCAAGACGTCTATCAATTCAATGTAGGCGAGTATGACAGCACTATTGCATTTTTCGTTCAGCGTGGCTTTAGCAGGACGTCAGCGGAGACAACGGCCTATGCTATTCTTTCCCAGGCCAAGATTGACAACATCAAACCACAACAGATCCTAGACCAGTTGACATATGCCAACCCGGCACTTTTGTCTGAATTGATCACAATTATTTTAAACGCCAACAGATACAAGTCTAGCAGGTTGGGTGTTAGAAAAACACTAACAGTCAAAGAAACGGTATCTAGAAACATCATAGACTAATGTTACCTAGATTTGCAAGGGGCAAATTTATTCCCAAAAATCAAGAGAAGTACGTGGGAACCAAGACACCAACCTACAGATCAAGTTGGGAACATTCATTTATGAGACTATGCGACGAACATCCTAATGTGTACCAGTGGGCGTCGGAATCGATAAAGGTACCTTACAGACATCCTTTCACAGGCAAGTACACTGTGTATGTGCCTGACTTCTTTATAGTGTATCAAGACAAGCAAGGAAAAAAACATGCAGAGATGGTTGAGATAAAACCAATGAGCCAGACGTCTATGGAAGCGGCGGGCAAGAGCCAGGCAAAGAAAAAACAAGTAGTGATAAACATGGCAAAGTGGGAGGCGGCAAGTGCATACGCCAAACAGAGAAAGATAAGGTTCCGTGTGGTGTCAGAAGAACAGTTGTTCCACAACGGAAAACGTAAGTAAATACGATCATGACAAAGAAATTAGAGGACATCCTTAATTTACCAAATGTAAAAGAAGCATTCAAAGAGGTAGATAAAAAAGAAAAAAATAAAAAGTTAAAGGAAGCAGGACAAGAAAATCCTAGTACCAAAAACCTAGATCCACAGACACAAAAAAACCTACAAAAGAGCTATGCGGAATTTGATAAAATTGCGGCCGCTCTGCCACAAGTTAAAGGGCTAGGTGAGCTGTCAGACCTAGAGCTTGATAAACTTGCTATAGAGGCCGAGGAAAGTTACAAGAACCTAATGGATCTAGGAATGAATGTTGACTCACGTTATTCAGGGCGTATATTTGAAGTTGCCGGTAATTTTCTAAGGAATGCCATTGATGCTAAGGGCTCAAAAATAGATAAAAAGCTCAAAATGGTGGAACTACAACTAAAGAAGATGAAACTAGATAAAGATGGTGATAAAGACGGTGGCCCTATAGAAGAAAGCGATGGATTTGTTATATCTGATCGTAATGAATTAATGAAGAAACTACTTAAAAAAGACTAAATATTGCATATGAGCACGTTTAAAGACCACCTAACAGAATCAGTAAAGTCATATGACTACAAAATTAAGGTTGCTGGTGAGTTAGATAAAAATTTCGCATCAAGCCTAGAATCTGCATTAGCAAAGTTTGATGTTGCTAAAATGTCAGCAGGTAAGAAAACACCTATAATGACACTGCCACTTGATTTTCCTGCCTTAAGCAATGAACAGGTTACTATTTTTGACGTGACGACAAATTATCCTGAGTCAACAAGGACCATGCATGAGTATCTTTCAGACTTATTGAGGATACCGGCAACACACATAGTTGTTAGAAAACCAGGTGAGCCTACAGAGGAATACCAGGACGAGATGCAGGTAGCTAAAAAATCAGAATTCGCAAACAAATTAGCCAGCGTGGAAACTAAATTCCAAGAACACCCAGTCAAAGGCGAAGAGCATTATGGCGACAAACATAACATGAGCCTATTGAAGGAGTTGTTAAAAGACAGGGAACCAAATCCAGTAGAGGCTCCAAAAGAAAAAGAAAATACAATGCCCAACGAAGACGACAAAACAGCTAAATCACCAATCAACACTGGACCTGGACCAGTCAAAGGAAATCCACACCCAGCAACACTGCAAGGTTTCAAACAATAAAGGATAAAAGTTATGGAAATGATCGACGTACTAAAAAAATTACAAGAAATTGCAGAGACGAAACCAGATTTGGTTAAAGATGCTGTGGACAACGTGCAGAGAACAAATCCAACTGAAGCGATGAATCCAAAACAACAAGCGGCGATTGCCATTGCTAAAAAAGAGAAAATGAAAGAAGGTGGTATGAAAGACTACCTACATGATGAAGCAGAAAAACTTTCGAGAGAAGAATTTATAAAGAAACATGGTGAAAGCCTAAAAGGATTTTACGATGCAATCAATGGTCCTGAAAATGGAGACGACAGTATTGCAGGAGAGGGAAAAATAATGAAGAAAGAAGAAGTAAAAGAAGATATGCATATTACAACTGATTCTCCACAAGAAGCAAGTATGTTAATGCAAATTTTAAAAATGGCAGGATTACAACCTGTTGATGCTAAGATGATGGGTATGGAACCTAAGCATGACATGGAACCTAAGCATGACATGGATCATGATGACGCAATGGGCACAATGCAAATGGCTAAAATGAGAGACATGATGACTGCTCCAGAAGAAGAAAAAGCGGCAGAAACATTTGCAAACGAACCAGAAGAAAAAGTTCAAGACGTAGATAGTTTGGTTAACAAACATTCAGGTGGTTTGAATAGACAGAAAAGTTCTTTCTCAAGAGCAGAGCCGGGCGACAATCCCATGACTGCAGAAGACAAGATCACTGAAGAAGAACTAGCCAACAGTCTAAGATCACAGTATGAAAGCTTCAAAGAAACATATCAGAAAGCGGCTGAAACAAAAGCAAAACCAGACTTCTTAGATATGGACAAAGACGGAAACAAGACAGAGCCAATGAAAAAAGCCGTCAAAGACAAAGAAGAAAAAGAAGCAAAGTAATACTTTTCTAAGCAATATCACAGCCTTAAATACTACACTATGGCGTATGTATCATTAGATAGCGACCAAATTAAAAAGGCGCATAAGAAACACAAATACACAAAAGAGCAAGTTGAACAACTTGAAAAGTGTATGGATCCAAAGACAGGTCCACTGTTTTTCATGAAACAGTTCATGAAAATACAACATCCTACCAAAGGCGAAATGAAGTTCCAACCATTCCCTTATCAGGAAAGATTGGTAGAGGCGTACAACAATCATAGATTTTCAATATCAATGCTACCACGACAGACAGGGAAGACAACCTGTGCTTCAGGATATTTAATTTGGTATGCAATGTTTAGACCAGATTCACAAATACTAATTGCGGCACACAAATACGCTGGTGCCTCTGACATTATGTCCAGAGTGCGTTACGCTTATGAGATGTTGCCGAGTTGGATCAAAGCAGGCGTGACTCAATACAATAGGAACAGCATAGAATTTGACAACGGATCAAAGATTATGGCAACCACCACAACGGAAAACACAGGTAGGGGTATGTCACTAACCTTAATATACTGTGATGAGTTTGCGTTCGTGCAACCACCAGAGAAGGCAAAGGAGTTTTGGACATCACTATCTCCGACCTTGTCAACTGGAGGTAAATGCTTAATCACTTCTACACCAAACAGTGACGAAGACCAGTTTGCGATGATATGGAAAGAAGCAAACAAAAGATTTGACGAATACGGAAATGACAAAATAATTGGGACTAATGGCTTTTATGCCATGAAGGCACACTGGAATGAACACCCAGACAGAGATGAAGCATGGGCAGAGGCAGAAAAATCAAGGATAGGTGAAGAAAGATTTAGAAGGGAACACGAGTGCGAATTCTTGATCTTTGACGAGACATTGATCTCCAGTTTAGTCCTAGCAGACATGGAGGGAGTACCACCTATCGAAACGACAGGACAGGTGCGTTGGTTCAAGCGTCCAACTCCTGGACACACTTACATGGTATCATTAGATCCCAGCATGGGTACAGGAGGAGACTTTGCGGCCATCCAAGTCTTTGAATTACCTACATTTGAACAAGTTGGCGAATGGCAACACAACCAAACACCAATGAATCAACAGGTAAGAATCCTGCAAGGGATCACCAAACACATACACGACACAATAATGGAGAAAGATGCCACAGCATCTCCTCAAATATTTTATAGTATGGAAAACAACTCAATAGGAGAAGCGGCACTGATGAGGGTAATGGACATAGGTGAAGAAAATATTATGGGAATGTTTCTGTCAGAACCTATCAGAAAAGGACACAGACGTAAGTTCAGAAGAGGATTCAACACTACAGCCAAACATAAGATCGATGCATGTACAAAATTCAAAGAACTTGTTGAGAACGACAAAATGAAGATAAATTCAAAACTTCTAATATCTGAGATGAAGGACTTTGTTGCTTCAGGAATGAGCTATAGTGCGAAGCCAGGACAACATGACGACCTAGTAAGTTCTTGCCTGTTAATGACACGTATGATGAAAGTATTGGCTGATTTTGACCCAAAAATATTCGAAAAATGGACAGACAGGACAAGTGAGATAACACCGATGCCCATATTTGGATCGTTCAATGGATAATAAATACACTATATGAACCCAAAAAATTCGCAAGATTTATTCAACAAAATTAGATCACAGTTCTCAAACATAAGATTAGGTGACGAGAATGGAGCCGCTACAGCCGATCCAGGCAGTGCCGTATTTTTTGAGTTTGAATTCCAAGAAGATGCAGACACATTTGGTTCTGTTAGCATTAGCCTAGCAGACGGCGAGAACATGAAGGTGTACTACAACAGAGATCTAGTAAACAAAATAGACGAGGATAGCAGGGACGAATGGTATGCGTTCCTTAAGGAGTTGAAAGACTTTTCTGTTGAGCATCAGTTGAGGTTTGATGTAAGGGATATTACTAAAAACAACCTAACGAAGCAGGATTATGAAAATATTGCAGATACGAACAAAACGGTAAATACTGATGAAATGTCAGAAGAACTAGCAAGAATCACAAAATTAGCAGGCGTCACCGAAGGCCTATCAGGCACAGCAAAACGTTCATACGAGAACCTAAATAAAACAAAATTAATAATCAGGCACAAAGGCAAGGTTGACGAGACTGTGCCAGGTGCAAGATCAAGACAGATACAGTCATTGTACATTGAAAACGAAGACGGTGAAAGATTCAAGTATCCGTTAACACATTTAGCAGGCGCTAGAGCCATGATGAGACACGTGTCAAATGGTGGAAGACCACATGACGAGTTCGGACAGCACATTGTATCAACTTCAGAAGACATAGCAAAATTAAATTCATTCTCGAGATATGTTACCAACAAAGATCAATTGAACGACAACGCAGGTGACATCATAGAGCAAACAAAATTAAAATTAGAGAACCTAAGAGGGTACATGAAGAACCTTTCTAACCAGACACACTACGAGAACGCAAGTAAAGATTTCAAAACATCTGAGGAACAAATTCTTGATGATGAAACTGTCAACAAAATGAGAGAGAAGTTTACAATGACTAACCTAGACAGCAGAGTAGAAGACGCTTTACCGATTATAAACAGAATAATGAGTGAATTGGAAGCGTCAAAAGAAGCAGAGCAAGTGAACGAACTGGAGCCAGATGCAGAGCCAATTGATGCACCTATACAAGCACCAGTGGATCACGGTGCAGTAGTGCAAAGTTTTTTAAATGACCCAGACAGCAAACTAGTTTTAAGAAAAGATGATTCGGCAGACAAGATGTTGAAAGTTACAAAATTCACAAACAAGAACACAATGTTAAGTTCTATACTATCAGATATAGCGTCTAGACTGTTAACTAAATCAGGCGAGGAAGACAGAGTGGCAAACTTTGCTTCTAGAGTTGCAGATGAGATGGAACAAGAAAATTCAGCAACATTTAAAGCAACTCCAGACTACATCAAAAACAAAAAGATCGCGGTACAGTTAGCAAAAAGATACATTGACGACTACAAGAAAATGCAATCAGAGCCAGGATATACAGATGAAGTGAGAATGGATCCTGCAGATTACAGTCCTAAAAAAGACATTAAAGGAAAAGCAAAAGAAACAGAAGCGTTTGAAGGTTGGGTTGACTCAATGATTGACGAAGGTGGGATAAAACCTTACGTGTCAATGAGCAGAGGTGAAGATGACGGCAAGATGATGTATAACGTTTTAGATAGGAATGAAAAAACAATCTTCGCATCACGAGACGAGAAAGAAGCCACAGAGTTTCTAAGGAAAAACTTTGACAAATTGAGAGCTGGCGAGATGGAAGTGGCCGAATATGTCACGGAACCTAAAGATGCTGAAATCGAAAAAAAAGATAAAGAAAACGCTACTAAACTAGATGTTACCAAAGCAGATAAAATGATGAACACAACTGCGTACAAGAGAATGCAGGCAGGTGACGACAGATACGCAGACAAAACAGAAGGCAATGAGTTTGCAAACGCAGTAAGAAAAGCTAAGGCGGCAGGCATGAAAGCAGGCGACAAGTTCAAAGTTGGAGATCAGGAATACACACTTAAAGACGCCATCGAATTAGCAGGCCTACAAGTAGATGAATTCTTCTCAGAAGAAGGTGACGAATCAGAAGCACAGGAAGAAGCACAAGAGATCAACACAGAATTAGATAGAATAAAAACACTAGCTAACCTTTCATAATAAAAACTCCATATTACCAATAATAGTAGTAGACATTAGATAAATATAGTTGTATATTACGTACTATATGTCTGATATACATTTAGGCACAAACACAAACATAGGCACACAAGGAGGCTTACATTATGGCATCATTAGCTGAAATAAGAGCGAAGTTAAAATCTCAAGAAGTGAATCGCTCCACTTCAAACACAGGCGGAGACAACGCCATCTACCCACACTGGAACATATCAGAAGGATCAGAAGCAGTAGTTAGATTCTTACCGGACAGGGACGAACATAATACGTTCTTCTGGACAGAAAGAAACATGATCAAATTACCTTTCGCAGGTATAAAAGGTCAGACTGATTCTAGACCAGTACAGGTACAAGTACCTTGTATGGAGATGTATGGCAAAACTTGCCCAGTACTAACAGAAGTTAGACCGTGGTTTAAAGACAAGTCAATGGAAGACATGGGTAGAAAATATTGGAAAAAGAAAAGTTACATTTTCCAAGGTTTTGTC
>Ga0181393_1000753_pt1 | contig 12029 bp, 14 predicted proteins | sample 16SPOviralmetaG_FD_130122 | JGI IMG/M metagenome (GOLD analysis project Ga0181393, IMG submission 130122) | Marine viral communities from the oligotrophic San Pedro Time Series (SPOT) site, San Pedro Channel, CA, USA - 16 SPOT_SRF_2010-10-21 | ecosystem: Environmental > Aquatic > Marine > Strait...
AGAGAGGGGAGAGGAATCTCATGTCTATCGTGTGGTTCATTAGATGGATCTTCGTATCTGCGAATCTGATTGTGTGCAATCTGTATCACAGTCATAGACTTCTCATCTCTGAGTCTGTTGAGAACATTAAGATACTGTCTCCACTCTTCTAGTGCAGTCGAATATCCACGACCATAGGCAGGGCTAGAAATATCCGCCCATCCATTTTTTTGGCATACATGATCCCACAACAAAGTCTCAAGCCAGTCCAAAGAATCTATAGCGCAAACTTTAAATTCATGTGGCTCAGTCAACAAAGAATCAAGATTACCCATAAACTCTTCGTAAGTCTTTGCTACTGGAAAGTGATCGCACTCAATCTTTCCGATACCATCTTCAGATTGTACGATTACACATTTATCCATGCTTGCAGCAAATGATGTTTTACCAATACCGCCTGGGCCATAGCATATAAGCCTTGGCGGTTTTACTTTACCTTTCTTTTGTATTGCGGCTAGACTCATTCAACCACCTCAACTTTAGAGTCCTCGCCTTCTACAGCATCTTTCAATGCGTTGCTGTAATGCTTGGCAAGTATCTCTAACTTTTCAACTTCAAAGTTAGCATTAGCAATAACTTCTTGTCTTTGTTGATTAACAAGAGTTACTTTGTTATATAGAATCTTGTGCTCTTCAGACAAGTCTTCTACTTTGTATTCTTTACCATCTTTGTCAAAGGTAAAGGTTAGTTCTTTAGTTTCTTCAGCCATATTTCTCTCCTAGAGTAGTTTTATAAGTATCACAATCTGCCTTGGCATTACAGAATCTGCAATGATCTCCCGCAACATATCGTGGGTTTTCTTCGTCACAAGCATCAGTAGCTTGTTTCAAATCGTTGTAGCCCCAATCAACTAAATTGGTAGCTGTAATCTCGTATGTTCTAATCGCGCCATCTTTATGCCAACCGCGTGGTTGTACAATGGTCAGCTCCATGGTGGTGTTTTCATCCCCATACCGCGCGAGCGCACCCAGTCCATAAATCATTAACTGCTTATTCCTTTCGACATCTACACCCCACTTACCAGACTTTAAATCGATAACAGCGATGCGATCTTTACCAATTAATATAGTGTCAGCAGTACCAAAACACTTTGTTGATATTTCATCCATAAAGACTTTTTCTTCTATCAACATCTTTGCATCAAGCTCTTCTTTTCTTTTATATATGTACTCCACATAAGTTTCCGCGCACGCAATCATATCCTCATCAACCTCTATCTCAAAATCTTCGACTACTTGAACCTTACCTAACCAATAATCACGCAAGGTCATATCTTTGAGTCTGCCCTTTAATAACATCTCACACATCTCATGGATAAGTGTTCCTGTAGCCGCGGGGATGCCTACCTTGTATTCTGCTGAATAGTTTAGGTACGCGCTCGCTGGGCATTTAAACCAGCGATCTGAGGATGAGGGGCTAAATATTGCGTGAGCCATTGGAAACGTATGAGCTTTCTTCTAATTGCTTGATCTCTGATAGATCATAAAGAATTTTACCGCCAATCTTATAATAGTTAGGGCCTCCGCCTTTGCGCCTTAAATTTGATAGCGCGTGTGGATTTTTGCCCCACCTTTTAGCTAGTTGCTTAGTGTCTATAAAGACTCTATCGGTGTCTGTCATTTCCTAATACTCCCTTTTTGTATCTGAATGTTGTTAAATTTACACTAAAGTTATATGATATGCAAATATATTTATAAAAAAGGAGAAGAATATGAGTATAGATAATGCAACGCCAGAGGAATGGGATCAAGCAATCGATATGCTTGCGATCAATAACCAGGTAGGAGGCAATCATTATAAAGGCAATGGCATACAACCTATTGAGTATATTTACGCAAATGGATTGTCTTGGTCAATGGGTAATGTATTAAAACTTATTACCAGAGACAAGGTTGATAAGATTGAAGACTTACTTAAAGCCAAGCATTACATTGACCTTGAACTACAGCTTGTACATGGTGTAGACGGAGAGGGTAATAAATTAGGCCAATACTCTAAGGAGGTAAAGGTCTAGGAGTAAAGCAATGAACTTGTTTGATTTTGAAGATCCAGTTCTAAATGAGAGGAACAACAATACGCCTGTTTATGTAAACAGATACATTGCGCGTTCCTTGATAGATGTAGCTGGATTGGAAAATAAAGATCCTCAAGCTTTAGCGGAGTATTTCCTGCAATTAGGAATTAACTCCGTTAAGCATTACAAGGATCAAGAAGTTGTATTTGATATTAAGAATCTTTAATTAAGATCTTTTAATATGTCTTTGATGTTTTTAACAGCATCATTGTTCTTCATGTGTTCATCAACGATGGTTAGTTGAGCTTGGTCTAAGGGTTTGGAAAAGACCACATTTCTGTGTGGTACTGCTACGAAAGCAAACACATCTATCTCATTATTTTTATATTGTCTGTGTTTTGCGTGTTGGCCTTTACGCATATCAAACCGCCAATTACCTCTGCACTCTTCTATTGCAGATTGCGTTTTAACCTGGCACTTATACAACTTTAGGTTGTGTTCAAAGATGATGTCTGCGGATGCGTTGTGTGGAACGATGGTTACTGTATCAGAAACCAAAGAGAGTATTGCTGCTGCGAAATATTCACCAAAACGACCAACTCGTTCTGTTGCTTGGGGCATGGGTTACTGCGGTGGTGATGATTCCTGTGCTTGTTCTGTAACTAATGGAACTGCAGGCTGTACTGCTATTGCGCTCGCTGGAACATCTGGTAGTTGTGGAATCGAGTCTAAAAATCTTTTTACTAACTCTGCTTTTTTTTCTTTACCAGCTTTACCAATATCTTTTAATAATCCTCTATTGAATGGTTGTGATAAAAATTGATTTAATAAACGCAAGAAACCAAAGCCCGCAAAAGCTCCAACCCCACCACCTGCACTGATTCCTGTTGTACCAATCAATGCTGTTGGCCCTAATGATTGAGCAGATCTCAACAGTCCTGATCTTAGAATAAATGTATTTACATCTGGCAAAGCTTCAGGGAATTGTTTTAAAACATCTAAAAACTCAAAAAGATTATCTGCATTGGTGTATCTATAATCTTTTAATAATTCTTGTGTGGCTGCATATCTTTTGCTTTTTAAATTATCAAAACCCAATTCATTGTACAGCTTACCAAAATCTCTTTTTTCGGTTTTTAAATATTTAGTAAAAATATCATCAAGATAATTTCCAGCCAATTCATTAACTTGTCTAACACCAATAAGATTTTTCAATTCTTTAACTGCTTCGGGTGATTTTGCATCACCAAATGTTTTATAATATAAATCTTCTACTCTTTGTGATGGCGGTCTGCCAACACCAGGTCTTAATGCACCTCTTCCTAATGCTTTTTGGAACTCTTTACCTGTTTTTCCTTCAACAACTGACATATATTCTTTAAACAATCTATCTCCAGCCGCCATAAGTCTTCCAGCTTTATCATTTGGATTTCTTAAATCTTGTTTTAATGTGTCCTGTAATGCTGTTACAGCTTTATAAGCATATTGATTTTTTGCTTCACCTTTAGCTGGATCATATTTTTTAGATAAATCTCTTAATTTATCGTCTAACGATTTTATATCGTCAAAAGATAATTTTGGCTGAACTTGCTGTACGCCTCTTCTTGTCATGGCAAAATCTGATCTAAATACTCTTAGTTCTCCCAAAAGATCCAAAAGCTCTTGTGGCGCTTCTTCAAATCTTCTTCTTGGATAAACCCTGCTTGAAGTTTTTGCAAGATTAGACATATCAAAGTATTTACCTTTTGCTTTATTAAGTTGCTCTGCTTGCCTATAAACAGATTTATATGTATTTCTCCAATCATTAAAAGACTTTAGACCAAATTCTTGTATCATTTTTGATCTTTCTGTTTCTGTCATTGGTTTTAATTTAGCTGCTGGAGATATTCTTTTACTCAAAGCTTTATCAACTTGTTCAAATGTTGTAGCTAATTGTTTTTGTCCTGGCGTACCAGCTAAAGGCATACGACTGGTTAAGTTATAAACACCACGAACAAAAGGAGATGTGCTTGCTTGACCCAAAGAAAGATCAATGCCTTCTTTAGCTAATACTTCTGCTTGTTTTGAAGCCTCATCAGTAATTCCAATTTGTTGTTCTAAAAAACCTCTTGTTCTTTCTGGGTCTGGAGATTTTTTAATAGCTTCTTTTTTAGCTGATTTAAATCTATCAACAACTTTAGATACTACTGGTTTTAATGCTTTGCCAGCAATAGGAACTGTTGTTGTAAGCGCCGCATCTACTGCGCCTACTGTAACCGCATCTTTAACTCTTTCTCTTGCGCTAGGAGCTGGCATATCTGGAGCTAGTAAATCACCAAGAAAGTCTGCTGCTAATGATCCGCTGCCCGCGCCTATACCCGCGCCTGCGCCTGCTCCACCAATAATCCCTATTGGGCCTAATGGTATACCAGCCACACCGCCAGCTATTGCTCCTGCTGTACCGCCTAGAACCTCTAAAAAACCTTCTGCAATTTTAGGTAATCTACCTGGATAATCGTTTGCATCAATAATGCCAAGCTCTATGCCAATGTTTCTAGTTTTTGAATAATAGGTCTTTGCATCGATTTTTCCTTGTTGCAAAAGCCTATAACCATCAGATTTTATTTCGTTAAAAACCTGTTGTTTATTTTCCGCTTCTTTTAATTCTTTGTAAGTTTTAGCCATCGTTATTTGTATATAAAGAACTATATTTACCTTCAGAAACAATATCTACAGGTTTTAATGTTTCTTTTTTTTCTCCTATTAAAGATCCAATTGCTGAATCTAATTTTTGAGATAACAATAAACTTTTATTTAATTCTTCTCTATATTTTTCTTTGTTTGCATCAGAAACAGTTGTGCTTTTTAGACCTTGTTTAAGATTATTAATTCTAGCATCAACTTGATCTTTTATATTTATGTATTTTTCTCTCGCGTCTTTTTCAGAGGTTGCAGAGGTCATGGGTAAATTACCCTTAATATTTTCATAAATTAACACATTGGGTCTGCCAGTAAAATCAGCAGCTAAATTTGCTAAAATTTCTGTGTTCAAGCTATTTCTTGCTCTTACAGCTGCGCCAGTACCAGATCCAAGAGGATCAACATCGAAACCAAAAACTCTTGTAGCTTTACTTAAAGCTTCTTGCGCTGCATCAATTGGTCCAAATGCTTGGTCTAAATTTGCAAAAGTATCTAACACTTCAGTTTGTTGCACAGTTTTTTCAACATTTTCTTCTACATCTTGAATTATTTGCTGACCTGATAATCCCTCTCCATTTCTAAATTCAATAATGTCTTTTAAATCAAGCCCAGCAAGATTTAAATTTATTTCCTCGTCTGTGAATCCAGCGCCCCTTAACTGATCTATTTGTTGTTGAGACTCTAATAACTCTTGTTGTCTGTCTTGTTGTCTCAAGTAAGCCTGTTGTACTCCCTCTTTACCAAAAATATCATACATTCTTTGCAAACCAGGATCGCCTGCTGCAAATTGTTTTATTGCTTCTTGTTGTTTTTTTTGTTGTTCTTGAGCCTGTTGTTGCATTTGCATCTGTCTAACAGCCATACCTGCCGCTATTGGATCTTGTCCTTTCAAAGCACCGCCCAGTGAGTAAAGCATCATGGCTAACTTTTGATTTTTGGCATCTTTATCAGCAGATCCGACTGGTGGCATACCAATAGGTGATTGCATGGGTTGCATAGCACCTGGCTGACCACCGCTTTGATTAAAGGCTTTTAAAATATCTCCAAACGCCATTATAAAACTCCTACTTTGTTAAAAAATACATACTGCCTAATTGAGCAGCAGATCCTAAAATATCGCCTAAACCAGTTTTTTGTTTCATAGTGGTTGTTGGAGTTGTAACCCCTTGACCCGCAGCCAATAAACCAAACTGTTGAGGCCCATAAGCCAAAGCTCTTTGGAACTCTTCGTAAGGTGCTTGTAGACCCATTTGTTGTAATTGTTGTTGTTGTGCACCAATTTGACCAAGCTGTCCAAGTCTTGACATCTGCTCCGCGCCCACGCCCCCAAGCAGTCCTGCTTGTTGCTGTCTTGCGCGTAGCTCTAACTCTGGGGCAAACATTGCCATTTGCTGTTGTCTTGCGATGTCTGATTCGGCAGCTCTTTGAGCTTGCTCAAAACCAGCCTGTCTTAAACCAGCAGCAGTTCTAGCTTGTTGCTCGATGTAAGGTCTTTGTGATTCAGATTCTAGTAAAGCAGAGCGTGAACCACCAAATGCACCAGCGCCGATTGCGCGTGATTGCGCTTGACCTCTAGCTATATCTGCTTGTCTTTGTATGTCAGCCATAGACTGATCAATAACTTGCTGTTGATAAGGCGATTGATATGCACCTATGTCAGCGCCTAGTAGTGAGCCAACTTGACCCATTTGCGGTGCTTCTTGTTGTGCTAATGATTGCAAACCCGTTAAAGGGTCAAACTCCATACCAGTTTCAAATAAACCACGAGTGGCTTGAAACTGTCTAAGTTGATCTGGATTAAAACCAGCAACTCTAGGGCCTGTGTATGGAACAAATGGTTGACCAGCTAATTGTTTACCAGCTTGGAATAACTCTTTTGCTTGTGCTTCTTGGTATGCTGGTAGACTGACTGATTGTGTTGTTTTGCCTTTACTCATAATTCTTTACTTATTAAATTTTCTGATTTAAAACCTAAGTGGTTTAGTTTTCTTAACCATCCTTTTCTGCCACCGCCATATAATCTTTTACAGCCAGCTGCTTTTGCAAATGCCTCTAAGGATGGCAACATATCCTCTAACTCCTTGTAATCACCACCACAAAATAGCAAGTTCATTGCTGTGTTTTGGGGGAATACTACAAATTCAGTTATCATAGCCGACTTCTTAGCTGGCCATAAATGGAATATTCCATGTCTTATTTTATCCTCTATATCGTCTATTGTATAGGAATCTTGATGTTTGATAGCTTTTGCTATATATGGTTTACAGCGTTCCCATTGAATTTCCCATTCTTCTGGTGCTTTCTTAATAGGTGTGACTTTATTAGTCGCCTTTTCCATACTCAATAATACTTAAATACAAATCAATGTTTGCATGATTAACTTGTGCTTTTATGATTTCGCCTTGTTGCAAAATAATTCCTGCATTGGTTTGTAATTCTTCGGTAGCGTGTGCCGCTATGTTTTTTTGTTTATAGATAAAAAACTCATTAGAGCTGGTATCTGTTATAGATACATCTAAATTGGTTTGTTGATTGCCATGGTCACAAGCTAAAAAACCCTTGATGATTGCAAAATCAAAATCGCCACCGCTAGGTGCTGTATAGATAGTTTGCTGTGTGGTAGCTGTAAAAGAATACTTAATATTGGTTGCTCTTTGAATGTACTGTCTTTGTGCGGATAGATCCATTATCTTCTACCTCTATTGCGTACATCTAATCTAATTTTTCCTACTTGGAAATCTTGTGTGGTACTGCCTGTGACTGTTAATGAGACTTGTCTTGCAGTAAACCTCGCATCTGTGTAGCCATCAGTTTCAAAAGTAAATGATCCAAAGTCCGTTTCAGGGCCTAGTGGAGTAAATCTACCTTTGAAACTAAGGGTGACACCTGGAAGTGTATTAGCTTCTTCGTCTGGAAGTATTTGATTGCATTGCACATAATTATCACCATTACCTATTTCGATAGGCCCAGAGGTGGCATATGGTACAGCATCGCCCAAATTAGGTGAGTTACCTAATAGTGTTGATTCGTGTTGATAAATAAATCCAGCATTATCTGCTGATGTTGGGAAATCAAATACACCTTGGTCAACCCAGCATCCTCTATCTAGCTCACCAATAGACCAAACATTTTCGCCATAGTTCCATATAACGTATTTGTTAGGGGCGTATTGATTATCGCCGCTAGGAAAACCCCACCATAATTCATTAAAGTTAGAGTTATGACCACCCCAACAAGCCTGTCTACCTGGTACATTAAGTTGATCGTAAACATAATCATGCACTTCACATGGTATTTCTCTAACAGTACCATCGTACACAAAGAAAGAGTTTTCACCCATCCATGTTAGGAAGTTACCAGTTGTAACAATGGATCTTCTGCTGACTGTTTTACAGTTAGTACCTGCATCTGCAATACCATAAACAAATGGTGAACCAGCGTAAAACATTCTGCTTATACCAGTATCACTAAAAATGATAATGTCATTGCCATGTGAGGCTGCCATGATTGCTCTACCACCTGTAGGTATTTGCAAATCACCTGCGGTGTTTGTAGCTTTAGATGTCCAGTTAGTGTTGTCTTCTCTGTCTGACCATGAGATTTTTCTTGGATCTCCACCTGAACCAATAGCCACCAAATGTCTTTCATTGGTTACTATGATTGCTTGACATCCTGTAGGTGCGTTGGTTACGACTGTACCTATGGTATCGGCTGTACCGCCTGAGTTTGGTCGCCATTTATAGATTTTGCCATCAACGGAAAAACAAAAGATTAAGTGTTCTCCCCAATTGTCAAAAGAAAAATGACCTGATTTTAAAGGCAATCCTGATTGTGAACGAGCATCACCATAATCTTCTACATTGTAATGGTATGCACCATAACCTAGTGGATCAGCACTTGCATCATTAACAAAACCTGATGGCGTAATATCAGTCCAGGTGTTTTTGTATAAAACGTAAACTTTTTCTCTTGTACCAACTGCTAATATAGGTTGACCTAAATTATCGTTATAGGCGTACATCCCAATGGGTGCACCTGTTAATGCTGTGCTTCTAAGTTTTGTCCAACCACCAATAGGTTTTAAATATCCGTTTTCAAAACGAACTAAATTTCCATCAACCCAACGGCCTTTGTTAGCATAATCAGTTCCATTTTTGACTATACCCGCAGGAGGTGTGATTGGAAATAATGCCATTCAATTAAGCAACTAATTGTTTTGTTTCACTTGTTGGATTGATTTCGTCTGCAATTTTTGAGTCAAGACCATCTTTTAAAGATTGTACTTGTTCTTCACCCATTACATCTTCAACCCAGCCTTGTACTTGAGCAGCAGTTACGCTGTCAAAGTCTGTGAAATCAGAAAGATCAGATGTGTCTAATGATTGTGTTCCATAAACACTTGCTGTGTAAGGATTACCCTCTGGATCTACTTCAGTATCAGTAGCGTTTATTCGCCAATGCACGTTATAGATTACATTAGTGTGATCTTCGTCAGTAGGATATACATCTACTGTGTTTACATTCCATTCATATGATATTGCCATTTTAAGCTCCTTTTAATTCTGCTACATCGGCTTGTAGCTGTTCTATTATTTCTTGCTGTTCAATCATTGCTTTAGCAAGTAATGGAACAAGTTTTGATTGGTCAATGCCTTGGTATTTAGGCTCACCTGCTTTTTCGTGACCTTCAGGATAAACTTCGTCTTTATCACCACCTACAGATTCTGGTACAACTTCTTGTGTTTCGTGAGCAATAAAGCCATCAATAACAGTATTCGTTGAGTCTTTAATCCAGTTAAATCTTACTGGTTTGAGTTCTTTTAATCTTGGAATAGCATCCCAATCATAAGTTACATTTTCTTTTAATCTGTAATCTGATGAGGTTTGATATTCTACACTATTAGCAAGCACTCGTATTCTTCCAGAGTCTGTGCCTTGCTGTCTAAAATCTATTAAATAAGTAGATTCTGACGCGTTGGTATTATTGAATATTAAAGCTTCATTGCTACCAGAAAAATCAAAGACCTGTGTGCCTCTACCATCATTGCCAAAAGACCAACCCACAACTGTAGAATCTGTAACAGCTTTTTTTACAAAAACATTTTCATTTGTATCAATCGTTAATGCGTTAGATGTAGCATTATCGTCAATACCAGTTGAAGTAAAGCCAGTAATTTTATCACCAGAAGTAAGGACAATATCAGATCCACTTGTGCTGTTACCAGCAGTTAAAACCTGAGTTAATGTACTTGCACCGCTTGATTGTGAATCAACGTATGCTTTAACAGATTGTTGCGTTGGTATTAAGGTTGCTGAATTAGAAGCCATGTTGTCTTCGTCAACCCAGCCAGTTACATTAATTGTGCCATCATTTAAACTGCCAAATGTTAGAGCTGTAATAGTGGTTGCAGCAATTGTTCCGCCTTCTACTTTATTACCGCTAATTTGATTGTCAGCTAGAGTTAAAGTTCCAGCAGATACGTCAAGCGTTTTGCCAGAACCAACAGTAACATTGGAAGTTGCAATGGTAGATCCATCAATCGTTCCGCCATTAATGTCTGCACTTGTGGCTGTTAAACTTGTAATGGTGATGGCGGCTATAGTGCCACCCTCAACCTTATCGCCTGATATTTGGTTATCAGCTAAAGTTAAAGTACCAGATGAAACATTTAAGGTTTTACCAGACCCAACTTTAAGGCCCACACTTGTTCCTGTGCCATTGGCTGTAAAAATGCCATCCAAAGCATCAAGATCTGTATTTATTTTTGTACCCCAGGTATCGGTGGATGCACCGACCTCTGGTTTGGTTAAGTTTAAATTAGTAGTAAATGTATCTGCCATAATGTGTTAGTGTTTTTAAGTTTAATTATAAACAATATAATTAACCTTCGTATAATTATTTACGCAAATGTTTAATTAAGCGTTTTCTAGTGCCTCTATTCTTGCCTCAAGTTCTTGTACTGTTTTAACTAATAAGGGCACTAATTTACTTTGATCTATGCCCTGGTATCTAGGTTCTCCAGCTTTTTCATGTCCTTGTGGATATAGCTCATCTTTTTCACCACTAATTGATTCAGGAACAATATCAGAAACCTCATGTGCCAAGAAACCATCAATTAAAGTATCTGTATCATCTTTAATCCATTTAAATCTAGCTGGTTTTAATTGTTTTAATCTTGTGGTTGCATCCCAGTTATAATCAACATTTTCTTTTAATCTATAGTCAGAAGATGTTTGATATTCAACCGCACTAGCGGTAACTCTAATTCTTCCAGAATCTGTTCCTGCTTGTCTAAGATCTATCGTATAGGTAGATTCAGAAGCATTGGTGTTGTTCATTATAAGAGCTTCATTACCCTCTGCTAAATCAAATACTTGAGTTCCCAAACCTGTTGAATTAAAAGACCATCCAACTGTAGATGCTGATGTAGAAGTCTTACCCACCAACAAGTTACCAGAGCCATCAATTCTGGCTGTTTCTCCATCACCATTATTTTTAAAGACTATTCCTGTAGTACCTGAGGCGTGTACTTCAGTTGTGGTTGATGTGGCATTTAAAATTAATTTGGTGGTACTTCCTGCACTTCCTTTTAATTGACCGCCTGTGTAGGCTGCACCTGATAGGTACAGGTCTTTGAATCTTGCTCCACTGCTACCTAGATCTATAGCATTATCTCTACTAGCTCCTCCAGCAGTAGCTGGAAGAATTGCGTCTGCCCCGTCATGAAATCTAATATTTGTATTGGTAGAGCCTACATAAATGTAACCACCATTTACACCAATACTTCCAACTGTTGTGCCGTCTTTTTGGAAATTAAGAATAGTGCCATCTGATGTTTTTCTGTTAAAGTTTCCACAAACATTACCACTAACAGTACTTGTAATTATGCCACTGCTTCTTAATTCTGCACCTATTGTTGTTCCATCTGATGCAGTCTTACCCACCAACAAGTTACCAGAGCTATCGAGTCTGGCTTTTTCATTAGCATTTACAACAAATCTCATAGAGTTATCAGCATGATAATATCCAATCTGACCTACGTTTTCGTCATTGACATCTCCAAGATTAATTTGAGATGCACCACTGCTATTACCTCCAAGTATTGACATGGCAGTAAAAGCCGATGTATTTGCGGTTGATTCTATAAGAAGTCTAGTTCCTGCACTTATTGTTGGCCGTGATCCAGACCTTGCATGTGATATATCAAGCATGGTAGCAGGCGAAGTCGTTCCGATACCTACGTTTCCATCGTGGTCAATCCTGACCCTTTCCGTTGGTACTGCATTTACTTCACCA
>Ga0181393_1000755_pt1 | contig 12000 bp, 16 predicted proteins | sample 16SPOviralmetaG_FD_130122 | JGI IMG/M metagenome (GOLD analysis project Ga0181393, IMG submission 130122) | Marine viral communities from the oligotrophic San Pedro Time Series (SPOT) site, San Pedro Channel, CA, USA - 16 SPOT_SRF_2010-10-21 | ecosystem: Environmental > Aquatic > Marine > Strait...
ACATCGTTGGATCGCATTTGTACTACAGCATGTAACTGTGAATCACGACAATAATAAGTTACTGCGTTTGTACAAATAAAATCGTTCTTGCCTGACTCATTGTATTCGTGCCATATGGATGGTCGTGTGTATATCATTGTTGCACGACGCGATTCAGGATTGTTGCGTAATTCATTTAGACAGTGTTCATATTGATTATCGTAGTCTTCAGAGTATATCAATGCACCATAATTAGAATTAATATCGCCAGACGCATTAGCAGTTAGACGCCATTGTTCAGGAACGGGATCCATTGCGTTTATGTTACATATCTGCGAATCATACCATGCTGTTTCTTGTTGTATATATGTGTCATTTGGTTTCCCAAATATAGCAGGTCTATCTGCCTCGAAACATGCGCCCACAAGTTCGATAGTGCGATGTCCTGACCTATCTACACAAAACTTTTTCTTTGATAATTGTCTTTTAAAGTATTGTGCAATGTCATGACATTTTTTAAGTGCCATAAACATATTACAATCCCACTTTGTTCTTGAATCGTGCAGTCAACGAATCTAATTCAGATACCAATTGTTTTGTTTCGGTAACAAATAACGAATCAAACAGTTTTGCTTTGTCGTCGATCTTGTTATCGACCAACACAGTTTTTACAGTTTGTTCTGCAACTTTTTGGTCTTTCAGTGTGCCTTTTTCTAACACAGACATAATTTCTTCTGCAAATGCGTCAGATATAGACTGTTGTTTTGCTATTCTTTCGACCAACCACTGTGCTTGTTTTGGTGTTATTGTGCCTCGGTCTAATAATCTAGATTTAATACCGTCTAGTATATTTGCTGTGACCAAAGATATCTTTGAGTTTGCTTGATCATCAAAATACTGATCAAGGTTTGGTGTGTGTTTTGTCATTTTATTTGCCTCCTGAGTTTGGGTTGTTTAATGACTGTTTGTTTATTATACATAGATTATATTCCGTTGTAAACATTAAAATATTAAATCTTTCCAATTTTCGCTTGAACTGACACGCTTTTGAAGTGTGCTTGTTGGCGCAAATTGTTTTGTATAATTTTCGTCCGGTAATGTACATTCCCATATACAATTACGCGAATATTGTGGGTACAACGGTGCAAATATTGTGCTAAGATAATTTCCGTCATAGTATTTTTGTAATTTAGCAAACACAGACGCTTCATCGTCTGTCAGTTTCTTTTTATAATCTTTTTGACTTGCAAATGTACCAAACTGTGCATTTATTGCTAGACCACATTGTTCTATTACTGCACCAAATGCTTCATATGTCATTTCGTTGACATGGTTTTTCGCTGCTCCGACTTTTTCGTCATAACACGGTGTCGATAGAAAAATAGTACCGCCTGGTTGTAATATCCTTGACATTTTTTTAAGCATTTCCATGGCGTGTTTTGGTTCGACATGTTCTAATACTTCAAAACATACAATTGTGTTTATTCGATCAAATTCTGTATCATCTATTGTTACAAAATCAGTTTCGCTCCAAACTCGGTCAGGTTCCCAACCTTTTCCGCTTTTATTGAAGTATTTCTTTGGATCGACTTTAGAATAATCTATGGCTGCATAATATTGCGGACTCATCATGCCTGAACGCAATAACTTAGGTAACGGAAATTCTGCTCCACAACCAATGTCAAGTATTCTTTTTTCTTTGTCTTTTTTAGCCACATGTTTTGCTACATGTGTCCATCGTAAACAGTGAACTATATAGTCACGATGTATTTGGCCTTTGTCTTCAAAAGCATCTAACGACAAATATGTTTTGTCAATTGCTTTTCCGTACGCATTACTCATTTTTTCCTCCTGTTTAATATATCTTTGTTGATATCTTGCCCTTGCATTTTACCTCTGTAGTATTCTACAAAGAATGAAGCATAGTTTATAAGATCTTTTGCAGAATCTTCTAGGCTTTCATAATTTGTTTTGTGTTTTGGTTCTGCTTCTAATGCCGAAATAACTGATTTTAATCTTAACATTTTTGTATTCATCATATCAAATATACTTGCACATCCTCGAGGATAATAATCCGATTGTTGAATATCTGAATGTGTATTTTGATAATCTTGTCCTTTGCGTGTTTGAATATCTTTGCATTCGTCTAAAACTTTTATTGACTCTTTCATATGTACTCCTTTATGTCGGGCGGTGTCCAACCTTCTGGTTTAACAACATCCCATTTAGATCGTTCTGTTGATTTTTGTATTTTTTTCATGTTTGCGCTGTGAACAGTTTTAAATGCTTCATCAAAATTAAAATTTTCGTAATATGCTGTACCTAATGCAACATAAATTAAATCTATTAAAGCATCCAATTGACCTTCTCGGTCATTATTTTTTACAGAGTCAATATATTCATTTAACTCCTCTTGCATGTGTTTTATTCTTGCATGTTGCAATTGGATGTTGTTTGGATTGACTTCTAGTTGATATTTTTTGTGAAACTGTTTTACAAGTTCGTATAGATTGATATTTTCTGCCATTTGTTTCTCCTAATTGTACTTATTATAACATAAAATTATTGGTATTAAAACACTTATTTTTAGCCTATATAAAAACAAACAATAAATACTTTTGATTGAAACTTTAACTTTTCTGACATATTAAAGTTTAGATCTTTCTAAAGAGGGCATGCCTCAAGTTGTATATGCCATATGATTCTCCAAGCCTGCCCTCTTTTTCCTACTAATAAAACTATTAAGATTTTCTATTACCTATGCTTAAAAGGTCTCTAAACGCGTTTAAATGGTGTGTTTGATGCATAGATCCAAAAAGATTAACAAAAATGTTTACATTTGATATATAACTACATATAATCATTTTTAGGCATATACACAGGCATATTAGGCATTTCAAGCAAAACATAGTAACAACAAAATTTATAGAAGTTTAACACACCCTTTAATTGTGTAGATCTGTTACAATCGCAACTGTTAGGCTAGGACAGTATAAACAAATGGGCAGTTATGCTAACACATTTGGTGACTTTGTGTGTTAGGCTTTGTAAACTATGACTTTAAGTTAAGTACGGTCCACCTACTGTTTACAATGACGGAAGTCGGATTCCTAGAAATAGGTTGGTAAGATATGCAAACCCTTTACCATAATATTGGATGTAGTGGACCTAACGATGAAGGCTTTTTTTTAAATTTTACTAAAAGTCTTCCTGTCAGAAAAAAAGGAGTTAAGAAATTAAAAAATGACGACAGTCATTTTTTGGACTAATGCAATTAGTCCTTTATATCAATTGATAATAATTCACAAAATTGACTTGACGACATATGCGGAATACCGACATCTCTTGGTTCATCACCTAACAGATGTATATCACATCTATGTTGTTCAGATAATCGTTCTAATACACGAGATTGATGATTTGTGTGTTTTATGACTGATCGTCTACCTATACCATAATCATACACAGACTGAGTGCTTAAACCCCAATCACATCCTATAATAATAATATGTTCGGGTTTCAAATGATCAACTGCAAGAGTAACTGCCAAAGTACCGGATTGTTCTGGTTTACGATGCTGAGGTAGAGGAATTTCTTTCCAACCCTTGTATTGTTGTGCAAATCCGTCGCGACACCAACGAGTTACACCATCTGTTGGTTTAATATTATTCAACATCTGCCAATCATAACAAACAACATGATCGACTGGTCTGTCTCTTAAAATATAATTGCAACCAATCTCGATTTCTTGTTTGGGCACATGCAACCATTTTTTCATGCTTGGACCGTTGAACCAAATTAATGTTACCATTTATTTCCTCTTAATAGTACTCGACCTGTTGGAGTTAAACGATATATGTCTCGTTGTGGTTTAACTTTTAAAGTATATTCACAGGCTCGATTCCCCGGAACGCAGGAACAAGTGTTGGACTTACCATTTCCGTATTGTAACCTGCATTTCCAAGTGCCTAACTCACAAAACGCTTTATCTAACTCACCAGTCTTCATTGCATACATATTTAATCGTATAATAAATTATTGGTAAAAAAAAATAACATTAAATACTAATATGATAGATAATGCTAAAGACTTCTGTGACATAATGGAAATCTCTCTGGACCTACAGGATTTCGCCAAGCGATTAAAACGACATGACTTCCCACAGGCCCAGGCCTTGATGCAGATGTCCAATGACATACAACAGCACCTGGAAGATGTGTCAGATGCTGTGAGTACAGACGCGATAACGCTGGAACAAGAGTTGAGAAGTGAAATTTGATTTAGGTAATACTACATTTGATCTACAAGCAACAACATTCACAGAGTTGTTTGATATGATCACAGAATCACATAAACCTAAAGCAAGATACACAACACATCCACAAGGCAGAGATATCCTGTTGGAAATATGGGACAATGAAAGCATGGACGCCTCACACACAGAGAATGAACAATGAATCGCGTACTCACTCTGCTACAACAACTTCGTCAGAGATTAGAGTCAGCAAATTACATAGATTTTCGTGCAGTAGATTATATCACAGAAATAGAAGCCGTGGTAAAGAAACAAAGTAGTTCTCAACCAGAGGTTGAAAAATTAGGTTCAAATCAATCAAACCCTACAAAAACAACTAAAACTTAAAATTTAGACTTACACAGACGCGCATACATTGAGACTTTCATGGTGATGTATATGTTACTATACCCTAAAAAGAGAGGCTAAAGTGTTATGGCCACCATAATAAACTTCAACCTCTCACGAACTATATGTTATGAATGTATGAAGATCAATAATATCTGCGTCGTATGATAGTACGCAGTTTATAGTTCAATAATATTTATGAATCAGTAACTTCTGAATTATCAGAGAAATATCGCCAAACTCCCCCGGCGAAGAATACTGGAGTATCTATTGTAGAGTCACCATCTGATGCCATTGCAATCATTCCATCCGCTTTGTCAGTCCTGTCATAGAGAGCACTTCTAGTTTGTGGATTTAATTGAATAACAGAGTTGATATTAACGCAACCTGTAGTAGGTGTAAATGTTAAGTCTGTCGAAGAACTTGAAACAAGTGTGTCAGGTAATTGTGTGTTTGTAATCTTTGAACTTGCATCAATTCCTGCAACTCCTGATGCTTGATTTCTACCATTGATTATGTTTTTAATTTCATCAAACGCCGCTTTAGCATCTGCTCTGAAACTTGCTGGATTGTCTGAACCCGCATCACAATTTCCTGTGTTTATGTTTGTATCATCTGTTGGCCAAGCCATGTTAAACTCCTTTGTTTATATTATTTATTTCTTTACAATATTTCCATATGTATCTTGTGCTACAAGTGGTAATCCTTTTACCAATGCGCGTATTTGACAATCTGTTTCGTCACCAGTGTTTGGTTTGAATAACCTAATTGTAAATGCTTGTGTATCAGTCGATACCAACTGTATCAAAGGTACAATAGTAACCGATGATGTTGTTATACTTGCTGTACTTTCTGTTAGATAACCTTCCGCTACATAGTCTAATTGCACATAGTTGCCCGGCGCAGATGTGCCGGTAGCATTAGTGTCACTTATTGTAGAAGTCGGTGTTACACCAACATAATTTATTGCTGTGTATTGTTGTCTCGTCGGAATAGTTCTTGTCACACTTGAACCGTCATCATAAGTGCTTGTGTTTACATTTTCTATTTCTTCCGATATAGTTTCTCCGTCTAATTTAATGTTGACACCTGTCAAACCCTGTGGTGCCGAGTTAAGTCCCGAATCAATGTTTACTGTGACTCGATAGTATCTTTTTGCGCCCAACGATGTAAAGTTTGGATTGGATGTTCTTGTTATAGTAATGCTACTTGCACTACTCATATCTGAGTTGACACTGCCCTCGATTGTTATTGCGGGTTTGTCTGAACTGAATGTTGCTGTATCAGATCCACCATCAACTTGTGTGAATACATCTACAAATGGAACCACTGTCTTGTTTGAGCCAAAATCAATGATGTCGGATACAAATTGCACAGTCGTTGATGCAGAAAGATTTTGATACCATGATGTCCAACTATCCCAGGTTGCATACGGTGATGAACCAAGATCCGCCCAAGTAAGAGTATCTTTTGGAAGATAAATGTTTTGGTCTGAGTCGTAAAATCCTGTGCCTGCCATGTTATGCCTTGAACTCCGTTTCTCCTACCGATGAAGTAACTGTATTTGAAGTTACAGTTGTGCCCACAGAACTACCCGAAGGTGTATATGTTGGTTGCAGTGTGGTGTGTCCAAATGTTGGACTAAGCCAATCAGACCGTCTGCCTAACTCGTTTTGGACATAAACATATGCCTGGTAAGATTCACCGGGTGTAAGATTTTCAAAAATAAATTTTGTGTCTTTTGTTCTTCCGACTTCTTTTATGTTAGTGTATGGTTCGCCCTTTCGATGTATCAACACAACATAATGATCCAAGAATGGATCGTCGGTTGCCGACCATCTTACTAATAATGTGTCTGACCTTCCAAAAGCATGTGCGGTCTCTACTATTACAGGTCTGTTAACTTTTTGTACACTAAACGGATCAGGTAAATTCAAAACTGGCTCAGTGCCTGTCATTGTAAAGTTCTGTAAGTCTTGCACATACATAGATGGTTGATGTTCTATGGCTGTGATAACAATTAACCCGTCCTGACCCATTGTTAAATCTAAAACTCTAAATGGTCCATTTATTCCAAATGGTTCATTGACTACTGTAATTAAATTACTTGGAATTAAATCAGAAGCGCCTAGATTAGTTGCAAAACTTATTAATGTATTGTTTCTAGATTTTCTTACAACCATTTGTGCAAACAAGTGTGCTCTATATTCAGTAATGCACCATGGAATTGCAAAACTGCTTTCGAGTTTTTCTCCGTTGTCTTCTGTTAACAGAGCATCATAGTCTGAACCATCTGGTGGAAAAATTGCTTCTGCTGTTCCACCTTCTGTGATTCCGTCTGTGTATGTTATTCTTACTCTGTTTAATCTTGTTGATCGGTCTGGTCTTTCTATAGTTATACCACCGACGATATTGTCATTAGTGAATGTTTTAACTGTCTGAATATTGTTGATGTCGCCTGTATAGGTGTTCAACTCACCGCCCATTACTACATCTTCCGGTCCTTCTATTACACATTTGAATCTGCCATTTGAATATGGTAACATACCTCGGAATGATTGTAAAATTATTTTTATATTGTTCATTATGCTTTGGCTAGTATCAACATAGATAGGGCATTCAAAAATTTTCACTGAACCTATAAAATAATTATTGTTGATTTGTTGTCGTGTAGTTTGTAATACTCTGGCCGCATCTCTAAAACTGTCCCAATCGATTTTGTCGTCGCGTAGTCCTTTTCCATAGAAAGGATTTCGTAGATAGTCCAACAAGACATTCACAGGATTTGTTCCAAAATCACCGCTGGAAGAATCACGATTTTGTCCATATAAACCTTTTCCAATTCCTGCTCTTTCAGAACCGTTTGAATCAAATATATCTTGCGCATATGATTGATATTGTTCCCTAGGTGTTGATGATGCCGTTGTTGTTCCATGATTTGAACTGATGTGTTCAGCATTAAAAATTACTTTTCCGTTTATTCTAACTTTAACATCTGGAATACCTTTGTAAGGATTATTGTTAGCATCTTCTTGTGTATCAATTTTTTTCCATTCAAACCTCATAGCATACCAAGCCAACCCAACAAATTGATGATCGTGTGTCCATCCAGGCGCACCGCCCGACCCGTCAATGTCAGCAAACACTCCGTCATTTGCACCATTTCTAGGCTCATCTGGATCTGTATAATCAACAGAATAAAGACCAGAACTGTTTGGTCTGTTTCTACCATCGAAGAACTGACATTTTAATCTATCTTTGTATGGACCTGATGTTGGTTCTGCTACAACTCCGTGTGTGTAAGAACTTAAAGGCACATTGGTGTCATCTATCCATACAGCAGAATCACGGTTTTGTTGTAAACCAACAATTGGACCTTCACAAAAAACTATTGCAACATAAAGATATTTGTTGTCTGTTCCATTTGTGGAAACAAATACTCGAGTGCCTCCAATCTTTCGTGTGCCATACACTAGTGGAATAGGATTTGAACCTCCCTGGAAGTTTAATAAAATTCCGTCTAATTTTTGTTGACCTGTTTCGTTTGCTATTTGTGGAATTGACTGTGTGGTTGAAAAAGGTGTTGAAACCGGACCTACAAGAAATGTTGCAACTTTTTTTACTGATCTTGCAACTTTTTTAATTGCTTTTTTTATTTTAGAAAAAAGACCCATTATAATTCAACCTCCCAAATTTGATCAGTTTGAAAAAATTGATTATGTATGTAAAGCATATCTTTAACAGATTGATCCGATTGTAAATTTTTATTAGTAATCTTAATTTTAGAACAGTTGTTTTGTTTAGCAAGAACTTTGATTTGTTCTATCAATCTTTGTAAATGAATATCTCTTCTGTATTCTACATCAGTGTGAATCATGTCTATTTGAATATACTGATCTTTATTGTAAACTTCTTGTGCATACATTATAATTGCAAAACCTTTTAATATATCATTATCAAACAAGCCAATAACAGAATGATCTAACGCAACAATACATCTCCTTGCTTCTACATTTACTTGTTCTCTGTCAAAACTTATGTCTATTAAACCTTTTTCAGCAAATGATTTTAATAACAATTCATAAAACGCATTGAAATCTTTTTTTTGTAATTCTCTAGTATACATTACGGTTGTCCCCATCTTATATCTTTTTTCATTGATGATGCAAATTCAAAACATCTATCCCACGAATATCTTGCTTGTTGACTTGCTGGATTTGTTTTAACTCCGTTAATAGAATCAAACTTTGCAAAATTGTTAGAACAAGTTATGCTTAATGTTGATGTGTTTTCATCTTCTGTGATTGAATAACCGTCAATGGTCCCATCAAAAATCATGTAAACATCATTTTGAGAAAAAGTATAATCATCTCCCAACACTACTCTATAAAATACTGCTTGTCTTCCAGATAATCTTTTTAGTCCTGCATCTGATGTAACAAGTGCCGAAAGTGTTGTAGTATCAACTGCAGAAAATATAACATCAAAAGATTGAACGGTCAAATCTGCTGTTTCTTTTAAATTTCCAAAATTAATAAAATCACCTTGCGCAATATAACTTGTTGTTCCTGATGTAGGTGTTACTACTACTAAATCAATCGGTCCAGTGTTGTATTGGAGCATGGTATCATTGCCAGAGGCATCGGTCAAATGCAATTGGATAAGATCAACATAATGCACATTTTCAGCACCCAGTTTTGTAACTGTTGATGAGTTAAGAAGTCTTGTTGTTGAAGCAGGAATTAGTCCAGACATTTTATATGGACTCTCTTACTTCTATCTGATATGTGTAAAAACCGCTTTGATCTATTGTGAATGATTGTTGATCACCGACAAAATGCACCTTGAAAGGAACACTATTGAAAGTCACTGTTTTTCCATTGTCAGTGGCCTCCAACAATGGTGGATATATTCCAACCGCTATTGTTGATGATCCGTCAAATGTTACATCGCTGGTCAACATATGAATTTTGTCTTGGTCTTCAATGTGAATGAAGTCACCTTTTTTCAATGTGCCTGTCATTGGTGAACTATCAAAACGATTGCCAATTTTTATCTCGCTGGTTCCTGCGGCTTTCTGTGCTGTCGAGGCCCCTGATATTATTAATTCTCCTGACGCTGTGCCTGATGTTGATCCTATAACAGGAGGTGCCAATGTGAATGATTCAAATGAACCATCTTGTAAAACTATAAATGAATAAAGTTCTTGGAATGCTGATCTTTCAAGTGGTGGCGATTGCAAAGTTAATGACCAATACTGTCCACCTGTTTTGGCTCTTTGTGTCTTACCGGTCACAGATTCTGTCTGCCTAACTGTCACATTATTTCTAAAACCTAATGCTGTAAATCCTGCTGTTGGAAATGTTCCACTCATATTATACCTATGCGGTTATCGCCCGCATACCCCTTTCTCTCAATGCTCTGTTAATTAAACCCACTATCATGTCTTGTCTTGTCATTAATAGATCATCAAAGTCTGATGTGTCTATTGCACTAATGTTAAAATTCAATGTCATTCCGCCGCCGCCCATTCTGTCATTTGGAACAATGGTTCCTGATGATTGTGGTACAAATAATTCTTGCCCTTGCTCACCAACTATAAATGGTTGGCCTGCTGTTACTGGACCACCTGTTCTTCTACCTGGATAATTTTCTCGCCTAATCATTGCAACTTGTGCCAAACCTGCCGCAATAACAAGTGCTGATGTAATAAATCCTAACATACCACCCTGTGCAAATGCTTTGGTTGCACCTTCGTATGTGTTCTGGATCGCTTGTGCTATCTTGACCGCTTTCTGTATTTGGAAGAATTTTTTATTTTCTTGTGCAAGCAAATCAAGTGTTCTGCCCGCCATTGAAACCATGATTTCTTTTTTCTCTTTTTCAGTTGCACCGGTAATATCGGCTTCCCTAAACTTTCCTTCCTTGAATGCGTCGATCCCTTCTCTTCTTATTCGTTCTTGTTCTTCTGCTCGTCTTCGTATATCAGCCATTCTTTCGTCGTTGGCTGCTTTACTAATGTCTGTTCTTTTGTTTTCGTAAAATTTTTCAATCTCTGCTCTGCCTTTTGCTGCCTCCTCTTCTGAGAAAGATCTGTTTTTAAGGCCGTCCTCGATAACTTTTAATTTTTCTTTTTCTTTCCTTGCAAGTGCTTGTAATTCTGTTTCATTTAATTTTAATATTTCGCCTAATGCTTTTTTATGTTCTTTTGCAAGTTTTTTCTGTGCTTGTTCTGCTTTCTTTTGTTCTTTGGCTAATTCTTTTTGTTTCTTAGCAACAATTTGGATTTGGTCTTCATAGTTTTCATATGTTTTGACACCGTCATCGACTTCGTCATTTAAATCTTCCTGTCCTTCTTCTGCATCTTTGTTTATTGCAACATAGGTCGCTACTGCTCCACCGACTGCAATTATGGCTGTTGCGATTCTTAATAACGGATTTTTACCTGCTATCTTGTTGAACAGGTTCATCATTATACCTGCTGTTTTTAATTTTTGTGATAATCGATGAACTAATAAAACTGTCTGCGCAAGTCCTAGACCAACAAGTCCTGCCGCCATTATATCTAAATTTGCTACAACAAATTGTATTGCATTACCTAGACCCTCACCTATTGATTTGATCAAAGCCTCATTTTCTTTAATGGCTTCTGTAAGTCCTAGTACAACTTCTCCAATGGCTGGCGCCATGGCCATACCAAATGTGTCTGCGGCGTCTTTGGCCGCAATTCCCAAGTTAGAGAATTGAACAGACATATTTCCTAATAATGCCGCTGTTGCTCCACTATATCTTTCGTTGATACCGTCACCTAAGGCTTTAACAACTTTTTCTGCATTACCGGCTTCTTTTGCAAATTTACTTAATTCGCTTCTTGATATTCCTAATTTTTCTTTAAGAATATCATAAACCGGTAAACCTCGATCAGCAAGTCTGTCAAGATCCATTAATTCAACTGTTTGTGATTGTAACGATCTTGTATAAAAGTCTGTTATTGCTTGTAACGATCCAATTTGATCTGATGTAACTGCCGCCGCATCACTAAATGTGGTTAATAACTCTTTGGTTGGATTTAAACCGTTTGCTTGTAATTTGATATATGATTGTGTAAGTTCCTCAACACCAAATTGAGTTTCTGTAGCAAAATTTTTAATAAACTCAAATGCTTCAGCACCTTGTTTAGCACCACCGGTAACTGAAGAAAGTGTTGTTCTTAAGTCTTGGAATCTGGCCGCTGTTGTGACGGCATTTTTAGCAAGTGAAACAAGTCCAATAGCACCCAAAGCTCCAGCCGCAAGTTTGGCTACAGGACCAATACCGCCTATTGATCCTTTAAGTCTTTTTACTTCGCCCGTAAGTCTTTTTATCTCACGGTCTTGTGC
>Ga0181393_1000761_pt1 | contig 11961 bp, 20 predicted proteins | sample 16SPOviralmetaG_FD_130122 | JGI IMG/M metagenome (GOLD analysis project Ga0181393, IMG submission 130122) | Marine viral communities from the oligotrophic San Pedro Time Series (SPOT) site, San Pedro Channel, CA, USA - 16 SPOT_SRF_2010-10-21 | ecosystem: Environmental > Aquatic > Marine > Strait...
GAAAAACAAGAACAAACCGACTTAGGCATTGATCATTGCTTGTGGTTGAGTAATCATTATATGAATGTAAGTTGGGAAATGATTGACCTAACAAAAGTATTTGAAACTTTTGAAGATATGTTTAAATCGCCAAAGAATGATTTAGCACTGGCAAATTCAAGAGCAAGACTGCGTATGATGACACTATATCAAAAAGCACAAACATTTGATGGCATAGTTGTAGGCACAGGCAACAAAATAGAAGACTTTGGTGTTGGGTTTTATACAAAGTACGGAGATGGTGGAGTAGACATATCTCCTATTGCGGACTTATACAAAACGGAAGTTTGGGAGATGGCACGTGAACTAGGTATTGATCCGCGTATCATTGATGCAAAACCCACTGACGGACTGTGGGACGATGGTAGAATCGATACAGATCAATTGAATGGCATGAGCTATCCTGATCTTGAATGGTGTATGCAGAACCATGATTTGCCAGCAGTTGACATGTCTGAACAACAGATAGATAATATCGAACTATATAATTCAATAAGAAATCGTAATTTACACAAGATGAACCCAATTCCGGTGTTCACAAAATCTAAGGAGAATTAAATGAAAGTAGGAGACTTAATTTTAGAAGCCGCACGTAAACAGGCAGAAGGCGACATTGCAGTGCATAAAGCAAACATTGAGGTATATAAAACTATGCCAGCAGGAATAGGCGAGCATTCTGATGTAACCGAAGCAGTGATTGCCGAACTAAACAAACTAGCAGAAGCAGATGATAGACTAGAGATGCTGGACAAATATTTTTCAGAGTAAGGTAAAACATGTTAGACAAAATTAAACGTGCAATGGGAATCAAAGAAAAGCCTGTAGCACAAGAAAAATCAAAAGCAAAAGCAAAGAAAACGCCAAAAGAAATTGCTACTGCAAAAGGCGAGGCCTATGTAGAAGTGCTTGGCATAGATGTAGATGCTAATGATATAAACAATGGTGCATTTGAACTTGACTGGAATGAAAAGTTTATAGCAAATCTTGTTAGAGCTGGTTACCAATTGAAACCTGGAGAGCCAGAACACGATATTATTGATCGTTGGTTCCAGAATGTTTGTCGTAATGTTGTACTTGAAACCTACGAACAAGATCAAGCAGATCCAGAAACCCGTTATGTGAAGAATCGTGACTTAGGCAATGGCTTTACTGAGGTAAAGTAATGTTGTTGTATGCCAACGGTGATTCGCATACTGCACCAGATTTTGGCTATGTGAATACAGTTGCCCAAGAGTTTGATTGTGATTTGATCAATCAAGCACAGAGCGGTAGTAGTAATGCGAGTATCCTTAGACGCACACGCGAATATCTTGAGCACGTCACGCCAGACTTTATTATCATTGGATGGAGCACGTGGGAAAGAGAAGAATGGTATCACAATGACCGGTACTACGCAGTAACAGCCAGCGGAACAGACAGTGTACCCGAGGAACTTGCGAACAGATACAAACAATGGGTAATAGAGCAAACATCTGATCGGTGGAGTGAAAAATCTGCACAATGGCATGAACAGATCTACAGTTTTCATCTTGAACTAGAACAAAAAAACATAAGACATTTGTTTTTTAATTGCATGTATGATTTTTTAAGAACAAAACACACCTACAACTGGAACAACGCCTATGTAGAGCCCTATGATCTAGATCACAGCTATTACCACTATCTCAAAAACAAAGGTCTACGTCCAGATGAATGGTATCACTACGAAGCTGATGGTCATAAAGTGTGGGCAGAATTTTTAATTGATTACATTAGAGAGAAAAAACTAATATGATATTATACACCAACGGAGACTCACACACTGCGGCAGCTGAATGTGTTAACAACCATGCGTTTGCAGAAGATGATCTGAAATACTTTACAATGGGCAGAGCTCCTCATCCGGATAACCTAGAACGTTCGTGGAGCAAGTTATTAAGTCAGCGATTGAGTTGTGGTCTGAAATGTGATGCAGAAAGTGCTAGTTCAAATGATAGAATCATGCGAACAACTAGACAGTGGCTAGAACAACAAGCAAAAGATATCAATAGATCATTGTACGTAATACAATGGAGTACTTGGGAACGTGAAGAATGGATGATTGATGATGTATTGTATCAAGTAAATGCAAGTGGAACTGATCATATACCTGCTAGTCATCGCGATGATTACAAAAACTATGTAAGCAATATCAATTGGCAACAAAAAACCAGAGACGCACACGAAGAAATATGGAACTTTCATCAAGAACTAGAAGAATTAGGTGTAAAGCATATATTCTTCAACGGCAACAATGACTTTAGCAAAATTGAATTACAAAAAGATTGGGGAATAAGTTATATTGGTCCCTATGATCCAGCAAGCACATATGATGCAATTGTATCACAAAAATGCGAAACTGTAAGTCCTACCAGTTATCATTATGGAGTTGATGGGCATAGAGTATGGGCACAATTTTTAACAAAATATATAGTTGACAACAAGTTAATCTAGTGTTATAATTAGTACATTATATACAAAAGGAATGCTATGAAGTATCTATTGATTGACACCGCTAACATGTTTTTCCGTGCTAGACACGTTGCATTCCGTGCAAGTGATCCGTGGGAGAAAGTTGGTTATGCACTACACATTAGCATGGCGGCTATTAACAAAGTAGTAAAAAAGTTTGACGCAGATCATGTTGTGTTTTGTTTAGAAGGACGTAGTTGGCGTAAAGACTTCTACAAGCCATACAAGGCAAATAGAAGCGAAGCAAGAGCCGCACTATCTGAACGTGAACAAGAAGAAGAAAAACTGTTCTGGGATACGTTTGATGACTTTAATCAATACCTACGTGAAAAAACTAATTGCAGTGTACTAAGAGATGGCGATGCAGAAGCAGATGATCTGATTGCACGTTTTATCGCACTACATCCACAAGATGAGCATGTTATTATCAGCAGTGACAGTGACTTTTATCAGTTGATCACAGAAAATGTAACACAGTTCAATGGTATAACTGACAACTTGATTACACTAGAAGGCATATTTGATGCTAAAGGTAAACAGGTTATAGACAAGAAAACTAAAGAGCCTAAACTGTTAGGTGATCCTGAATACTTGTTGTTTGAGAAGTGCATGCGAGGTGACAGTAGCGATAATGTGTTCAGTGCATTTCCTGGTGTACGTAAGAAAGGCACCAAGAACAAAGTAGGATTACTAGAAGCATATGCAGATAGACACAACAAGGGCTATGCTTGGAACAACATGATGCTACAACGTTGGACTGATCATGAAGACAAAGAGCACAGAGTATTAGATGACTACAACAGAAACAAACAGTTGATTGATCTTACACAACAACCTGAAGAGATAAAAGACAGAGTTGACAAGTTCATACGTGAACAGATAAGCAACAAAGACGTAGGACAAGTAGGTTCAAAGTTCTTGAAATTTTGTGGTAAATACGAGTTGAATCGACTCAGTGAACATGCAGAACAGTATGGACGTTGGTTGAATCAAACATATCAAGGAGCATTAAAGCAATGAGTGAAACTATAGCAAGACCAATCGTAGACGGTAAGTTTTGGGTTATTAAACAAGACGAGAAGAAGATTGGATCAGTTGAGAAAGACAACAATGGTTACTTTGTTACGACTCAACAAGGCAATGCTCGATTTAAAACAATAAAAAGTTTACGTGATGTAACCAATATTACATTTGAAGATGCTCAAGCAAAGATTGTTCATCCAGTTAATCAAGTAAACGGATTTCCAACAAATTGCAAGCCATTTAATGGTGTATGGAATATCAATAAAAGACTACCAATCTATACACAAGAAAAGAAATCCAAATCATGGTATGCCGCAGGCTACTACATGGTTACAATTGGTAGAAAAAGCAAGATCATGCATTGCCCTAAACTGATATTGCTAGAACGTTATGGATATGTTGGTCCAGTTCGAGAACCAGATGGATTCTACTACAAGTGAGCGGACTTTATATACGCAAGTTTATCGACAGAGTTGCACAATGTGATGCAACAGGTGCTGATGATTTTATATGGCCCTTGGCAGATGCTAAGAACTTACACGGTGATATAACCAAACTGTTGCTTGATATACAGCTACTACAAGAAAACACTCAAGAACAAATCCCTACAGAAATTGAAGTTGACGGTGGAAATTGGTAGTTAACTAAGCCGTTAACCAAGTTATCTACGCAGTTAATCATAAATAACTGTGGAGATGATAATATGAGTAGACCAAAGCCAACAATATTAGTAGAAGTTACAGACAAAGCAACTTATAAAACAGAACAAGTTCTTGCCAGTGCTGGCATATGGGCAGTTTATTTTGAAGGCAGTCCAATAAACTTAAAGACTTCAAACATGCTGGTACAGTATCCTGGACCTAAGTATAAGAAAGTAAGTTTTTCAAACCCTGGACATGCAATTAGTCTAGCAAAGAAACTAAACATACAGTTTAAGACAGAAAAGTTTAGTGTTGTATTGCTTCACAAGGGTGAACTAGTATACCCTAATGCGAAATAAAGAAGAACTAACAAAACTTCTTATACAACAACTTCCTACCGACAATCGACCTAATTATAAAAGTGCATTCCATTCATGGTGGTACAACACCAGAGACACTGGTGGCATGCGACTAACGTCAACAGGCTTTCAATTGATGAAGAAATTGAAGTTTGAATATTGGGAATTTGAATTCCCAGAAGGCTTTGCACAAAAAAACAAAAGAGTTATATTGGGTCTAGATAGAAAACTTGAATGGCCTTATTACTACGGCAAAAAACGTCTTGCATTCTTTGGCAGTAAAGAAGCAATGATGGCAAACTTAACTGGTGATATCGAACTATGGCTTGCTAATAATTTCAGTTCTTAGATCGTAAATACCTTTTGCAATAGCAGTATGTCCTTGTATCAATGGATGACCTCCAGGTCCTTTATCAAAATTCTCACACAACGCCACCAATTGTGCTACACAATGTGGAGACTCAACATCCCAGGGACTTAGTAAATAGTGTTCACACTTGATGTAGTGTTTTAAAAGTGCAACTTGCGTGTGAAACTTATCAAGTGCCCAAGCGTCATTCCAATCTCTAAATTCATTTGGGTTCCGAGTTGGTGTATAGTGTTCCCCGTTGCGTTCAAATCTGTTGGGTGTTGTAAAAGCAACAATCATCAACTGTGGATCATATTCCTCAATAGCATTTACCGCAGTTCGCACAATAAAGTCATTGCTGGCGCCAGGTTGTGCTAGATTAACACACTGCATGTCAAGACGAGTCGCTAACTGGTACGGCCAAGCATTACCAGGGTCTGTTAATTCTGTTCCATATGTGAAACTATCGCCTATTGTTACTAGCATTAGATACCTGTTGACATTGTGTGTTAACGTGTTATAATATAATTATAATAAAACAACAAAGGCGTGAATTAATGCACTTACAAACCAAGGATGTTTCTCTTTACACAAAAGTAACAACTCGTCTCAAGAACGGTAGATACTACAGAAACTTTGAAGAAGAACGTGCAGGCTTACAACTACAACAGTTTACAGTACAAAAAACTGCACAAGAACACAGTGTACAAAATCAAAAAGAAATACTGTGGCGTGCAGAAGCACTTGCAATACCCATGGTTCTACTTACACCAAAAAATATACAGTTCATTGGCAACAACGATGTAGTAGCAGATGACATAATGACAGACGAACAACTAAAAGCATTTGATACCAGTGAAAATCATTGGAGTCGAAGTACTTGGAGATCAGAAGTAAGTGATGAAGGAATCGAATGTCTTGAACTTAATTTAAACTATGAAAATTTTTGTGTGCTACCAAGTGAACAAGGATTTTTTGACTACGTGGATGGTAAGTTTACTAGAATAAAAAATAGACATAAACAAATAGAAATGCTATGGGACTATGGCTTTCCAAGCAAAAGAGGCAGACCTATACAAGTAGGAAGAGCCGTACACAGTGGTAGTAAAACAGAAATCATTGGATTGGTCGACTGGTTAAGAAAACTTAAAATGCTTAACAAAGGCAGTGAAATCCAATTCAAAACTCAACAGATATATAACACACTCAACAGGTCGTATGCTTGGCCAGAACACTGGTAATAAATACCCGTATGACAAGAGAATTAAAATTTACCAGTGCAAATTTTGGTGTTGGCAAGGCAGAAGATGATTGCTATCTAGATCCTAACGATCCTGTACATGAATTTATGGTCAAAGGTAATGCAAGTGCTCTGAACAAACCTAGACAAGCGAGTGTAGTGGAACAAGCAACCGAACATCAACGTAAACTAGAAATAGCAAAAGCACAAGGCATCAAGCCCGGAACTCCTGCTTGGTTTATGTTATAAGGTTGACAGATATGTGTTTTAATAGTATAATTTAAGTACGTTAACAGGTAGAACCAAAGGAAAAAACTATGGGAATATTATTATTGATAATTGCATTTTCAGTAAACAATGCTGAATTTGATAAAACAGTTGCAGAACAGAAAGCTGCAGGTTTCAGATGGTACAACTTGCCAGAATGTAGAGTTGTTCAAGAAGACACACCTGCTATCACTATTGACAGTGTTAAAGGCAAAAGAGTTTGTTATAAACTTGCACTAACACGTGATGGTGCAAAATAATTGCTTGAATGGTTTATAGTTGCTTTTATCTCTATGCCAAATACTGACCGTATGGAGATAAAAGCAATGCAAGAAAGTTTTAATACCAAAGCAACCTGTGTTAAGTACATGAAAGAAACGCCAAGTATTATCAATGATATACAAATACTTGAACCACGAAATACAGGAATGTATTTCCAATGTCTTGACAGTAAAGAGGTTGCTCGTTACAAGTTAAAACTTCAATCAATCTAAGGAAACAATTATGGCCGCAAAGAAAAATAAAGATTCGAAAGCATGGATGATACCAGAAGGTGAGAAACGTGAAAATGCAACCTATCATTATCTAGCACACAAAACAGTGAGTATGATACGTGAAGGTAAAAAGATACGTGTTAAAAAGTACCATCCTAAACTACAAAAGCATGTTTGGTTCATTGAAACCAAAATGCCATCACATAGCAAATAATGTGCGGCATATTATTAGTTAAAAGCAAAACAGAACTACCAGTAGAACAGCATCTTCAAGCATTAAGCATACTTAAAAGTCGAGGTCCTGATCACACACGATATCAATATGAAAACGGTATCTTCATTGCACAAGCAGTGTTGCACATCACAGGCACTGATGATTACTACAAACAAACACACACAAACTTCTTAGCCTACAACGGCGAAATATACAACTACAAAGAACTAGGCAACTATTCAAACGATATTGAATTTGTAGATGAATGTGTAAATCGCAATGCACGTGGATTATCACGTGGATGGGGTCCTTGGGCATGGGCATGGACCGACGGTAGCACTGTGCGTTATGCCGCCGACCCTCAAGGTGAAAAAACACTTTACCAATATAAAGATGACGATATTCTTATTGTGTGTTCTGAAGTAGCACCTATACTAGAATATGTTACGCCAGCAAAGATCAAGTGCAACTATGCCACACGACATTGGACCATGCTGGAGCAAACACCATATGTGGGTATCACAAGAACAATACCAGGGTGGGAGTACACAAACGGAACAGTAAGTCAACCTATTGACATGCTTTGGAATTGGATCAAACCAGTTGAATATACCTATCAAGAAGCACAAGAACAGTTTGGCGCACTATGGAAACAAACAATAAAACAAATGACTCCTAGTTGCGATCATGCACTCACGTACAGTTGCGGAATGGATAGTAGTATTATTCTTGCTGAACTAGATCATGCAGAACTATACACTACCAACATGGTTGGCAAAGACCCAATTGTAGATCATATTGAAGACTTTCTATCAGGCACTGAGATGTCAAGACTTAATCAGTTACACTTTGATGCAGAGCAGTGGGCTGATCTGTTTTCACAAGTGATCCAACGTACACGTATGCCTGTGCAAAGTTGGAGTTTTGTTGGACAATGGGCCATAGCAGAAGCATGTGATCAACGTGTGCTATTCACAGGTGCAGGTGCTGATGAACTGTTTGGCGGTTATGACATATATCAAAAACTAAACTACAAAAACAACAGTCCATACAGTGTGGATTCGCCACTGTGGCGATGGTGTATGGACAGTTATGATCAACATGCTGGACAAGCAACATTACTTGCTGACTATTGGCATCAAATAAGCGGTTGTGATATTAGGGGAGTGGACGCAATAGCCGGTGCTCATGGTATTGAGTCACGCAACCCATTTCTTGCAAAACCAATAGTCGAATTTGCACTTAACTTGCCTTTTGAACACAAGGTAGGCACAGTACCAAAACCATTGATTCGTGATTTGTTTTTAGAACGTTGGACAGAATCACACATTTGGCCAAAGAAAGGTTTCAGCGGACACTGCAACGATAGTCTGCCTTTTTTAAATGTAAATGTTAGTGATACTGATAGAAATACACAATGGCGTGATGCAGTAATTAACAGTTTTCATAGCGACTCCAATCAACTGCTTTACAAAACCAATCACGATCAAAAATTACCGGGCCATGTGATTTAAAATAGTTTTGTATAGATTGTATACAACGATCATCTGACAACATACAATCCTGTGTATGCTTACTTGCATAATCAAACCATTCTATTCCGTAAGGCGCCTGCAAATCAGTGAACTTAAATGAATATAGAGTGCCTGCAGGTGTGTTGCAGATAGCAAAAAATTGCTCAGCATTTTTTATTTCCACAAGGTTGGTGAAGCGATCGCGATGTTTTTCGTGCGTTGTGATGAAGGCACTCACTGACCGTATGTCGGGAACAACTTCTAAGCACCGCAGTCTACTTTCGCCAGTGTTTGTTTGATAAATCCAATTGCCAGTATAGTTTAATAGCATAGGCTTTACAATGCCTTGTGCTTTTATATCTTTTATCCACATATTAAACTTAACAAGATTGGCTAAATCATAATAGTTGCGTTCAGTGTTGTAAAACTGTTCTAACCCGTATTCTTTGATATTTTCGTTTGCCCACGTACACAATTGTTCAAGTGTTTGATGCTCAATTGCTTCAACACTCACTGCTGGATCATAAAAAAGACAGTGCGGCTCCCCAACTATTGATGCGTCAGTTGGTTGCACGTAGATTATTTGTTCATTGCGCCAATATTCATTCATAGATTTTCCAATCAATCTCTTTTGTAAACCATTCAGGTGTAAAAATTATGCGGTTAGATTTCAAGTAATTAGCAAACACAGTTTCGCACCAATCATAGCCCGGAGTCACTGCACGTGTACGATCGCTATCATATTCAAACCAATACATGCCATAAGGGGCTTGTGGATCAGTAAGTGTAAAACTGTGTTGGGTGCCAACAGGTGTACGTAATATTTCACACCACTGTTCAAAATTCTCTATCTGTGGCAAGTGAGTAAACTGGTCACGATGATCCGCATGTGTTGTTATAAAACTTTCAAAAAACTCTAGCTCTGGCAGAAGTTCACTTGCTCGCATACGATTCTCACCAGTATGTCCGCCAAACTTTTCATTGCCATCATAGTATAACAACATAGGCTTCACCACACCTTGGCGTTTGATATCTGCAACATAGATGTTCAACTTAACCACACTTGCAACCCGAAAAGGATCTTGCCATATGTCACTGCTGTTTAACCAATTGCATTGATCTTGTGTGGTGGTGTTATAACGTATGCGTGCTTTATGCACTCCAGGATCATAAAATAAAACATGTTTGCCAGAGTGTGAGCTGGCACGTATAGGATCATTGTCCACAGGATAAGGCAAAACTGTTTGACTGTATTGAATTTTTGGGTTGTTCCAGTACTCCATATAAGTAGTTAGTCATGAGTATACGCACCGACGGAATTTGGGTTTCAGAACCAAGAGAAATAGCCATTGTCAAAACATTAGTGGAACATGTGCAGGCTTGTGGATATACGCCAACAGTACAAGATAACAACCAAAACTTTGGCTTTCCATATGTATTTGTAAAAGACGGTAAAACACTTGCATGTAGACTGGTTGATTTAGTAGAGCATGCAGACGTGGTTATTACAGATAATCATCTGTTGCAACCCACCGGTGCTAAAAAAATAAATGTGTTACCAGAGTTTTGGGGTCAGTGGCACTTTGAGCCAGAATATGAGGACCGTGATTCTAGCATCAGTTACAATTGTTTTATGAACAGAGAACGCGGCGATAGAGATAGAGTTTTTGAACTATTAAAACAACGCCGCATACTGGACAAAGGATTGGTAAGTTATCTTGCACGTGATTACGATACTGTAAACAGTCACGGTACATTAGAACAGTGCGTAATTGATACAAACATAAGTCTAATACTAGAAACATACACTCGTGACGACGCCATAGTGTTCAGCGAAAAAATATTTAGAGCCATACAATTGCCACGTCCATGGTTATTGTATTGTTCGCCTTTTAGCATTGAACTGCTACGTTCGCATGGCTTTGATGTTCTTGACGATATGGTTGATACTACATATGACACAGAAAAAAATCACTGGACGAGGCTTGATCTTGTGCTAGATCAACTGGAAACATTCGTCAATCGGCAGTACACAGCTAAGGATTACCAGCGTTTTGAGCAGGCTGCAAAGCACAATCAACAATTGTTAGCCAGTTTACTCCACAGTTGGCCTGAAAAACTAAAGACTGTGATGTCATGCCTGACGCCTTAATACTTGGTTGTTCACATGCCGCTGGTGCATTAATGCATGAGGATCCTGAATACGGAGCACAAAACAGTTATCCAGTGCTTCTTGCACGCATGCTTGGATACACTGCACATAACCATGCTATCTCAGGTGGATCAAATGATGCTATGTTTAGAATATACAACGAGCTCGACCAACACTTTGACTTAATTATAGCCTGTTGGACCGGCATGGACAGAGGTGAATACTTTCATCCGACACACAACCAATGGTTACCAATCAACTATGGTGCAGGCGACAGTTATGTTCGCAAGCCTAGCAAACATCTGTTGCAGGGTATACCAGTTGGTGTTGAAATTGATGATAAACAAATCTATGAACACTACGGCAAACAGTGGCTTGCAATTGAAGGCAATCAACAACGTGGGTTCAACAACAAAGTTAAAAACGTACTTGCACTAAACAGTCTGGCAAAAAGCAAAGACACACGTGTAATCAATCTTGACAGCTTCTCAGGAATACACCATCAATTTCCTTGGCCCAAGGATATATATCTTCCATGTGCTGGTTACAAAAACGAATTCTGTAACTTCTGCGATCACAAAAAATTTCCAACTGAACCACGTGGGCATTATTTTTATTCTGCTCACCGTATGTATGCTGAATATATACTAGCAAAAATAGACCAACTTGGGGACTTACCTATATGATTGAAATATTTGGACCAACATACAAATATTCGGGAGAGATACTTGACAAGCCAGAAGTAATTTTTGTAAATGATCATCATTACGACGAGTTTGATCATTGTTTTCACGTGAAAAAATTGCTAGAAAACAGCAAAGTAGATCCAAAATCTCACACTCTGATCTATGATCATGTATTACATGATGACGACCTTAAGGATTATAACTGTGTGTTTTTTCCTATTTTTATGGCAAGTGAAAGTCAGGAATTTATCAACGCAGATATTGCACCCAATTGGAATCAGAAAACTAAAACATTTAATTTTATGATAAACAAGCCAAGATTAAATAGAATTTTCCTGTTACAATTGATTGAACACTTTAAATTAACCAACTACAGTCATGCACTTCCGTGGACAGCAACTGATGTATTGCATAATCCATTGATACACAGAATTAGAACCACAACTGACGATCCATATTTTTTAAACCTCATTGACAACGTAAAAGAAATTAA
>Ga0181393_1000762_pt1 | contig 11959 bp, 19 predicted proteins | sample 16SPOviralmetaG_FD_130122 | JGI IMG/M metagenome (GOLD analysis project Ga0181393, IMG submission 130122) | Marine viral communities from the oligotrophic San Pedro Time Series (SPOT) site, San Pedro Channel, CA, USA - 16 SPOT_SRF_2010-10-21 | ecosystem: Environmental > Aquatic > Marine > Strait...
AGTATAATAAAAAGTATGGATTTTCAAAAGACCAATCTCATTCAAAAAAAGACATAAGTAAAACTACAAAAATTCCAATGAGAATACTGAATGAAGTAGCAAAGAGGGCAGGAGGGGCATATACAAATAATCCTAGTAGTGTAAGGAATGTAAAAGGAGTAAAAGGAGGACCAGGTAAGAAGATGTCTATGAATGCGTGGAAATTTGCTAGGATTTACTCCTTTGTTATGAAAGCTCCTGGAACTTGGGGTAAGGCAGATAAAGACCTTGCTGATGAAGTAAGAAAATTAAAAAGAAAATAAGGGTATAGTTAAAATGCTATAAATATCAGGATTTTTGAGAAAACTTTTTTTCATATATGAATTTTTTTTTCTGTAATTTTTTTTTTGTATTTTTTTATGTTTTTATAGTTAAAATGCTATATGAATATATTTTACAATTTTTAGATAAATGTTATAAACAAAAGAAGATAAAGGAACTTGAAGATAAAGTAATAGAATTAGAATTAATAATTAATAATGTTAAAAAATCTGTAAATAAAATCTAAGTCATAATATAATAAATGCCTGACTATCAAAATGCAATCATTTATAAAATATGGAATCCTGATATACCAGAACAAGCTTACTATGGAAGCACAGCACACCACACTCCAAGAAAAAGATACTCAAGAGCTAAGATGTATGAAAAGGAAAATCCATTAAGAAGATTTGGAAATATATTTACTACAGATAATCACAGATTTGAAATTATTGAAAAATATCCTTGTAATTGTAAAAAAGATTTAAATAGAAGAGAACAATATTATATTGAAAATTATCCTGATGCTGTGAATAAAAATAGAGCTCATGGACAAAAGACAAAGAAGAATAAATTTGTGCTTTTTTTTGATTTTTAAAATCTATGTTATTATATAATGATAATACATTCATCTCATACGAGAAAAGATATTTGTGAAATTATTGAGATATTTGATTTAATTGATTATATTGAAGATTACTCTGATTTATCTAAAAAAGATTTAGTTAAAGATTTTACACAAGTATTAAATAAAATAAAAAAAATAAGTAGAGATGATAAATTTCTTTTTATTGAAGATATTGAAGGTTTAAAAGAATATCTTCAAAAACCTAATCAAACAAGAATTACTGTTAAAGAAAAATGTGAAATTATGGATATTGCTAAAGATATTATTTTTTATTGTAAAAATGGATTCCTATTAAGTGTTAGTAATTTTGAATGTACAGATGAAATTAAAGATAAAGCTGATTATATCAGTTGTTATGGAAATATACCTACAGTAGCAAGAGCTATTAATATGTTGAATAAAGATGATAAAATTAAACCAAAAATAAATTTAATTTTATCTGGAAAAATAAAAATTCAAATGAGAAAGAAACACGAACAAAAATTAAAAGAATGTGTAGCACTCAAAAGGAAGACTGGACGATTTCTACTTACATTTGAATAGTAATATTATCTATGTAATTATATAATGGAAATATTTAATGGAGATTGTTTGGATAAAATGAAAGATTTAAAAGATGATTCAATTGATTTAATATTCTGTGATCTACCTTATGGACAAACGAGCTGTAAATGGGATTGTAAAATAGACTTACAATTATTCTGGAAAGAAATAATGAGAATCAAGAAATTACATACACCAATATTTTTTACAACAACAACTAAATTTGGAGTTGAGTTAATTAACTCAGCACCGAAGAAATGTTATTTCAGATATGATATAGTATGGGTTAAGAGTGCTCCAGCTGGTTTTTTGAGTGCGAAGAAGATGCCGATGAGAAAGCACGAGATGATATATGTTTTTTATGAGAAACTTCCTTTTTATGATTTATCTTCACATACACATAAATTTTTAAAACCAAGTAATAATATAATTGATGGAGATACTTATAATACAAAAGAAAGAAAGAAACCAATTACAAGAGAACCACCAAATAAATATGAACCACCACTACCAGTATCAGTTGTTAAAGAAATAGATAATAATAATAAAGAAGAACAAATATATGATAAAGAATATTTAGAAAAGAAGATTGATTTTAAAGGTAGAAAAGGAGAACCAAGATATGAACCACCACTACCAGTATCAGTTGTTAAAGAAAAACTAGATGTTTATGATGCGAAAGAAAGATTTAAGAATGGTAAATTATATAAGAACCCAAGACACCTACAGAAAGGAGACGACCCCATATACGACCCACCACTACCAACAACAATGTTAGAAATTAAATCAACAAGGGGAAAACATTCAACTGAGAAGCCAGTTGCACTAATGGAATGGATTTTAAAATATTATTCTAAAGAAGGAGATGTTGTATTAGATCCAACAATGGGTTCTGGTTCAACAGGTATAGCTTGTAAGAATATGAATAGAAATTTTATTGGTATTGAAAAAGATAAAGAGATATTTGATGGAGCAGTTAAAAGATTAAATTAAAATCTATATTATATTATATATGGAAGAACAAGGACAAGAAACATTTCAAAAAGAAGAACAATGTTGTTTGAAGTTTGAAGATTTACCACAACTATCTATACTAACTCCTACTTGGAACAGAAAAAGATTTTTGAAACTAATGATATGTAATGTTACTGGTTTTGAATATGATAAGAAAAAGCTTGAATGGTTCATAATAGATGACCACCCTACAAATCCATTATTCAGTAATCAATTAGAAATAGATGAAGTTCAAGAACAAATAAAACCTATAAAGTTAAAGTATGTATATGATCCAAAGAAACATTTGAGTATTGGAGAAAAAAGAAATAGATTAATGAAAGATTGTAGTTATAAGAACTTTTCATTTATGGATGATGATGATATTTATATGGCTCAATATCTAATATATCAACAGCATATGATGAAAAAATATAACGCAAAAATATGTGGTAGTAATGCTATGTTATTTATATTTCCATTCAAAGATTATCAAATGAGTGCTTTAAGATGTAATGCTATTAGACAAGTTCACGAGGCAACACTTGCTTCTAATAAAAAATATGTTAGAAGTATGGGTGGATTTATAAAGAGCTCTCAAGGAGAAGGAGCAAAACTAATAGATTTTAATGAGAAAGCCTGTGTTAATCTGGATATACAAAATTGTATGGTGTGTGTTTCACATAACGATAATACAATTCCAAAAGACGATTGGATTAAAAATAAGATAAACGCAAGGATTAGTGATAATGACCCTAAACTCAAGATTCTAAAAGAGATATTTGATAATTAAAAAAACCAAGTTGATTTATCTACCTCTTCTACTTTCTCAAAATCTTTTTCATTCAATTGCTCTTTTATATCATTAATTTCATTTTTTAATTCAGATACTTCTTGTAGTATTTCTTTCAGTATTGTATTTACATTAGTCATCATTTTAATAACTGGTTTTTTTGAATCATTATCCATTTATATTTTTTATTAGATTTATTTTTTTACTTAAAAATTTGAAATTAATTTAATTTAAATAAATAAATTGGGATTATTGATTATGAAAAAAAGATACCATAAAAATGAAACAATACAAAATTGGAAAAGACGTGGCGTTATCAGTAATGATTATAATGAATTATATCATAAACATATGAGTATAAATAATTGTGAATTATGTAATGTTGAATTTAATAAAATTCAATTTAAAAATCAAAGATGTTTAGATCACGACCATATAACTGGAGAATACAGAAAAACATTATGTAGAGCTTGTAATGCTAATTACAAACTTTCAAAACCAAAAATAAGAATTAAAAATACATCAGGATTTTACTGGATTGAAAATGCTAAAACAAAAAATAAAAGTGGTAATTATAGTTTTACTTGGAGATATCATAGAAAAGTTAATGAAGTATTAAAAAGAAAATGTTTTAAAACATTAAGTAAAGCAATAGCATTTTCATTTATACAGATATTAAAAGATAATCCTTTTAAAAACTAATTTCTTAAATTATTTTTGTCCAAATAGCTCTTTAATATTTTTCTATATTTTTTTACTAATATAGAACATAATTTTCTATCATCACAAGGTATATATCTAGGTTGTCCTCCTACATTCAAATGTCTATATTCTTTCAACCAAACTTTATATTTATCAGGATATAATTCACAAAGAAAATCATCACAAAAATAATTTTTCAACTGTTTTGGATAAACAAATCCAAATATATCTATATGAGTTTTATGTATTAAAAACTGTGTAGCTATTCTATCATTATGACTAAACCCTGCAACCCAACCAACATTATTATTTTCTTTTAATTTTGGAATCCAATCATTCATCCATTTATTATTATCAATCTCAATATCATCTCCACATACATATATGTATTCAAAATTATCTTTTACTGCTCTATGTCCTAAATTATTCCATATTTCTGTTACATATCCTTTTTCTACTTTTTGTTCTATCCAAACAATATTTACTTTATCTGATAATACTTGTAGTTTTAATCTCTGTTCTGAATTACTATATATCTTATCATCATTATCATAACCAACATAAATAGTAATCTTATGTTTTTTAGGTTTATCTTTAGATATTGAATTAATTAGTATCTTGTACAAGTGAGTATCACTAATATCATCTATATCTAATCCTCTAGTTGTTGATGGAACAATTAAAGCTATTTTCATTTATATTATATCTTAGATATTTATTTTTAAATAAATTGCTCTTTTAAAAAGAGCTCTTTTTTTTCTGATAAAAAAAATTTGAAATTATTTTTCTGAATGTATAGCACATTAACTAGAGGAACAGACTTCTACATTACAAAACTTACAATGGCTATGGAACACCAAGATGCTATTGATACTATCTGTGAGCTCATCTATGAGCTGGAAGAAGATAAGTATTTTTCAGAATATTATTCAGAAGAACTGGAAGAATGTGATTTTTATAATGAACAACAAATGAATGAAATACCTTATAAACAACTGAAAGAAGTTACTAAAGATTTCAGTAATAGTCATTATATGATGATGAGAGCAGTTATTGAATCTATTAATAAATTTAAAGAAGATTTTGAAAAGCAAGTCAGAGCAAAGGAAGCATTCAAGAAAGTCAATAAGAAACAAAGTGATAAGATTAAAGAACTCAAGGAAGAGAATGAGGAACTCAAGAAAGAATTATTGATTGCATCTTTTAATGGATACAAAACTGGTTGTAATTACAATCAATCTGTTGAAGATGAAATTGATTTTCTAAATGAGAGTGGACAGAGTCAAGAACTCATTAAGGAAGTATTTGATGAATCTTATGAAGGTGGTTTAAATCTTGTATATGATATAAAAACAAAAGATTATAAAGAAGAAGAAGAAGAATATGAATCAGATGAAGAAGAAGAAGAAGAACTGCATCTAGATGGAGTTAAAGAACTATTAGACAAAATTGATCTTAGTTCTATATTAAAAAATCTATAAATATATATGGAAACATTTAGTATTGGAGATTTAGGAGTATTCATAGGAACTATAGGTGGAGTAATAACAAGTATATTAATAGTTTTACAAAAGAGTAGTTGTTTAAAAATTAAATGTTGTGGAATGGAATGTGTTAGAGATCCAGCATTAGTTAAGAAACATATTAAAGAAAAAGGAGAACCAGATACTCCAAAATCAAAAGAAGATTTAGTATTGGAACAAAATAATCCATAAATATTTAAAAATTTTTTATGTAATATAATATAAAAGAATGTTTGATAAAAAAGTTATTATTTGTGGAACAGCAAGAAATATTGGAAAATATTTTCATCAGGTATTCAGTAATATCTATAAGATACAAGATATATTTATAAATTCAACTGTAATAGTTTTTTATGATGAATCAACAGATAATACAGAACATTTATTAAGTAATGAGAATATTATTTTTATAAAAAATAAAGAGGAATTACATGATTTACGAGTAGCAAGAATTTGTAATGGAAGGAATAAGATATTAGAATATATTGAAAAATTCAAAATGAATCCTGATTATATGATGATGATGGATTTTGATGATGTTACTGCTGGTAGAATTAATCTTCAAGTATTAATTGATGATTTGAATAATGATGAACATTGGGATTGTATGACTTATAATAAAGAAGATTATTATGATATATTTGCATTATGTTATAATCCATATACATATAATTGCTGGAGTTATGGACATCTAAGTCCTTATGTTGTAGATTTAATTAAGAAAGATATTACACAGCAACTAGATTTATGTTCTGATTATATTGAAGTTAAATCTGCTTTTAATGGTTTTGGAGTGTATAAATATGAAAAGTTTAAAGGTATAAAATATCATTATCATAAACTTAGACTACCAAATCAATTACCTTTACAAACATTTGATATTCCAGAGAATTGTGAACACATACCTTTTCATCTAGAAGCTATAACTAAAAATAAAGCAAGAATAAAAATTAATAAGAAAATATTATTTCCTAATTAAAATCTAAATCATAATATAAAAATGCCTCCTATTAAGAAAACAAAAGAAGATAAACTCAAACTTAAATTAGAAGAAAATCCTCCAACTCCTAAAGTTGATGATAAAACTATAGGATTATTTACTAAACAAATGAAAGAGTGGGGTTTTGAATCAAAAGAAGAATTTGCTAATGAAATTATTAAACATGATATTGGAGAAATTGTTAATGGTAAGAAAGTAACCAAACTATTAAAGGAACGAGCACAATTAATCATTGAAGCTTGAACCTTCTTTTATAATCTGCTATTGAATTTCTGAGTGTTGGTTTATTCCAAAGTATCCATCTGGATAATGCTCCAGCACTGAATTTATCATTCCAGTTTTCATTTTTTCTGTGTCTATTTAAATACCTCTTTTTTCTTTCTTCATCTTTATTTTTAGTAAAATCAGACATTCCAGCACTACCAAAATGGGTAGTCTTTACTTTCTTTCCGTTGTCTGTGAATACAGCCATATATTTTTTTTTAGGTTGAGTGCTCTTTTTAATTACAACTTTCATTTATATCTTATATTATATAATATATGATTGAAGATAAAATATACATTATTCATTATGATAAATTAGTAGAAAGAAAAGAACATATTGAAAATCAAATAAAAGATTTTAGTAATGTTGAATGGATACTTAATAAAAATCCAGAAGATTTAAGTGATTGTGAATTATCATTATTCAGAAGTAATTTAAGTAAAGGTTCAAAAAGTTTAACTATGAAACATATTGAAACATTCAAAAGAATAGTAAAAAATGATATAGATTATGCAGTAGTATTTGAAGATGATATAATATTAGATCCTGATTTTGATGTTTATTTTGAATTAATAAAAGAGCAATTTCTAATATCTGATTTTGAAATTTGTTTTATAGGAAATGGTTGTGGTTTACAGATTGATAAAAAAGAAATAGGAAATGAATACATATATGATAGTTATTATCAGAGTAGATGTACAGATTCATATATTATTAAGAAATCATTATGTAAAAAGTTCTTAGATATTTATATTGAATATGATGAATATTATATGAATATAGATCATATAATGAATAAATGGTTTAAAGATTATGATATTAAAACTTGTTGGTCAGGTAAAACTATTGTAGAACAAGGCTCTCAAAAACCATTAGAGATATTTAAAAAGAGTATATAATTTGGGGGCTGGGGGCATTTTATTAATTTATTACCCCCCTAAAATAAATTTGAAATTATCGGAAAAATTAAATTAGTTTAAATTACTTAAAAAATTATCTATTATATAATATAATAAAGAAAAAGATGGATTTCTCAAAAATGACGCGAAATGATAAAATTGAATTATGTTTTGAAAAGATTAATGATTTAGAACTATTAGATGATAAAATGGAAACAAGTGCTTCAGGTGTAGCACAATCAAAAGCCAGTATTAAACAGAATATGAAAAGAAATAAAACAGTAGTATTTAATGCTATGTTAGAAGCATTATCAATGATTTTATGTGAAAGAGATAATAGTGCTAAAAGGAATTATAAGAAGAATAAACAAAAAGATAGAGAGATAGAAAATTTAGAATTGAGATTATCAGAAGTAGATACTAAAATGAAAGTATTAGAACAAACAATTAAAGAACAGAGTGATATGATTGAATTAATGAAAATTAATCTCAGGATGGATTAAATAGTAATATCTACTAATATTATTTTTTATGTTATTTTATTGAGCTGTATAGCAAATGTGCTATACATTTATGATTTTTTTGATAAAACTTTTTTTCATATGAAAATTTTGATATCTGAAATTTTTTTTTACTTTTTTTCTGATTTATATAGCAAATAACCTATATATATCTATTCTATATTATAGAAATATAAAATATATAAGAAATATATAATTATTAAAATATATAATATATTATGTTTTATGAATATTCATCTGATTCTGATGATGATTTTAATCCTTATACTTTTGATAAATGTCCTTATGGATATTATAAGGGTTGTTCTTATTGTTGTAAAAGATGCCGTTCAGAAAGAAAGGAAAAGGAGTGGGAAGAATATTCAAAAGAATTTACTGAAAGAATATTTAGAGAGTTTTTAAAAGAGCAATTTAATTCAGTTTTTTCAGATGAAAGTAAAAATTATGAAAATAAAGATTATAAGATATTAGAAATTAATTATAAGAAATTTATAATATTAAATAAAAAAGAAAAGTTGAGAAAATTAAAAAGACAATATAGAAAATTATCTTTGAAATATCATCCAGATAAAGGAGGTTCTGATGAAGCTTTTAATACTTTGAAGTCTTCTTTTGATTTACTTTTTTCTGTTTGGTTTCATTCTTAACAAATATATCTTTTGGTAGTTTCTTTTCTTCTTGTATAGCATTAGATAATGGAAATTGTAAAGAAACATTAGGTCTCAACATACCTACATTGTTACTAATAGGTTTGTAATATTTTTCTTTCTTTTTATTTGATTTTTTGGGCATTATATAATAAGTGCTATTTTTATTTATCTTATAAAAAAATATTATATAAAATATAAATGTCCTATATAATTGCTCCTTCATCACAAAAAGAATATGATCGTATTGATAGTAGAACACAAGGCACAACAATAGAAAATCCATCTACTTATACAAATCATTTCTCAAATCCTATTAGAATTAAAAAGAATTCAGAAATAGCTTTATTGAGTGCAAAAATCAATAGAATTGATACTTTTGATGTTCAAGATAATAATGGATATTATTTGTATACTGGTAAAGAACTTGGAGATATTCAAGATGTATCATTAAGAGATAGAGCTAATATTCCTATACCTTATACATTAACAAGACAAGGAGAAAGTACAAGTGTTCCAGACCAAGTTGATGTATTAGATAATAACGCAAGAAAATCTATGACTCCAAGTGAATTATTAAAGGCTTTGGATATAAATCAAAAGAGGATTTTTCATCCAGAATTTAGAACAAAAGGAAGTGTTGATTTTGAAATAGATACTAGTGTTGTATCAAAAAATAGAAGTTTTCAAGGATTTAAATTCAAGTTTGACCAATCTAATAATGGTTCAGCAACTACTGATATTACTGCTTCATTCCTACCAGGTCATCCTGATTCTGAATTATACACATCTGACGCAAATGCTTCTACATATACAAGCACAACTAATACATCTGGAAGTTCCTTTCCAGTAGTTACAAGATTAACTGAAGATGATTTGGATTATGAATGTTCTGTTATTGGAACAGATTATCCACTTGCTTTAAGTGAAGGTAGTGCAACTTTTCATGTTGGAGTTAATGCTAGTGATGGTGGTTTTCAAGTTGGTTTAAGTAGACCAAAAGAAGTATTTAATCAAGCTCCAAATACATACAAAAAGAATGCTACAGTTAAACAATTAGGTCAATATCCTTCATATTATACAGATGTTGGAAATTTATATTTTGATTATGGAGTTTATGTTGAAGAAACAACAAAGGAACTTAGAGTTTATCAGAGTGCTATTAAATCAAGTGAATTTACACAAGTTGAAATTGAATATTGGAAAAGCACAGCAACTAATACTGATTTTTCTGGAGCAACTTTTACTACTTGGAATAATGCTTCTTATACTGATATTAAATTTACTGCTATTGGAGAAAGAATGTTAATTGAAATATATGATAAAACTGCTGTTACTGGTGGTTGGAAGAAACTTGCTGATTGTTCAGACCCTTCTAAATGGCCTCATACTACTAAAAGAATATCTCAAACTTGTAATTATCTTTATCCTGTAATAGATATAAGTGTTCAAAATGCTTCTATAGGTTTAGTTCAATATAATGGAAGAATTACTTATGAAGGAACAGATAGTCTAGCTAATCAAGTTTTATCATATGGTAAAAATAATTTTTATGGAGCTTGTGTGAGTGGTAAGTTATTAGGAGATTATGGATTAGAATCTGCTGAAGCTGTTGATTTCAGAAGAATAAATAATTACAATCATACTATTAGTTCAAATGCTTCATTAGTAGGATTAAATGCTTCAGGAGGTGTTGCATATTCTAATGTTTTTATTTTAGAACATTCTCCTAATAGACCTTCAACAAGATATATGGATAGAAAAGAAAATCCATTTGCTAAAGTATTTGGAGCTAATAGTAATGAATATTTAGGATTTGCTCCTATGAGTGAAATACCAAGAAGTAGAAATGGTAATGATGTAAGTGCTAGTGGTTCTTCATCATATCATATGACCTCTACAAGTGCTCCAACTCCTTACTCTATGAATAATACATTTATCAGAATTAATGATCTACCTATTACAACATTCAACGGAGCTCAAAGTGGTATATCTAAAATTATTGGAACTATACCTAGATTTGATAATACTAATAATCAAGTTGGTTCTTTGAATTTTGATATTACTAATCCAGTATATCTTGATCTCAATAACACAGATGATATATTACTTAATCAATTAAAGATAGATTTTGTTAATGTTGATGAGAAGATTATTACTGATTTAAGTGGAACTACTGTTATTACTTTACATGTTAGACAAAAAGCATCATTATAAATTATTATAAATTAATTTTTAGAAAATATTTAAGTAAATTATTCTATTTTTTTATCTATTATATATTATAAATGCCCAAAGTTAAAAAGAATATCATACCTACTGTTGAACCACCAAAGGAAGAAATACCTTATGAACCTATACTTGATGAAGAAGATACTACAATACAACCAGAATCAGATAAAAGAGTAGTTGATTCAAAAGAAGTATTTACTGGAAGGAAGGGTAATAAAGTTCCTCAGAGTTCTATTGAAGAACCAAAGGATATAGAACAACCACCACCAAGTAAGACTGGTAAGAATGGAAGAAGTAAAAAACCTTTAACAGAAAAACAACAACAGCATTTAGATTTTATGAGAGAAAAAGCACAATCAAATAGAGAAGCAAAAAGATTAGAAAGAGAAGAAGCAAAAGCTAAAAGAGAAGAAGCAAAAAAATTAAAAGAACAATTAAAAGAAGAAAAAAGATTATTAGAAGAAAAAAGAAAACAAGATGAAGATTTAGAAATATTAAAAGAGCAACAAGAAATAGAAATGTTACAACAAGAAATATCAAAATTAAAACCTAAAAATGTAGAACAAGTAAAACAAATTGAAGAACACACTAATTCTGTAGTAGAGCGTTCTTATGGAGAAGCTGGTTCAGTCAGAGAACAACCATTAAATCACAAAACACTTAAAGAAGATAATGGAATATTGGATATTGAAGCTTTAATAACTAAAGGTATACAAGGATATGAATCAATTAGAAAAGAAAGAAAGCAACAAAAACAAAAACAAAATGAAATATCAGAAAAAGAAAAGAGAGAATCTGATGTAATTAGAAGACAAATATCTCATATTCAACAAAAACCATATGATCCATATGCTCATTGTTTTAATTTCAGTTAAATTTTTATCTTCTATAATAATATATAATGGAAGGAAAT
>Ga0181393_1000764_pt1 | contig 11948 bp, 12 predicted proteins | sample 16SPOviralmetaG_FD_130122 | JGI IMG/M metagenome (GOLD analysis project Ga0181393, IMG submission 130122) | Marine viral communities from the oligotrophic San Pedro Time Series (SPOT) site, San Pedro Channel, CA, USA - 16 SPOT_SRF_2010-10-21 | ecosystem: Environmental > Aquatic > Marine > Strait...
TAACGAAGTCACGACAGAAGAAATAGCGTCAATTGAAAACACAATTGAAGAGGCAGGACTATCTACTGAAGGCTCTGCTGCTACTCAAACAAATCAACAAACTGTATCCGGCCTCGCGAATGTAGCTAACTCAGCCATTGGATTGTTTGGCATGGGCGCTGCGGCAGTAGCTGCTGTGATATATGCTGCTAATAAAAGCGGAGCATCTTCTACTCAGATCGCGGAAGCCACAGGCTTAACTGTAGATCAGGTTAACAAAGCCGCTCAAGACGCAGGAACAACTGTTAACAATCAAGGCAATACTTTAACTGTTACAGGTGAAGCCGCTACAGCGGAGCAACAAGCAGCGGCAGATGCTGCTTCGGCAAATCAAGCTACTGTGACACAGGGTGGCGCAACAGTAGACGTAGGTGCAGATACTCAAAATACTTTGGTGGGTGATTCTGTTACTAAATCTTCTATTGCAGCAGACGCCAAAGCAGCAGCAGATGCCAAAGCAGCCGCTGATGCAAAAGCATCTTTTGATGCCGCAGCCACCGCAGAAGCAGAAGCCGCCGCAGCTAAAACAGCAGCAGACGCTAAAATTGCTGCTGATGCGCAAGCAGCCGCAGATGCACAGGCTGCTTCTGAACAAGCCGCAGCTGAAGCCAAAGCCGCAGCCGATGCTAAAGCCGCAGCCGACGCCAAAGCTGCCGCAGATGCTCAAGCTGCCGCCGAAGCTCAAGCTGCTGCTGACGCGCAAGCCGCAGCAGACGCTAAGGCCGCTGCTGATGCTCAAGCTGCAAGAGATGCCAAACTTGCCGCAGACATGAAAGCCGCTGCCGATGCCAAGGCAGCCTCTGACGCAGCAGCTAAAACCGCTGCCGATGCTAAAGCCGCCTCTGACGCAGCAGCAAAAGCAGCCGCCGACGCCAAAGCAGCAGCCGAGGCAGCCGCAGCTAATGAAGCAAAAGTAAAAGCAGAAGCAGCAGCAGCGATTAAAGCCGCTCAAGACGCAGCGGCAGCATCTCTAGCAGCTTTAGATGCAACAGCTAAAGCAGAAGCAGATGCCAAAGCGGAAGCCGCAGCGGAAGCCGCAGCAGCAGCAGAAGCCGCAGCAGCTCAAGCAGCAGCCGATTCTAAGGCTGCCGCAGACGCTAAGGCCGCAGCAGATGCAAAAGCCAGTGCTGACGCAAAAGCCAGTGCTGACGCAAAAGCCGCAGCAGATGCAAAAGCAGCAGCCGATGCTAAGGCCGCGGCAGATGCAAAGGCTAGCGCTGATGCGAAAGCCCAAGCTGATGCTAAAGCCGCTGCCGATGCCAAGGCTCAAGCAGACGCAAAAGCTCAAGCTGACGCCAAAGCAGCCGCAGATGCAAAGGCAAGTGCAGATGCAAAGGCCGCTGCGGATGCCAAAGCTAGTGCAGACGCAAAAGCTCAGGCAGATGCGAAAGCTAGTGCAGACGCCAAAGCTGCGGCGGATGCCAAAGCTGCTGCTGATGCAAAGGCAACAGCGGATGCTAAGGCACAAGCCGATGCTAAAGCACAAGCAGATGCAAAAGCTCAGGCGGATGCCAAAGCACAGGCTGACGCTAAGGCTCAAGCAGACGCTAAGGCTCAAGCAGACGCTAAGGCTCAGGCCGACGCTAAGGCACAGGCTGATGCTAAGGCTCAAGCGGATGCGAAAGCTCAGGCAGATGCGAAAGCTCAAGCAGATGCTAAGGCTCAGGCGGATGCAAAAGCCGACACCAAGACAGACACTAAGACAGACACTAAGACTGATACTAAGACCGACACTAAGACAGATACTAAGACTGATACTAAGACTGACACCAAGACCGACACTAAGACTAAGACTGATACTAAGACTGATACAAAAGTTGACACAAAAACCAATACTAAAGTAAACGTCAATCCAAACACTAATATTACTACCAAAATCAATACTGATACCCAACAGCCCGAAGATGAAGAGAAAAAGAAACAAGGCATGATGCAGCTAATAGCAAGCACTCCTCTTACAGATTCAATTTTGTTTGAGCCAAAGTTTACAAAACTAGACAACATTCCTATCGGGATGTTTGAACGATTTATGCGAGCCACAGGAGGCAGGTAGATGACATACTTAGAAGCAATTAACAACGTCCTCCGCAGGTTAAGAGAAGATGAAGTCACTACCACAAGCGAGACTTCTTACTCCGCTTTGATAGGGGACTTAGTAAATGACGCGAAGAAGCTAGTAGAAGACTCATGGAATTGGTCTGCATTGCGCAGCACTATTGAAGTCCCCACAGTAGTTGGTCAGGCAGAGTATTCTCTTACAGGCTCAGGTCAGAGTGCGGTTATCAAACAAGCCCTTAGCAGTAGCGGTCACGGATTCTTGACGCTGAACACTGTGCCGTATTTTGACAACGTGTACTTCAATCAGACTCCTGCTAGTGCAGTGCCTACTGATTACATTGTCAGCGGCATAGATGACAACGATGATCTTAAGGTGAAGGTCTATCCACAGCCTGACGCTGTGTACACGCTCAGGTTTGACATTGCATCACCACAGGCATTGCTCGCGGCAGATGCTACTAAGATCAAAGTCCCGTATCATCCTGTCGTACAGATGGCCTACGCTATGGCTCTTCGCGAAAGAGGTGAGACAGGTGGTCAGTCAGCAGCAGAGCAGTTTGCCGTAGCTTCATCAGCGTTGTCAGATGCAATCGCAGTAGACGCTAACAGATACCCCTCAGAAACAACTTACATGGTGGTGTAGATGGCTCAACAACTACAGAGCATTACAATCACAGCTCCGGGATTTGCAGGGATAAACACCCAAGACGCACCTCTCGCGCAAGAACCTAGCTTTTCTGCTGTTGCGGACAACTGTGTAATTGATAAAGAGGGACGGATTGCCGCGAGGAAGGGTTATGAAATCCTGAATGGTAACGACCTTTTAGGATCGTCTGACGGTGTTGAATCTATGGGTGAGTTTGTTGCTGCCGATGGGGATATTACGTTCTTCTCCGCAGGTAACAACAAGATATTCTCAGGCACTACAACGATGGTAGATGAGACTCCTGCGGCCTACACCATTACAGAAAACAATTGGAAGATGGTTAACTTCAATGATCATATGTACTTCTTCCAACGCGGCTATGAGCCTTTGGTATACGCAGACCACACAGGAACTGTCTTGCCAATGTCTACGCATACACACGCAACAGGCACTCCTCCCGAGGGACATGTTGCTATCGCTGCGTTTGGTCGCATGTGGGTTGCAGACTTTGTTGATGACAAATCTACGATCTATTGGTCTGACCTGTTAGATGGCACAGCGTGGTCAGGAGGCTCAACAGGCTCTATAGACATTACTAACGTGTGGCCTACAGGGTATGACGTTATTACTGCTCTAGCGGCACACAACGGCTTCCTGATTATCTTTGGCAGAAACTCTATCCTTGTCTATGAAGGAGCTTCTAGTCCTGCGAACATGACCCTCGCGGACACCATCTCCAACGTGGGCTGTGTGGGTAGAGACGCAGTAGTCTCAACAGGTAAAGACCTAATCTTCCTCGATGACTCAGGTGTTCGTAGCCTTTCAAGAACTATTCAAGAGAAGTCTGCTCCGATTGGAGACATCTCTAAGAACGTGAACAACGACATTAAGTCTCTCTTCGCGGCAGAAACAGGTAACATTAGCATGCATTACTCGCCTCGTGAGGCGTTTGTGTTACTAAACTTCCCGCAGTTAGCCGTAGTATATTGCTTTGATACTCGCTTCCCTCTACAGGATGGAAGTTTTAGAGCAACCACATGGTCGCACATCAACCCATTAATCTTTGCTAATACCTCTACCGAGTCTTTATATATTGGCAACAGTGAGGGTATCGCTCAATACATAGGATTTAAAGATGGAACAACAAGTTATCTTCTTAGCTACTTTAGTCATCCTCTTAGCTTTGGCGATACATCTAACTTGAAGTTCTTAAAAAAGATAAATCTCACTACTTTTGACGGGGCTGAGGCTACAGTGGTACTTAACTGGGCATACGATTACTCCGGTGCGTACAAGAAGCAAGCGTATACCTTACCCAAGTCGAATGTGGGACAATACAATATCTCAGAATTTAACACCGAGGCAGAGTACTCTTCCTCTATTGCACTAATAACGCGAAAGAAAATCAATACGTCAGGACAGGGTACAGTAGTAGCCGTTGGCGTAGAGACCACAGTTGATGGCAAGACAATTGCCTTGCAAGAAATTAATATTCAAGCCCTAATGGGAAGGATTGTGTAATGTCTAACTACACGAAGATAACGAACTTCGCAGCTAAGGATGCTTTGGTTAGTGGTAACCCCGCTAAAGTAATCAAAGGCACTGAGGTAGGGGCTGAGTACGATGCAATTGCTGTAGCAGTAAATAGCAAATCAAACTCTGAGTCTCCTACATTTACAGGAACGGTAACCGCAGCTAACTTAACCGTTAGTGGTACGTCTACGTTCGGTACTATTGATGGAGGTACTTACTAATGGAATGGCTTACTAATTTAATTGGCAGTCCAACAGGCAACCTTATCGCGGGATTAGGTGGTTTTGCTGCGCAGAACGAAGCAATCAAAGATATACAAGGTTTAAGCAAAGACGCGAACACAGCTATTTACGGACAGAACTACACAGTCCCACAAGGCGGTTTGGTTGGCGAGATAGAACGTCAGTCTACCTTTAAGCCTTTTGGTGTCACGACAGCTACAGGGTCGCAAGCAGGATTTGGTTCTACCGGAAACCTAAACACTATGCTCAGCCCTACCGAACAAGCGTTACAAGAGCGAATGCTAGGTTTTGGTAGCAGTGCATTTGGCATGTTGGGCGATCCAAATCAAAGAGCAGCAGAGCAAGCTAATGTAATCGGCATGCTAACGCAAGACCCTACACAAAGGGCTACGCGAGAGCAGGAGATTATGAGCAACCTCACAGCCCTGCAAGCACCTGAGCAGGAGCGTCAGCGTCTAGCCCTCGAGGAGCGTCTATTTGGGCAGGGAAGGACAGGCGTGCGCACAGGTATGTTTGGTGGTACGCCTGAGCAACTCGCTCTTGAGAAGGCTATACAAGAGCAGCAAGCGGGTTCTGCATTAACCGCTATGGAACAGGCTCGAGCAGAGCAAGCGTTAACCTCACAGCAAACGCTTGCAGGATTGGGCGAAACAAGGAATCGACTTGATCTTCTTGGTCAGCTAGGGCTACAGTCTATCCCTGCCGCTTATCAAGGACAAAACCAACTCCTTGCGAATCTTAACCCTGCATTAGATGCTTACAGAACTAGCCAAGCCCTTCGCGCTACAGGCTTAACTACAGGTGCAGGACTAGCAGAGTCAGGACTAGAAGCGCAGCTAGGCTTTGAAGGTCTTGCAGCATCACTACGTCAGATGCAGTTCCAAGGCCTGTTTGATTTGTTGAAGGGCGAGCAAGCTGCCGCAGCAGCTCCTGCCGCAGGAGGCACAACAAAACTTACAGGCAATGACGCAATAGACGCTGCAATCGCAATGTATGGTGGAATACCTCGCAACTCAGGCGCTACTTTAACAGGCAATGACGCAGTTGATGCCGCAATATCAATGTACGGTGGAATACCTAGAGGTTAAATTATGTCGGCTATTAACATTCAATCACTTTTCGCGGATATCATTGATACCCCTGAGCAGCGTCAGCAAAAGATGTTGCAACAGGGAATGCTTCAAGGTCAGCAGCTAACCCAAAATCTCACCGGATTAGCTCGTGCCGCAGCCCCTCTTGCTCAGATGGCAGGTCAGCTAGGCGTACAGCGTAACGAAGACTTACGCCGTGCAGTACAGCCTATGCTTGGGCTAGATCCAAGGACTACTGGTGAGAAACTGCAAGAAGCGTTAAGCAAAGTAGACACCTCTACTCCTGCGGGCATGTTGCAAGCAGCAAACATGGTGCAGTCTATAGACCCTCTTCGCGCCGCTACTCTGCGTCAAGAAGCCGCGAGATTAAGAACTGAAGCAGAAGACAGAGACCTTACTCGAAGAACGCAAGAAGCAAGTCTGCGCGCTTCTGGTCTGCAAGAAGCAAGTGCTGCCTTGCAAATCTCTGAAAGAGGTCAGGCTGTTATTGATGCGCAGAATTACCGAGAAAACTTGCCTACATTAGCAGACGCGGTTAGAAAGCTCGGCACGGAGTACGAAGCCATAGCCACTGGTATTGAGAGTGGAGTGCTTGATCCACAAGACGGCATGCGTAACGTGGCCTCCATTCAATCCGCAAAGTTTAGAGCAACGCCAAAATCAGAATTTAAACCAATCCCCGCAAACCAACGCGATGGTTACTTAGAGTTAGCTAGAGAGCGACCAGTATTAAAGAAAATGCTTGAAACAAAAGGTTGGTGGGGTGGTGGTGATCCAGAAGTAAGCGAAGCAAGGCTCTTAGAACTTGCGGGAAAATTTAGCTCAATGCCTAGCAACATAAACAAAACTCCAAGCGAAATCTTGGAGTTGGTCGAAGCATCTATTACTACCGGTACTGGTGCAGACTTATTAGAAGTAGATATTGAAGAGATGGCGCAAGATATAGCAGGAGAGTCTTCATTAAACGACAATCCTGAAGCCGCAGAAGCAGCGGCTCAAGCGGCTGCTGCTCAATTAGCAGGGACTGCACCTGCTTCTCCTCAGTTCCCTGACACGATTAGTAAAGAGGATGCCGCTAAGTTAGATGAAGTTCCTGTAGGTTACACGCAAATGAGCAGCGGCTTGCTAAAGCTAACCAGTTTAGACGCAGCTCAACAAAACGTAACAGATCAAAACAATTCAGCGATTCAAAAGCTAGTGGCCGAAGAATACGCAAGGATCAAACCTAAAGGCTCAGCGTTTAATTCGGCAGCAATGTCACAAGCTAGACAGAATGTAATGGCTCGTCAACAATAGTGGTGAACTAATGGCAGATTTATCTACACTCAGCAAAGCTGACCTTGAGCTTATCGCTGCTAAAAAATTTGATGAGATATCTCCCGAAGCGCAAGCAGTATTAAATATTAGCTTCCCATCAAAAGAGCCGTCTGCATTTGACAAGTTTGCTTATGCTTATGAATCTGCTGACACAGACCTTGGCAATGCTTTAACGTATCTTGCAAGCGAATTCCCAATGGGGAAGATAGGCATTAACCTTCGCGAAGGTCTGACTTATACGCCGCCAGAAGAAATTTATGGCAAGCAATACATGAACTCTTCGCCCGATGTTAGGCGACGGGTAATGGAGCGCACAAAAGAAATTCAGCTCCAACAAAAATATCCTGAAGCATCTCAGCAAGAAGGTATGGGAGGTGCGGCAGGTATTGCGGGTACGATTATTGGCTCTTTAATGAGTCCTACTACTTTGATCCCTATATCTAAGGCTTATCAAGGATACAAGGGTTTGGCTGTTGTAGGCGCTGCATTTGGCGCAGAGTACAGCGCGTTAGAACAGCTTGCTAAAACCGGAGAAGTAAATCCACAGGAGCTTGCATCTGCTGCTGCGCTTGGAGCAATTGCCACTCCTGCGACATCAGCTTTAATTAAAACGCTTACCCCTGCTACGCGAAAGGCATTGATTAAACGCAATTCGCCAGAAGCAAAAACAAAAGCAGACAAACAGTTTGATGACATTGAAGAAATTGTGTTTGAACAAAGAGCCGCAGGGGTAGAAAACCTAGATGAAATAAATACAACCGTTCAAAATAGATTAGGCATTGATCAATCACAGCTTGATGAGATATTAATCTTGTCTGACAGAAAGCTACAAGTTCCGTCAGTTGAGAATGCCAATATGGTTATTGAGGCGCGAGCAGCAAATATTGCGCCATCAGCAGCAGCGGGAATGTCTAAAACAGCAGAGAATTTTTTAGGAGTTATATCTACAGGCGTTAAAAACATTAGCCCTAAAGCGCATTCATTGCTTGTTAAAACTGATTACAATATTGCAACCGAATCTTCTAAATATTTAGAGCAAGTTAAACCCCTGACTCAAGTGCTAGACAAAATGAGCAAGACTGACGCTCGCTCTGTGGCAAGAGATTTAGCCAACGGTGAGTTTGATAACGCTGTGTCTAAGATGAGCAGGTACGATACCAATAGCTCAGATTACATGAAAGCTGCCAGAGAAACGCTAGAGGATATTCACAAAAGATTAACCAAAGAAGCAGGGTATGAAGACCTTGGTTATGTGGAAAATTATTTTCCACGCCAATTGAAAGATTACAAAGAGTTTCTTAAATCCATTAACGCTACAGACAAGAGTCAAATTGATCGAGCCTTCGCGGCAAAAGCAAAATCACTAGGGCTGAAATCAGCAGACGACCTTGGTTCTGGTGATAGAGTTGATATTATTAATCAAGTCATGCGCGGAAGAAAGCCAATTGTGGTGGACGCAAAGCCCGGATTTACTGGGAAAAGAGCTGTAGGCAAAATTGACGACAGGCTAATAGAACAATACCAAGACCCTAAGACAGCATTAAATTCTTACATCATGAAATCGGTTAACGATCTGCACAAAAGAAAGTTTTTTGGCAGAGGCTCTACTGTAAAAGATACAGGCGTTCAAGAAATCAACCTTGCAAATTCTATTGGCGGATACTTGGATGACGCTGTTGCTAAAGGTGAGATGGCTGCTGATGACATGGGCAGAATGGCAGAGCTTCTTGAGGCAAGGTTTGGTTTAGGCGAAGCCAGTGCAAACAAAATCAATCAAGCGTTTAGAAATATAGGCTACCTCACCACCCTTGGTAATCCGTTTTCTGCTTTAACACAGATTGGCGACATTGGAATGTCTGCTTATATAAATGGGTTTAAACATACAATTGCATCTATGCTAGGACGAAAAAACGTAGACCTTTCTGACCTTGGCTTGGACAAGGTGATTGGTCAGGAGCTTGCGACTGTAGGCAAGACCGCAAAATTGCTAGACAAAACTCTGGGAGCAGTGGGATTTAAGGCCATTGATAAGCTAGGCAAAAACACTCTAATCAATTCATCTTTTAGAAAATTTAAAGGCATGTCTAACAGCGCAGACGGAGTAGAGTCATTGCGCAAAAAGTACGGAGTCATGCTTGGTGATGAATTCAAAAACACAATGAGCGATCTTCGAGCAGGAAACATTACTGAAAATGTAAAGCTAATGTTATTTAACGAGTTGTCAGGCGTACAGCCGATTAGTCTTTCGGAAATGCCGTTAAACTATTTACGCAACCCCAACGGTAGAATCTTTTACTCGCTTAAAACATTTGCTATTAAACAGCTAGACGTAATGCGCAGAGATATTGTGCAAGAAATTAAGTCTGGCAACAAAGCCGAGGGAGTTAAAAACTTAGTCGCTTACATGACAATTATCCCGATGATGGGAGCAACTGTTGAAGAGGCTAAAGACATGCTACGAGGACAAGGCGGCTCGGTAGATGATATACCGGACAACTACATTGACAACTTGTTTAAAGTCTTCGGTGGTAGCCAATACGTCATGGACAAGTATGTTGGCAAAGGCCAGATAGGCACTGCGGTGGGAGAGATTATCGCTCCCCCTACGGATTGGATTAACGCGATCGGAGAAGATGTTATGGGCGCTGCTTCTGGCGAGTTTGTAGGTAGCGACTCTAAAATGATGCGAGAACTACCTATAATCGGCAAAGTCTGGTACAACTTCTTTGGTGGAGGATTAGAAAAAGCAATGGAGTTCGAGCAAAAGCAGCGCCTTAACTAAAACTTCGGAACACGCCTCTCGCTTAGATGAGCGAGGGGTTCTTCCGTCACCTCGTTCTCAATCAAGAAGTCGCAGAAGTGTTTGATCTTTCGTAGATCCTCAATGCCGCCCTTGTCTCTCCATCGAGAGATGTACTTGATAATCGCCCCCTCACAGAACTGCATCTCATTCGCGAGGATGTATTCAATAGGTTGGATCTTTAACTTCTTGTAGTGGTCACCTGCTACTTGGTGGTCTGTTGCGCTCAATGTAGTAACTCCTCGGTTTCATGTTTGTTCTCGATGAACTGTATGAAATGTTTTTTAGTAAACTCGTTCTTGTTTACGAACTCGGTTAGGTCTTCAAGCATCAAAGCTATTGTGCCTATGACATCACGATCATGACCCTCAAGGGTTTGTATCATGTCGTTCAGCCAATCGTATGCCTCGTCAGAGGACACCATCTCAATGTAAATTTCGTCATCCATTTGAAAGCCTCAATTCTGTAGTTTTACGCCATAAACTTTCAGGAGTTTGCAGTTGATCCTGCTTTACACATACACTCCCTGTTTTATATTTAATTTTTGGATTGATAAATTCACAGCATTTAGCAGCAAAGTCTTTTCTATTTATCCATCCTGCAATTCCCATCGTATTCTGGTCTATCTCAACGCATAGCACAGCAATCGGGGCTTTAAATGACTCAACGCTTTTAAACAATAATACACCTGACACATGCTTCGTGGTTTTAACATCTAACGCCACCTCACCAATAAACATATCTGTCCCTGCATCAACGCCAAACTCAAAGACATTAAACTCTGTCTGATATGCTTTAGATACAGCTAACTCACCCTTAATTCCCACCAAGTCTAGCTCTTGATCTGTCCTTGTCGGGTCTTTTCTCTGATTTGTCACACCAGAAGCGCGAGCAAGCATTGATCGAAAGTTTGCGGCTTGTTGGCAATTAAATAGTTCTTTATTACTGAGCTTAACCCTTAACATAGGTTAGGCCTCCAATCCGTAATATAATAATTTGACTTCCCTAGATTGCAATCTTCGCACAAAATTTGCAGGTTATCTTCTTTTAACTCTAAATGAGGGTGAGTGCTTCTTGGTTTTATATGGTCAACATGAACAACAATCCCATGTTCTTTAGGGCTGCATCCGCACATCATGCATTTGCACTCGTACTTCTCAAGGATTGCAACGCGCAGTTCTCGCCACGCTCTTGATTTATAAAATAACTGGCTTGGCTGAGAAGATGATTTCAGCTTCCACTTAGCGATTTGATCTTGAGTAAGTTGCGGCTTTTTAGGTTGATGAATTTTATTGTATTTTTTTCTGTGCTTTTTTGGGACATACCCTTGAAGGCTTTGATTCCTAGTATTGATTAAAAGATTCACTACGCTTTGATCAAGTTCTAGTCCTACTAATTTGGATGGCTTGCCCTTGTCGCTTCCGGTTAAGTCTTTAATAATCTGTTTAGACAAAACAATTTGCGCTTTACACAACCCTCCCCGGCAAGATCTCATTTTCTTGAGATGCTCTTTAGTAAATATGACCTTCTCTAACATATTCTCCTCTCATGCTTGCGGATAAGCTCGGTAAACTCCGCGAGAAGCTGCTCGTAATCTGCCTTGTATCTCTTAACAGGGGACGACTTTTTGGCAATCATGTCCTTGACAAATGCTCTCCCGTACATGTCTTCCATCCACATCGTATACTCTTGCGCAGCAGAACCATGCCTCATGCCCCACATGTTACACCCCGCACACTGAGGGTGAATGTTTTCGATCTCTAATGCCCAGTAGGATGAGTTGCCCTTGGGGATAAAGTGTCCACCCTGCATGTCCTTGTAGTGCTTGGTAACGCCGCAGGACACACAGCTACAGTACCCATCGTCATCTGCCGCAGCTATCCTCGCGAGCTTCTGGATAGCCCTGTAGCACTCCTGCCTAAGCATCGAGGAAGTCTTAGTCTTAGGTTTAGACTTACGCTTTGCTCGCCTATCTGTCGCTCTTGGCATCCCAGTTTCTCTCGTGAAGCAATGCAAACATGGTTTTCTCAGATCGGATCTGGCTAGCTGTATCCATTCTATCGTAGCGCAGCTTGATTAGCGCAATGCTGAACAGCTTAGACATCACAGAGTATGTCCCAGAGACAGCCTTTACATCTTCCGGTGGATCGTACTGTGGCTGATCATTCATACTTCTTCCTCACAGTGTCCGACCTCTAAAATTGTGCCTTTGTATTGGTACA
>Ga0181393_1000765_pt1 | contig 11933 bp, 8 predicted proteins | sample 16SPOviralmetaG_FD_130122 | JGI IMG/M metagenome (GOLD analysis project Ga0181393, IMG submission 130122) | Marine viral communities from the oligotrophic San Pedro Time Series (SPOT) site, San Pedro Channel, CA, USA - 16 SPOT_SRF_2010-10-21 | ecosystem: Environmental > Aquatic > Marine > Strait...
CCGTGTAGGTTGTTTACAACAAGACCATTACGGATACCACCAGATTCACCGAAGTCTGCATTCTGAAGACGTGAGTCCTCATCACGAAGGATTTCCATGAACACTGGATCGACAACGAGCCAACGACCAGTTGTGTCAACATTTTGCTGATCTAGCTTTCTAGCCATACGAGCAATAAGTTGTAGTGGGTTTGCTTCACCTGCAGTTGAAGGTGTAGCAGTTGCACCACCAGTTCTTGGTAGAAGTGCAATTGATTGACTTGCAGTACCACCATTAAAGTCAGAACCGTCTAACTTCATGTTGGCAAGCAACTCATCAGTACCTGCGGTTGACACAGCAACAGAACCATTAACTACATTGTTAGTGGTATTAGCGTTACCATGAAGAGCAGATTGTTTAAAACCAGACATGTAGCCAAGAACATCTTGGTCAAACTGGTCGGATAGTCTGTACGCAGCACGATCACTTGCAAGACTAGAAAAATTGACGTGACTATGAGCTTCCTCAATATCATCAACTTTAAAAGCAAAGTAGTTAGCTTTGTCAATTGTTAATGAAAAGTCTTCGTCATCCAAATCTTGTGGAGTGATTGTTGTACCACGTGCATAAGCTTTCACAGTGATTTCAGGTTCTTTGATGATTTTTACTGAATCACCCATTTGGGCAATTTCACCAAAGTAATCTGAGTTTGTGATCGCTTCAACAACAGATGACTTACGGAACGCAAGTTGCACCTGTTTGGAGTAGATTACTGGTGAAAAGTTACCGTTAGGTAAGTTACCATAACCTGCTGCAGTTGAAAATGCCATTATAATTCTCCTTTATAGCATTGAGCACGACAGATGCAAAACTAACTATACTTATACAGAGGCTAACTCTACTAGGGTGCATCTTATGTAATACTGGCCTGTACTACATTCAATGGGCCATGAGACATCAGGTTGTCCGAAAGGATATGTTGTTTGCTAAGTTTGTAAGAGGCACAGGTATTCCATCTCTACAGGGGCTGTGCCACTTACGGTATACATATAGTTATACTTAAAAATTTCTATATGTCAATAGTTATCTGGCATTACCAGATAAATCGTATACGAAGTTGCCTGTACGGATAGCTTCCATAATTTCATCAGACTTCTTTTCGTATTCTTGTGCAGACATTTTATTAACGTCAGATTCTAAGATTGCTCCTGAACCATCGCTTGTGTCTGGTCTACTACGTGAGTTACGTGAGTTTACAGATTTAGCTGCGTCTTTGTCTGTATTCTTTTTCTTTTTGCCAGTGATGTTTTTATCTGATTTATACAAATCAATTGCCCTAGCAGCAGTACGAGCATCTGTATCATTCTCATACAATGCATCTTGAATTGTTTTGGGTTGTTCATTTACCCATTCGTGAAAATCATCACTCTCTCGAATGTCATCAAAGTCGGGATGTAGCTTCATTAACTCTGCTTCAGCTTTTTCTCGTGCAGCAGTTTCACGCATTTCATCTACTGCTTTTACACGCTCTTCTAATTCAGCAGATTGTTCTTTTGCTTTTTTAATTGCAATTGTTTCTACTATCCCTGCTACATCTGGATATTTTTTTATCCAAGCATCTAGGTGCTCTTCAGATGTAGGTAGCTTCATTTCTTTTTTAGTGGCTTCACTTAGCTGTGATTGCAGTGAGTTAAATTTCTCAGACCACTCTTTTTCTTTTTCACCCATATGGCGTCTTAAATCACCATATCGTTTCTTAAAAGATTTTTCTTCTGCGTTCTCTGGTTCTGGTTCAGCTTCTACTGCTTCACCCTTTTGTTCAGCTACTAGTTGTTCTAGTTCTTCTTCTTCTTGTTTTCTCTTATCTTCGTTACTATATTTTTTATTTATAAAAGCAGATTTAGTTTCTACTTGTTCTACCATTGCGTCTTGCATTTACTTTTCCTTTACTGGGGCCACCGTAGCCATGTTGGATGGGGGATGAGTAGCCAGAATATCTAACTAATTTATCGTGTAGCTAGTCCACGTCTTTTTGGCATTGCCGTTGGAGTACGTTTTACTCCTAAGTCAGCAAGTGCCAATTCGTTTCCTAGTATCTTACTAAGAACCAAACCTTGTTGAGTACCACGCATGGCACGTACCGTATCTTTTTCATCATCAGAAAGCTCACGATAACGTGTAGATACTTCTCCTAAATATTGTTGATAGGTCTTGTCTGCCATTTATTTCTCCAATGAAAGTTTTACTTTACCTACTGCATAACAGATAGGTTCTAATATTGCACGATAAACACGTCCTATGTTATCTCGTTTTCCGTTTTTCATTTCTGCTCGTAAGTCAGCAGTACGGTGTCTTGCAATATTCTCAAGAACAACTCTTATACTAGTATAATTCTTTTTGTATGCTAAGTCAATAAGGGGTAAGAAAATAGTGTGGTATCCTACCTCATGTTCTTTTGACATATGTCTTGCTGAATATGCAAGCCAAATAGCGTTACGATATGATCCAAATCCATAGGCATCATTCATAGCAGTACATACAATTTTACCACCGCCTGATGATCCACCGCCACCACCACCGCCACCATCATCGTTTGAAGAAGAGGAAGATGAACTACCTTGATTTGAACGAGCACTATCACGTTCAGATACAAGAGTGTTTAATTCAGATGTCCATGCACCACCAGAATCTTTAAGTGCTTTATTAATATCTGCTTGTACTTGTGTCTCACTACGGCCTGATGAGGCAATGTTAGTATCTTTACTGCTACTTGTTGTAGTTGTAGTAGTAGAGGGTCCATCATCATCTCGTTTAGGAGGTTTCGGATCAATAACTTTTACTTTAGCAAAAATTCCATCACCTTTTTCTGCACGTCCTTGATTAATAGCTGTTTGTACACTACCACCGTATTCTTTTGCTTGCTCCATGTCAAACTCTGAAAGACCCAATGATCTGCCAACTGTAGGATCAAAGTCACTTGCAGCAAACTCATCCTGTTTATTACGTGATCTATTTACTTGTGCAAAGTGATTTGCTACATTAGCATCACCACGATCTACAGCAGCGTCAAATGCAGACTGCTCTGAATCACTAAGCGTATTAGTTTCGTACCCACCAGACAATTGTGTATTTGCAGTTGGGCTATACTTACCTTTTTGCTCTTCGGTTTTAGTTGTCTTGGCTGCAGCTTGATCCTTAGTAGCTGTAGAAAACATTTTACCATCATACTCAAATTGAGATGTACCTGCTGCAATACCAAGTCTTTTTTCTTCTGCACGTGCAGCACCAAAGGCATCTTCAAAAGATACTTTAGCTTCTGGTACAACATCTTTTAATTGTAGTGCATCTGATGTCTGATCACCAAAAGCAGCTTCCATATAACTAGCTTCCTGTTTAGCCATTTCATCTTGTACTGTTTGCGTATCAAACTTAGGTGTTACTGTAGTGGTTGTTGGTGCTAATGTAGGATCAGCATAATCTACATCAGGTATTGTTGCAGGTTGTCTTGATTGTTCTAGTATTTTTTGATTGGCATCTGCTGTTTGTTGATTAAACCCAACTGTACCTACACCTGTTTGTATTTGTTGTTCTACAAGAGGTTTTTGATCCATGTAAGATTGTATTTCACTTCCTGTATATCCTGCAGCTTCCAAGTCTGCCTTTTCAAGATTACCTACTTGACCATATACTTGTTTAGCATAATCATTAATGTCTTGCTCTTGTTGTGCTTGAGAAAAAGAACTAACAGTTTGAGGTGCAGTTGATGGATACTGATAAGCATCTCCTGTGTAGGACTGTTGCAAGTCTACCTTACCAAACTGATTTCTTGGAAAAGAAGAGCCAACGTCAACCTGCTCACCCATTCCTGCAAACTCACCTAATTGCCCAACGTTATAAGGATCATAGGTTGCTCCTCCCAATGCTTCTGGACCTTCTAATGCAAATTCATCTGGTGTTTTAAATGATGTAGATGTTGCAGGTATTGCTGCTTCTGCTAACGATCTATCTACACCTGCATTTATTAATGCCGTTACTTGATTATCTCTTTGTTGATTTAAAAATGTTTGTGTGTTTGGAACATCTGGTGTAACAGCTTGTGGCTTTAACGACATGTCTCTAAATGTTCTATCGGGAGCTTCTGTTGCATACGTTGAAGGAACTAGCTGAGATGTTTGCTCTCTACCAAAATCAATTACATCTAAATAGTTCTCACCAGTATACCCTAAGAATTTTTGCTGTCCATCAGTTAAACCGTCTAGTTGTCCTTTTAAAACATCAGAAGTTTGATATGCAATGTTTACAAGATCAACACGAGTTTGTTCTGGTGTTCTCCCACCAAGACCTGCTTTTGCTGCATTTAGTATATCTTTGTTTACAAAGCTACCAAGCTCTTGCCCAATGTAATTAGACATAACTTGTTGTGCTGCTGCTTTAGTGTCTGGGTCTTGTGAATTTAAATCTTGTTGAGCTTTCTGATATTCAGCAGCAGTGACACCCTCTACAATACCACCATTAAGTGCTTCAATACCTGCTTCTGTTATTTGACCATTAACACTATATTTTCCTACAATTGTACCACTGTTAGCAACTAAGTTTGCGTTCTGAGCCTTTACTTTCTGCTCATCTGTAGAACCAAATATACCACCTACAGTATCTACAATCTTACCAATTATACTACCAAACAAACCTTTACCACGAGCTTCGTAGGATTCTATCATCTTTTCGTATTGTGCTCGTTGTGCAGAACCTTGTGGTAGTGCAGCTAATCTTGATCTTGCCAAAGCAAGAACTTTATTGTCTTCTACTTTCATAAGTCCTGCCATACCTACTGCAGCAAGAGGACTAATAAGTGAAGCTACACCCATAGCTAGATTACGACCAAAGCCATTACGTCTGTTTGCTTCAATGATAAATTCATCATCAGATAATGTTTCCCAGTTAATAGTTGTATCTTTTTTAGTTGAACGATATGCTGTTAATGCAGCATCATTACTACCATCATCATCACCACTAGAAGGTCTAATTGCTGCAGCAGGATCGGGAAGTTCTGGTACTTCTGGATCACCACCATCTTCACCTGTGTATAGTTCAAAGCCTTCTGGAATTGGATAAAGAGCTACGCCACCAATAAACGGAACCATAAGGCTTTGACCTTCAGCATTACGATACTCTTTAAATTCCATTTTTGCATCTGTCATTACTTCGTCAAATGTTACAGGACCAATTGTATCTTGCATGGGTACATCTTGTTGTTGACCTTCAAGAGAAACCGTACTACCAGTAGTTGATGGTAAAGACAATGCTTCTTGTGTGTTTACTAAACCACCTTCTTGCATGTTTAATTCTTTTTCTTGCCCATCTTTATCTATCTGCACAACCATAAGATCGCCCATACCAAACGGCATATCCGAAGGTAATGTTGCCTCATCTGAGTTACCCATCAAACCCATTGCTTCCATTTTTTGCATACCCATCATGGCCTCATCACGCATACCTAAAAATGTTTTTAGTCCATGATAACGTGTTGTAGCTTCATCTGAAACAAACTCACCTGCGCTCATGTTAACATCAATGTCATCACGCACACCTTCTTTAGTTCCACCTACAGGAACTTCGTTACCTGAGACTTCATCTATTTCGCCACCTTCATCATTAAGGCCACCTTGTTTGTACATTAAGTTGGGTCTATTCATCATGCTACTAATCCACCTTTGTTAAATCTCAAAGCATCGTTCTTAGGATCAAACTCAAAATCCGTAATATCTATTTCTATAAGAGTTTTCATTTCTTCTTTATTTTCTAGTACATTTCTGTAAGGCATTTCTTTTTTGCCTACTTTAATAGCACCTTTTGTTTCTTGTGCTAAACTACGTAATACTTTTTGTACTGCATTACCGTATAAAGGTTTAAATACTTTTGTAAAATACTCTAGTGCTAACTCATCTGCTTTTCCCTCAAGTCCTTTTCCTTGCAATTCAAAATACTTTTCTGCAAGTTTTTGATCTTTTAATGTATGGGCAACTTCTCTAAATGTGCCAACCCTTTGTTTTGCAATTTCTTCAGGACTAGGTATAAGTATTTTATTAATACCATTTTCTTTTGCGTAAGCAATGTTAGCAAGTATTCCTTTTCGCATTACTTCTGTTTTAGATTGTACTGGCGCAGGTTTTCTTGGATCAACACCATCACTGACAACACCTTTATTTCTTTTAATGTTAGTCATTACTATTTCATTATATTCTTCCATTACTTCAGGAATAAACGTATCTAATTGACTTTCAAAAAAATTTACTGGGCCGTCTTCTGCACCACCCCAAGAATCAAAGTCTACAAATTCTTCTACATCTTCGTTTAATTCTAAAATATATCTATACGCTTTTTTTATTAGACTATGAGGATCACGTGCATCTACTTCAATCCCATTGTCTTTTAGTTTTAATCGAAGCTCTTCTCTTATTTGTCTTCTTCCACTATCTAGCGCACCTTGAATACGTGTTGAGGTTTCTAATTTTTCTAACTTATCGTATGCTTCAATTACTGAATGGAAAGCTTTTTTGTTTGATATTACTAAGTCATACTCGGATGCCATACTATCTACATTATATTCATGCCATTCATAAGCTGGCATCCGTATTCTATTTGGATCATTTGCTTCTAAAAAAGGATTTATTTCTTCATAAAAACCACTAAAAGGAGTATGTCTACTACCGCTTACAGCTTGTTGTACTGCTTTGTCTGACATATTAGCAATGTGATGTAGGTCACTTTGTATTTCTTCTACTAATACTGCCTTATAGTCTGGGTCATCATATGATCTTATTACAGATAAACGTGTATGAACTACAGTGTCAGGATTAAAATGTGCTTTTTCATCTCCTAATGGAATACTGCCTCTATCAGCATCAACCATAATTTCTTCGTATCGTTCTTTTTTTGCAGCTATCGGTTGACGTTGCATAGTCTCAAACTGTTGTGTTGAGTCACCGTCATCATATGTAGTTCTTTTACGTATTGTATATTCTTTATTTACATTGTTTAATGTATCAAGAACTTCTTCACGTGTATATTTTTTTGTAGGTTCAAACCCCAGTTCATAAAATTGTTTTTCTGCTTCTGTAACATTTGGAGCACGTTTACGTAAAAATGCCTCTATGTTTTCGCCTTTAGTTCCCCCTGCCCCTATATTCATTTGTTCTACAGTAGACACAAGAGGAGAATACATTTTGCCTACAGTTGTATCTTCTGGAAGACCCGTGTTTTCTTCTTCTATCTTTTTACGTAGTTCTTCACCCCTTCGTTTTAATAGAGGGTTCATTTTGCTTTTAGAAACAGAACGAGCAATATTAGATGCTTGTGCTCCTTTTGCTCCTGTTGCAAGTACTTTGCTTAATAAACCCATGTTAATCCTGTTTTAGTATTTCATCACGTAAAAGTTTTAATCTTCTTAATGTATACACAGAACCTTGCGCCCTGTGCATTGCAATCGAATTATCTGTTTGTTCCATAATACGATGCTGTTGGTCTATTAAAAAATCTATATAATTACTGAACTGGCCCCACTGCTGTTGGTTGCTCACCAACGCCTTGAGCTTGTTCAGGTGCTCCTTGTCCTTGATCATTTCCACTAAATCCTTGTTCGTTAGGTTGCGGAGCCATGCCAGTTCCTATGTTACCACCACCTGCTCCTGTTGGGTCTGCTGCATCTGCTCCTGCAGGTGCTCCTTCAGGTGGGGCAGGTTGTTGAAACTGTTTCATTAGCTCTGCTTGTATTGCTGCTTCGTTCATATTGTTAGTAACTTTGTCTGGGTCAAGTTCTAACGACTTAGCAATTTCCCTAATAATATACTGGAATTTTGCGAAAGGTGCAAGCGTTGGATTACTTGCAATCTGCATAAACTGCATTAAACGTTGGCTACGTACTTCGTTAGCCATAAGTGATTCTGTTCCTCGTGCTTTTACTTCAAGATCACCACGAATGTTTGGGTCAAAATCAAATTGCATATTAAAACGATATAGACGCTCACCAAGTGGACGCAGTAAATAATCGTCTACGTTTTTAATAACATTCTTAATTGCACCACTAGCAGCACCCATAAGCATACTTATACCACTAGCTGTACGTCCTACACCCTGCACACCTGTCTGTCCATGTGCAAAAGATGGAAATCCTGTTGACTCATCTGCAAGAACACGAGCCTTGTCAAATAGCTGCATGTTTTCACCAGAAACGTTTGGAAACTTTGTTCCGAAGATAGCTTGCCCCGGAGCACCACCCTGTCTCCTAAATACCTTACCGGGGTATACTGACAAGTCTTGGCCCGGAACTAAGTTAGTTTCATCGACTTCGATTAACAAGTTCCCTGACATAACTGCGTTGTCTACAGCCATACGCATAAAACCATTCATCAATGTTTGAGTATCATCCATGTTTTCAGCAATACCAACACCAAAGAATGAGTATGGGTTAAGTTCATATGGTGATGCTACATAAGGAATGGTAGCAGGTTTAAATGGATTTAGAACCATACGAATAAGTTTACCATTACAAATCCAAACGTTTGCCTGTAACTCATCCATAGCTAGTAGTTCTTCTGGAATATCTACGCCTTGTTCTTCAAGAGTTTCAGTATCTACCATACCCCAGTACTCAAGAACTTCATAACGTTCTACACCATGCTCTGGTGCATAGTCAGATAAATCATCTTCCCAGTATTCTTTGTCATAGTTCTCACCTAGTTTGATAGCTTCATCAATTACCTGAGAACGAAAGTAAGGACGCTTCTTTAAGTTACGCATCTGAGAACGTGACAGTTTATGTCGTTCAATTACGTACTGAGCTTCATCCATGTTGTTTGCATCTGGGTCAGGATAAAAGTTCCACACAGATACATGGTTTACTTGGGGAACTGTTTTAAAACTAGGGTCATATTCTCCCTCATCATTCCAATTAGGATACTCTTTGTCTACAGCAAATGGACCTTTCATAATCCCTGTACCAAACAAAGCCATTTCAAATGCAGTGCTACGTAAGTGCTTAGATGCATTTGACTCTTCTAATTGGTCATGTATTTTTTTCTGCATGTTTTTAGCTGCAACCATTGCAGGACTAAATGTAACAGCAGTAGGTGTTTTACCCACACCCTGTTTTAAATTACTTATACCTTCAAACTTATCTTGCATTGGACCTAAACTATCTGCAAGTGTTTTGGCTGTTGCACCTGCAGGTATCTCACGTCCATCACCTGAGAATCCATATGGACTAACTGTTTCATCCATACCATTTGAACGTAGTTGTTCTGGTTCCTGTGGATCAAAGTTAACGTCTGCAACTACACCTTCTGGTAATTCTGTAGGATCAATTGTGAGAGGAAATTTATTGTTTGCAAAAAGTACATCTACAATCTGACCATAGGCTGCAAGAGTTTTAGTTTTAGTTACCTTAATAAATACACGAGACTTTTCAGCTTCAGTAAACTGAACTTCTGGTCCGTATATACCACGGTAGTTGCGGTATGATCTTAGCCAACGTTCTTCATCTTGTCTTCGATAATCTTCTGCACGATTGTAACGTTCCATAATAAATGGAATGATATTTTCTGTTTGCGAATCTTCCGATGCATCTTCTGAAATATCGTCTAAGACAATTGAATCATCTTCTATAAACGTTTCGTTTTCTTCTGCCATTTACTTTTCCTTAATAACCAAACACATTATCTGCAACTCTCATACCAGATGAAGAACTATTGTATGGGTCGTAATCAAATACACTAAACCTTGGTCTTGACATTATACCGTATCTTAAAGCATCATACAAGTGATCTTCTGACGTTGTGTCCACATCTTCTGGATTTTTTTTATCTATAGGTAAAGCAGGTAATTGCGATATTGTATTTATACAGTTTTCAAAAAATACCATTCTTGGTTGTTCTGTAAACTCATCTACCTGTAAACGTCTGTGTACTTCATTTTTACCCGATACACGTGAGCCTTTCGATCTGTCTGAAGGTCGCCAACGGCATCCCTTCTGTATCATTTGTTCTGCCAGTGAAGGACCAGTATCACCACGCTTATGCCACAAACTAGAATCCAAAACACCATACTTTATATTTCCGTCTTCTACTTCTAGTTCAAGCACCATGTCAGCTAAATCTGTAGCTAATACCTTACTTACGTATAATTCTCTGTATACTACTATTTGTTCGTTTGGTGCGACAGCAAACCAAAGTACGGCACTATAAGACCCATAACCATAATCACAAGCTCTAAACTTGACCCAGTTACTAGGGATACGAAAAGGTTCAACGACATGTAAGTTCCTATCAAATTCTGTGAAGGCTGCACCTTCCTTAATATCCCAATCCCCATCTAGTAACTGCCTACGTTGTTGTTCTGGTAGTGACAGTAGCATGGCTTCGTAGTCACCTTGCTTTGATAGATATGGATTGTCTTTTAATCTAGCAGGTATAAATTTACGTTTAAATAAATACTTACCTGCTTTTTCATGTCCTGCAGGAAAACGTAACACTTCCCCTGTGTCAATGTCTGTTGCCTCAAAAGATTTGTTAGGGGCAGCAGGATCAATAAACATTTTCTTAACCCAGTGATGGCCTCTACCTCCGGGGTTAGTAGTAGCCCTCATGTATACTGGAAGATCGGGTGCAGTGGACCGTAGACGAGAGCGCATGTAGTTCCATGCAAATGGTGTGGGCCATTGTGTCAACTCGTCAAAGCCTATCCAACTAAATGCTAGACCCTGATAACGCAAGACATCATCTTCTTTATCCAGATATGACATCCACAATCTTGCGCCAGAGGGCGCAGTCCACTGCATCTTACGTTCAGACCATTTGATACCTTTCCAAATCTTAGGATACATTTCCTGTGATTTAAAAATAAGTTCCCTGAGTTCTTCTGTTGTATGCCGTAGTAGCAAACCAGAAAAGGCAGGATGGCCCATGTAACGTAAAGGGTCAGCTAACATGGCGTAGCTTTTGCCACCACCTGCGCTGCCACCATATAACACTTCTCTTTCACCTGCAGCTAAGAAGGTTGTTTGTGGACCTTCATTCGGCTTAAAGATAACGTTATGTTGTTCTTCAATAGATGATGTATCTACTACTGGATTAGGTTTAGGCTGCGCTTGTGTCTTCTTTACTGGCTTCTGCTTTAGCTCCAAGTCTTTTGTTGTCGATCTCTTCCGCTTTGGCGATTGCCTTTTTCGCATAGTCTGCCCATCTGCGTAGGCTTCCAGATTTGTTTTTTCTTCTTCGCTCATTATCTAACCGTTTCCTCAAACCTACATGTGAAATACTTCTGCCTGTATTTCTTGTGAGCCAGTTAGCTACTTCACGATAGGAGTATTGTTTTAAATACTTCTGTGCTTTCATTAGCATATCTAGCTGATGTTCATTCGGTAATAGTACGTCTGGATCATCGGGGTCTACATCATATCCATAAGGTATGGTGCGTGATATACGTGGAATAGGTATCCACTCGTTGTCTTCTTTTATGTCAGTTGGTTGGGGTAACTTCCATTGCTTTAATGGTTTAGTCATCATCTTCCATTTGTTTTGGGGGCATAAGCATCACACCGCCTCTGGCTTCAACTTGTACCTTCTCAGTCTTTACAAGACCAGTACGATCAAGTAACTCTTTAGCTGCTTGCATCTTATCACGTATACCTAGCTCAGTAGGATCGTACAATGCACCAACCATAGCCATTGCAGCTTTGGGAGCATTGCGTGATAGAAACGTTTGAGTAGCATCTATGATTTCTTCTTTTAAACTATTTACAACATGACTTGTAGAAGTTGTATCTGAATATCCTGCAAGCTTCTTTGCTGTTAAAATGTCACCACCTGCCTCTTCAAATAGTACACTGAGGAACTGTTGTTGTTGTTCTGTTAATTGTCTAGCCATTATACCATCAATTCAAAATGCGGCCCATCAATAAA
>Ga0181393_1000769_pt1 | contig 11906 bp, 19 predicted proteins | sample 16SPOviralmetaG_FD_130122 | JGI IMG/M metagenome (GOLD analysis project Ga0181393, IMG submission 130122) | Marine viral communities from the oligotrophic San Pedro Time Series (SPOT) site, San Pedro Channel, CA, USA - 16 SPOT_SRF_2010-10-21 | ecosystem: Environmental > Aquatic > Marine > Strait...
GGAGATATAGAATAAATTACGTCTTGTAAATCCTCCCTTTCACCCACTGCGGCATATGTTTTAAATACTGCCATGATAATACTCCTTTAATTAAGAGTTTCGAAAAAAGCCGCCGCATCACGCAACTTGCCTGTTTTCTTAACTCGCTGTCTTAGTTGTCTGGTTTTTTCCGACTGACTTGTATTTGGTTTAGCAACCCCTGCTTTTAGCATCTTAGGAGCATTTTTTACTTTCTTTAATATTTCTGGTTTAGATTTCTTGGCTTTCCAAGTATCTGCCGCCATATAAAGAAGTTCTGCCGCTCTACTGTCTGCGAGTGCTCCTAGTTCTTGTTCTGAGTACCCTACCGCTAATCCTACATCTCGCATATCTTTGGTAATTTTTTGGGCTTTCTCTTGATCTGCTAAATCTGGTATTCTTCTTAGCATTTCTTTACGTTCAATAACTAACCGCTCATCTCGTAACTTTTGATTCTGAAGTTGTTGCTCTTGAGCAAGCCTCATTCTCTCGTTGTGAATCTGAGTTTGTTGTTTTTCACGTTCTTGTTGCTCTACCATTTTTGTTGCATATGCAACTGGGTCGGAATCTTTTAATGCTGATAAATCTTCTTTTTGCCCATCTAAAAACTGATTTAACATATTTAAGCGATTGTCATAATCAACCCTAGTTTTAGTGATTTGATCAAACTCTTGCTGTTTTGTTTGTAAATCTGTTTTTATACCCTCAATTTCTTTCTTCTCATGGGCAAGGGTTTCCATCTTTTTACGAACATTTGCCTCTAACTGGTAGTTCTTTTTCAAATCATCTAAAGTAACCTCATGTTCTTCTCCCTCGGCTTTTACAATATACTTGGGTTCTTCTTCTTGAGGTGCTTCTTCTAACTCTTCTTGAACTTCTGTCTGAGTTTCTTGTTCTTCGGCTTGTGCTTCTACTTGAGTTTGTGGTTCTTGCGTTTGAGGTTGTTCTTCCGAAGCCTCTGGCGGTTGTTCCATTAACCCCAACATTTTACTAGCCGCTTGATCTACTGTTAACGATTCTATGCCTTTTTCTTGGGTAACAGTTTCGTTTTGGTTTTCCATAAATATTTCCTATGCTATAAAAAACTTTGATTTCTTAATTTTATCGGTTAAGGCTAAAGATTCAAAATGATCTCGTAACTGCTCCATAGCTTTAACTGATTTATAAATATTTTCTCTTTCTTCGTACTCGTATTCTTTTGTGTTTACAAATGCTAATAATTTATCCGCTATAAGTTTTTCTATTTCTTTTAAAAACTCTGTTTTTTCTAATAACTCGTTTGCTTGTGTAGGTGTCATTAATTATCCATGTGTTACAGAAAATCTAGGGTTATTTGCTTCATAAGTTGCTTGTGCCTCTGCATCTGCTATCGCTTTGGCTTCTTTTGCATCTAAAAAGTTTGCACCTCCACCTATGTCAAAAAAGGGAACATTTGCATTTACAGCAGGTATTCCAAAATCAAACTGATATGGTAAAACATCAGTAAAACCGCCTACTCCTGATTTAAACATTGGGTTATACATCTCATTACCTTTAACCATTTGTGGCAGTAACTCTGACAACCCTGTTGTAGGGTTAACTCCATAAAAACCTAGATTAGTTGGTGTCGGTAATATTTGACTACCGCCTGTGATTTGCATATTAACTGTTGGTGTATTTGGATTTATTACTTCTGTAACATTAGGTGCAGAAAATTCAAATGGACTAAAGCCTGCATCTATCTGTGCTTGTTGATCTGCTTGTTGTTGTAAAGTGTCAGTTGTCATTTGTTCTTGAGCCATCAAATTATCATAAGCCAATGCCTCTGGGGAATTTGCAATATAATTTAGTAAATCACTAATTGGAACGTTTTGATTTACAAGTTGATCCATGTAATATGATCTACCCTCTGACCTAATCGGTCTGCCTAATTCTGTATTAAATTGTGCGGCAAACTGCCCCTCTGGTGAATTTGTAACAAACTCTGTAATTTCTTCTGGAGTCATATTTGAGTAAGTTTGTAATACTTCAGCACCATCATTAAATGGTCTGTTTAAAACATTTCGGTATATTTGATCTACTTCAAATTCTGTTGCCATTTATTGCCCCATCATAGCTTTTTGTTGATCAAGTTGTGTTTCGGCTAATAGTTCTTGTTTCTTTAATTCTAGTTCTGCCATCATTTCATCACGTTTTAACTGTAAGTCAGCCATCATTTTTTCTCTTTTTAACGCAATATCCGCCTCTGCTTTTTGTCTATCTAACTGTAACTGTGCTTGTGCTTGTTGCATTGCGGCAGAGATTAATGGGTCTGGTTGTTTTTGCTGTGGTTGAGATAATGCCTGATCCATTTCTGGAGGTATATCTCTAAAGAATTGTTTTACGTCTTTATAACCTGCTAACTCAATAAATTTCTCAAGTGTATTTCTATATTGTCCAATAGAAACTAATGGATTGCTTGGTCCATATCCCTTGATAATTTCTTCTTGTTTAGCCATGACCATTTGTAGTAAAGACATTTGTTGGCGAGTATCACCAGTTCCTAACCCTACATTTATGGTTATATCATACTGATTATCCCATTGTCGAGGGTCTACCTCTATATATTTGCCATTTAACTGTATTGTTCTAGCTTTGTCTTGATATTTTGCCGCTAATTGCAAAATACCTTTAAACATACTTTTGATGCCAGTTTCAGCAAATATTCTTGCTATCAACTCAATCTTTCCAGTAGCCGCATTAGTTGATGCGGCAATAGCCGCCGCTGTTACGTTCTGTAAAACATCTGGGTTTAACCCTTGCATGGCTTCAGATATACCTGATCTTTTGCCCTGTACTTGATCTAAATACTCTAGTATTGGAAAGGCTTGTTGAGCAACCAAAGGTACAGTCATAGGTACAACTGCATTTGGGTTCTTCATTCTTACTACACCACCTGCACTTAAATTCAATAAATCATCTAAGTTGACTTGCCCTTCTACTGCTCCGATTCTGGGTGCTAATGATAGATATAAAGAATCTAAAACACTACGAGTAATCGCTGTTTTTTGTTCCTGTATATCTATAACCCTATCGGCTAATGATTGACCAAAAAACTTGTGTGGTAATGGATAAGGACATATTGAATGAAAAGGCACATAATCTGTTTCTTCATTGTAAAGAATCTTGTTTGCCGCATATACAACTAAACGTAATTCTGCTTCTTGGTCATCATCAAAGTCTGTGTATATATAACATTCATATATTTCAACTTCTTGCATGGCTTTATCTAGTGACTCAATTTCGTCTGGTCTTTCTCCCTCTGAGAATCTTCCTATTCGTTCTGGGGTATAACTTAATTCATTATTTGCAGGTAAACTTGCAACTAAATCTGGATCGTAACCCATGCTTACTAAGTCTGATCTTGTAACTAGTTTTCTATGTGCAACAAAATTACTATCTTCAATGGTTTTAGCTGATTTGCTAATTAAAAACTCTTCTGGGGGTAACGCTTCTATTTTTATTTCGCCAATATTGGTTTTTTTTCTAACTATTACATTATGCCTAACCAAAGGCGGTAAAGGTTGACCATCTGGTCCTACTTCTTCTACAAAGGTTTCTTCTGTATTTTGTTCAAGTATTTCTCTTGTATCATCTTGCAATAACAATACTAGTTCTTGTTCTGTAAGCCCTTTGTACTCTTCTTTGATCGAGTTGGTTTTTTCTTCATAATAGACTTTGAAGATTCCGACTTTTTGAAGCAAGGCAGTTTTAAATGTTTCATGTAAAACATTAAAGCCCTGATTTTGTGTTGTAAATACCCAGTTACAATATTGCGTTGCCTGTTTAGCAGATTCCTCACCTTTTGCATTTTTTGCCTCAAATTTGACTACGCTATCCGTAGCTGTAAATATTCGCATAAGGTTAGGTAATGCTCCGTCAATAACCTCTGCCACTTCACCAGTAACAATAGAACTTCTGCCCTCAATCTCTGTACCATAAGGTTTTCTTAGATAAGCATTAAGCGATTTTCTCCGAGCGTCCGTCGTTTCGCTCTCTATGTATCCTATCGCTGAGTGTATCTCTGCTTCTACGATTGTTCTGAGTCGATTTTCTTCCATTGAGTTTTTTCTCCAAAACCTGTATTCTGGCTTCTAGTTCTTGGATTTTGACATTTGTGTCTAGTCCTTGCTTAACTAATATCATACCACCCACCTCGTATTCTGTTCTGGCATAACTGACCACCTCTCATTAGACATTAAATCGCTCGACATGGCAAGGTATCTCATACAGTCACTAGCGTGAGAGTGTTCATCATGTAAAGGTGAGGTAGGTTCTCCAGAAGAATTGATGTTTCTTCTATAACGCTTTAAATGATTAATTAACTCTTTTGTCTTTTCTTTGTCAAACCAAATCTTAGGAAAAGTCATTCTAGTTTTAATTATACCTTGTTCTATATCCCCTCTGCCAAGAATATAAGGTGTTCTGCCCATACTCGTTAGCATTTCTTCTGTGCTTTTGCCGTATTTAAAATCTTTGTGTGCGGCGTCATGCGGTAAATAATCTGTACCCCAATGAAAATCTCTTGTTTCTATTTCTTTAACATAGCTTTCCAAAGTTCTATGCGAATCTTCTATGTAATCAATTATTCTTATTTCTGAAGCGGCTGTTTGTGCAAATATAACCACCATGCTGTCATTCCACCCTAAATCCCATATTGTGTGGACTAATAATGCAGGATCATAAGGTATGTTTCTAACTCTGCTTTCGCTGTAAATATCCTGTATTTCTTGTGTATATATCGCACCCTCTATCGTTGGTCTACACTTTCCCTCCCAAACAGTTTTGTAGCCTACTGGGTCACGATCTTTCCATTGTATTCTTTCTTTTTCTAACTCTTTTGGGAAAAATGGATTATCGTTATAATTTACTTCACAAGACCAACAATCTTTTGGTGGGTTAAGAACAAATCTACTATAAGTTTCGTCTGTATCTAGTTCTGGGTTAAAAGTTATCCATATCTCGGATTCTTCTTTTCTTATTGTAGGTATTAAAATATCCCATGATTTTTTTGTAACTACTTGTGCCTCTTCCACCCAACAAATATCTGTACCCTCATAACTCTTTAAATTAGCCACACCTTGCTGACGAATACCGATAAAAGTTATCTCTGATCCGTTTTTACCTACAATTTTTTGTTCTTGAACATCAAACGAATTATGTACACCCATAATTGTTATCTGGTCTTTGAGTAGCCTGTGTACAGATTCTTGTATAGATTTCTGCGTTTCTCTAGCACATAGAACTCTGGTCTGTTTTTGTAAACACCTTATAACTATTGCCCTAGCTACTGACCAACTTTTAGCCGATCCTCTACCACCATATAAAACCTTTAATCTTTTTGGCTTGAATAAAGGTAATAATTTCTTTGGTATTTCTAGTTTAAATTCCGACAATTTTTATACTAACAGGCTGACCATCTGTTCCTGTTATCTCGTTTACGTTGGTTTCTTTCCACTTGGCTCTGGTTTTTAACCAGAATATAGCCGCCGCTGTATTACCATTTTTAGCTTGATCAAATAAACCTTTAGCCACTTGTGCATTAGCATCTATTCTGCCATCAGCTAATTCTTTAGAATAATACTTTGTCAAAGTATCTGCTGATATCTCTAGTTTACCTGCTATATCCTCATGCGTGATACCAACTGCCGCCAATGTTCTAACCATTGTTTGCTTTTCAGTTGTTGCTTGATGAGGTGGTCTGCCTACGCTCACACTTGTCATCTTTTATAACTCCGATAAATTACATTTCTATTTTTTTATTAACTTCTTGCAAATAATCTTTCAAATTATTGTGTTCTTCCCAACCTAACAATTTAACCGCATCAGTAAGAACAGGAGCAAACATTCTATTGCCTCTGACTTGTTCTGTTAAAGTATAAGGCATATTCAACATTTCTGCTATTTCTATAATTGTATATGACCTGCTACTACCAATACCGAACCCATCTCCAAATCCCAATTTTGCCACCAAAACTAATCCATCAATTATGTCTGATATGTGAGTAAAGTTTCGTTTCTGTAAACCAGTACCTGTTATAGGTAATGTTTTTACACCTTGTTTTTTTAAATGTATAAATTTAGCAATTACTGTTGCATATTTACCTTCTTTAATTTCGCCCTGTCCATACACATTATAAAAATATGTAATTGCGTATTTAATTTTAAACCAATCACAAAAAGATTTAATAAGTTCCGTGTTCATCATTTTTGTAAAAGCATAGGGGCTTGAATTTTTTGTATGCCCATGATCACCATACTTAGTGCTTGATCCACTGTAAATAAATTTTGCTTTTTTTTGGCGAGCAAACTTTAAAACTTCATAAATTGGTGACCAATTATATTTAAAGACAATATCAATATCTTCATAACTTTGCTCAACTCTTGAATATTCTCCTAAATGAAAAATCAAATCTATATCTACATCTTTAAAAATATTACATATATCAATCGTTTCCCCATAAAAATATGTACATTTTTGTATTCTTTTTTTATTTGTACCTGTAAATAGATTATCTAAACAATAAACATTATGACCATTTTCAACATATTTTTTTATTAAATGAGCTCCTACAAACCCTAACCCTCCAGTCACTAAAATATTCATACTTTAACTTTTAGTGACATACCAAAGTTGTTTATTTGATCTACTGTTTTAATGTTATTTTTTCTAACTAAATTTGTTTTTTTTGCAAATAGCTTGTAATCACAATGATGATGCCATCTTTTGTATTTAAAACTAAGTTTGCAAATATCTGGGTGTAAGTCGGCAATCATTCTTGATTTATCTAAAGTACCATCTGCATATAACTCATCTGTATTGCCACCTTTTAAAACTTGTGTTGTGATTTTTTCTTGCAATATCGCATTAAAAAGAATGGTGCACCAACCTTTTTTTAACATATCAATACTTAATATTGTATCTTCATTATATCGTCCTCTCCACCTAAATGGAGCATCTGTTTTTATGAGGTTACAACTATAAATCCTACTATTTAGAGTAAAAGGTGGTTTTTTTTCTCTTGATGGATAAAAATAATCATAATGTGGTCCTGCCATTGCTATGTTTTGATACCTAAATACAAAATTTTCCATAATATCTAAAGGTGTTCTGCCTTTAATTCTTATTTTCCTATTTTTATGCATTCTTCTAAATGCTCTAATATTATCGTCCATTATCCAATGCCATTTATGTCCTTCTTTTTTTGCAGTATCCCAAATAAAGTTTCTTGCAGGTCCACTACCTGTTGTTTTGGATAAACCTAAGTTGTCACACAGATCGTATTTTTTTTTATAATCCATGTCCAAAACAAGTAGTTTTTTTTCATCTTTAACATTTTTAAGATAATTGTCATATTCTTGTGGCTCTATTACTAACCTATAATCTACTTGACAATAATCCCACCATTTAGACGTAAACCTACTATCCCATCTTCCCTTAGATGGTATAAAAATAGGAATTTGTCTATTTTTGTTACTCAGTCTGATATTCTCTATCTTTTGTTGTAAATTCTTCTTGTTCAGGAAACCAAATAAATTTAGTTGTTTCCGTTACTTTTTTGGCATTATTTTTAGCAAAATTAACCATGTCTTGTTTCGTTTCAAAATGTACAATTATACTTTTATATGACTTTAATGATTTTTGATCATATTCTGGCATATCTTTCCATTCAGATAATGGATCAATTACTATATTTGGATCAACCATAGGCAAAATTTCTATATCTGTAAAACCTAATACTGACAAATCTATATCTTGAACTGAAAGTTGTTGTATTTCTTTTATTAAAGTTGTTTTATTAAATTCAGAATTATCTGCAATTTTATTGTCCGCAATTATATATGCTTTTTTTTCTGCTTCCGATAAATGATCTAACCTTATGCAAGGTACTGTTTCTAAACCTAATTTTTTAGCCGCTAACACTCGACCATGCCCTGCTACTATGCCATGTGTTTTATCTACTAGTACTGGATTATTGAATTTGAACTCTTTTATTGAAGCGGCTATCTGACTTACTTGTTCTTCTGAATGTTCCCTAGCATTGTTTGCATAAGGTATTAGTGTTGAAACGTGTAAATGTTCTATTTGCATATTTTTATCGTAAGTAATTTAAAACTTTCCAATTAAGGTGCCCTGAATACTTGGCATAACACCTCATTTGGTTAAGTATATGACGTTCAGTTAACTCTTTATCGCTGTCATGGGTTATGTTGCCGCAACGTAATTTTTCAAAATCATTTTGTATATCTTCTAGGTTTTCCCAATCCTCATCAGTCATTAGTGATCCAATGTAATAAGTTTACTTTCTAGAATCTTTACTTTTTCATGTTCTTTCTTTAACTCTTTATTCCAAAAAGTGTTTATTTTGCAAGGAAGTATTTTTTCGTAGGCTTCTTGGTTTTGTCTGTAAAAATGGGAGAGATAAGTATTTCTATATGTTTTTTTTCTTTCTTCAAAATATTCTCTTGCTACTACCTTTGCATCTCGATCCCTTTTAACACTAAACCTTACGTCTGCTAAATCATTTTTTATGTTATCTAGTTTTTGCCAATCTTGATCATTCATACTGCCCCTTGTTTTCTTTACTAGTGATATATATATGTTACCTTTTTTTTTATTTGTTTACAATCTAACAATCCCATTTTCTCAATGCTTTGTTTATTCTACTGTTGGGATCATTTGCTGTTTTTCTACTTGTAAGTTTTTTCTTCATGCCGCCCATTCTGGCACAAAAAGATTTTCTGCGGTTAGCGGCTTTTGGTGATTTCTTAGCTTGTTTTGCTGATACAGGTGGTTTTAAGTTTGATCCTGTTTTGCTGTTTATGTATTTACGTCCTGCCGCAGATAAACCGCCTGATGGACTCTTATGTTTTTTTCGTATTTTTAGAGCCACTTTTTTTCCCTTTTTTCAATAAATCTGCATCTGCTTTCCTAGCACCGCCTTTACCAGTAGCAAAACTTCGTACCCTGCCCATAGCCCATTGTTGAGGTGTAACTCCTGCTCGGCTTCCTCCTGAGTAATAAGCACCCATTCCTCTTGAATACACTTTGTTTAACGTGCTTGTTGGAATCTTATACTTTTTGCTATAAGATGCTATGCTTTTCGCTTTAGTAGGTTTAGGCTTTGTACTTTTTTTTGTAGGTTTTTTTGGCACTTTTACTCCTTTTTTTAGCTATGCGATCCATATCAGCTATTGTGAGTTTGCCCCCTTTGTATTTTTTTGCTGTACTTTTTAACTCAGCAATAGATGCTTTTTTGTTTTTCGCACCTTTTAAATATACAGTAGGCACTCCTTGAGTTTTAGGTACTTTTCGGAATTTTCTCATTATATAAATTATTAAAAGTATATTCTGCGTCTAAATAACTTTTATCCTTTTCTGCTGAATAAGAATGTGGATTTGGTTTAAAGTCTGGTCTGCCATCACCTAACACCCAATATGCAGGGTTTGATGCTCTTATTCTGTTATTAGGTAATGCAACCACATTACCCCTCCATTCGCCCTCAGTCAATACAATGATATGACTTTGTTTATGCTGTGCAGGATCGTCGCTAACGCAACTTCTTGTATAATCCACAGTGAATTTGTATTCGCCAGTTATAAATTTATTGTCAATCTTGCATATGACTGGGCTTTCGTCACAAAACGAATATTTTGTTATTGAATGATAAACGCTACTACAATTCCAAGGCTGTGCTAAATGTGTTTTCATTCTTGGTGGATTATCAAAGGGTATATCCCCAACCAAAGCTACCAAAGGTAATTTAGCCCACATAGCACCGCCGTGAACATTAGGGGTTTTGCCATCATCAGCTTCATAGCCAGTAAAGACAACTTGAAAACTCAGGGATTTGTTAGGTTCTGTGCGAACCCCTAGTACGATTGCGTGTATAAATTCACCATGATATTTTTCTAACCCACAGGTAAATTCTTTGCGAACCCATACAGGAAATTTTTCTACATCAGGACACTCTTTATAAATGTCTGACGATAAGTAAGGCATTTAGGCTTTTTTACGTCTTGTCCTGACTTTAGCCATTTTCCTTTTCATATTATTCATTGCGTTGCCGCCCATAACTGAACCTTTTTTATTGCCACCCATGGCTGAACCTTTTTTTCTACCTGCCATTTTTTTTACTCCTTTTTTTTGTATATGTTTTTTTCACTTCCTCAGGACCATATTCTATTTTTTTATCAATGGCTCTGGGTTGAGATTGCATAAATTCTCGCATTCTTTCAACTTCTTTTTTTTTCAACATATTTTAACTTTTAAAAAAAAAGGGACAACACTAATCAAAACAAGGAAGAAATAATTAGCATTGCCCTTTCCACACACTGGTAAAGGAAAAGGATAGTGACCGCAAAGTCATTTCTCCAATTCCTAGTTTACCAGAAAAATTGTAAAAGTTTCACATTTTTGGATATGCCACTCTTTTAATATCCGCCAAATAATTAATGCCACTCCCGTCATATAATATGTCTGAAATAGAACTAATGCCCTCACACATTTTTAACATATTATCCAACCCTGCTTTGTAGGCTTCTGCTTCTTCTAATGTAGGAAAGTCCACCATCTCAGAACCAATCAAACCATCAGGAACATTTAAAGGTGTAATTATTTTTACATGAACTTCATACCAGTCCTCAAATACTACTTTTTGTTGTAACTCTTGCTCTTGTTGATTTCTTTCTGAATCAGCTTGATCTTGAGCAACATCTAAAAGTGCGTTAACTCCATTAAGAGTCATTTCTTCGATTTGTTGTGCGGCTTTATCATTCATAATTTTTCCTTGTTTAAATTTTTAAAGTTTCTTTACCACTATAAAAATAATAACTTATTTTTGTTTATAAGTAAAGTTATATTTAACTTTAAACTAACATTTATTAATATTAAGGGGGGTATTAACACCAGTAAGGATGACAAATTCAGCAGTAGACAGTGCACGAACAACATACAAAAAAATAGCCACATAAAGTGGCTATAAATATGGAGAATTGATTTTTTAATGAAATTGTTTCGTGTTCATTTTTTCTAAAATTTTATCATAATAAACAGGATCAGCAAGACTACTGCGTAGTTTCATTTTTGAAAGTAAAAAATGATCCTCTTTGAATGCTTCGAGTAGTAACCGAGAATAAAAAGGCTCGTAGTTGTTATTCAATTTATAAGTAGGATCGTCTGTAGAAAGTTGACTTAGCAATCTAACGTGATTGTAAAGTTCTTTCATACTAATAGGTTGGTGGTTATTCATGCGAGAAATTACAGAGGTATAAAGCAAATCAAAAACCTGTGGGTTAGTGAAGTGAAAATCTAAAAATGCAAAAATTGTGTCGGTTTGTTTTTTAGTTAAACCTTTGTTGTCAAAGAACTCAACTTTGTCTGTGTTCTTAACATCTCTTTGAAAACCATCAATAGACTTTTTAACCTTTTTCCAAACTCGTAAACTTTCTTTCATTTCATTTCCTTGTTTTGTTAATGTAAGTTAATTATATAATTATTATTATATAAAAGTAAACTATTTATATACTAATTGTTTAAAAATTTCTATTTGTTTTTTGTTAAATTTTTTTGGCGTTTGCCGTACATCAATTTTTTGTGCAAAGTCATAAGGGTGTATTCCCAAATCTTTAAAATTTCTTGCGACATTCGTCGAGTCAGCACTTGCTAGTGGATAAATATCTCCAGACAAATTTAACATTCTCATGCCATGAAGCCAACAACTGCTGTTGCCTTTTTTTTCTAAAAAATCAAAAACTTGATCCATTCTTTGCCTCCATGCCTTTGAATTAACTTGCCAAAAAATTCCAGAGCTACCTATTGCAACTTTTGGAAATTCATTTACAAGTTCCCAGAGCCAATCCAAATTTA
>Ga0181393_1000771_pt1 | contig 11890 bp, 14 predicted proteins | sample 16SPOviralmetaG_FD_130122 | JGI IMG/M metagenome (GOLD analysis project Ga0181393, IMG submission 130122) | Marine viral communities from the oligotrophic San Pedro Time Series (SPOT) site, San Pedro Channel, CA, USA - 16 SPOT_SRF_2010-10-21 | ecosystem: Environmental > Aquatic > Marine > Strait...
AGTTTTGCCAGTACGTCTTGCATGGTTCTATTCCTTTTTCGCGAATTCGTATTTGCGGGTTTCTAAACCTTTGAGCATGTTTTCGTTGTAAGCATCGCCAAACACTTCTTCCGTTTTAACATTGTCCGCATCTTTATAGTCCGCATCCTCTAATTTAGAAGTATACTCTTCGTCTCCTTTTAGAGACTCTTCGCGAGCAATTTCTTCAGGATGGTTTTTGTTAATGACAACAAGGTGTGGTGCTTCGCAGCAACCTTTTTGTGTTAGATACTCATACAATTGATGAGCAGTTACTGGATAGTTAACCTCTGCATCCATGATGTTTACTTCACTGTTGCTCAGTGTTTGAAAGTCCATGGGATGCTCCTGGATAGGAGTTTTCTTAGGCTTGCTTAGACTTTTTAGTTCATATTTTTCAAGTGCAGTTTCCAATGCATCAATACGGTCATTGTCTACTTCACCTGCAATTTTAATACGAAAACTGTAAGTTTTTTCGCTTTCCATCAAATAACTTGTAAAACTTTTCATTGTCACTTCCTTATAGTATATTTATGCTTTAAGTACTACTTTTTGTCTAGTATCTGCTGCAGCAGAGTGTTGCGATCAAGCACAACACCTTCGCCATCTGTGCTGACTTCTCCGCTGCTTTGTTGTTCTTTGGCTAGCCTTGCATCCAATGTTGCTTTTTTCAGTTGCAAATCTACCATGCGCAGTTTCTTGTTTACTTTATTTGCTTTTGCACTCAGTGCAGTGTCTAACATACGGGCGGCGTTGCCAAAAATTTCCCCACTAAAACGTGCTTCAACATTCATGCCCAAGTCCATGAGATCTTTGAATGTGTCTTGTGCAAGTTGTGCAATCTCATCCATTTCATTGTCACTGGTTTCAAGATCACGCACACTGGGTAGTGCTGCATCGATTTTATCTACCTTGGTCATTGCTGTTTCTATTTCTGTAACAGTCAATGGTTTTGATTCAACAGGCTCTACATTAACCATGCGATCAACAACATCTTCGCTGCTTTCTACATCAAAAAGTGATTCTAGTTTCTTTGTCATATTAATACTTATTTCCGTTTCTTGCCGTTGTGAAAAATGTCATTCTCTGTTACAATGCGGAACATCAACCCTTTATGTTTACACCATTTTGCTGCAGCCTCCCACTTGGCATGATTGATAGCAATAGCCAGTTTGTCATGTTTGCTTGTTTTTGCACCCAGTCTTGTTTGTGACTCTGGTTTTACTTCTATTAGTTCAGCACGTTTCTTACCGCCCTTGTCCTGATACACAATGAGAAAGTCTGGCACATAAATGCTCTGCTTGCCTGTTAGAGGATTGCGATAAGGTATTTGTATGCTTTCACTGGCCCAGTTTATCACACTAGGATGATTATCACAAAAGCGCATAAAAGCATGTTCCCATCCACTGCGGTAACGTGGCTTTTTTATGCCTGCATATTTTTCAGGATTGGCCATTTCGTATAGGCCATTAGCCCACTTGCCTCTTGCCATTATACTCGTATCTGTCGTTGGATGTTTGCACTTGGCTGTAGATTTTTACTGAATCCTAGCAGTCCATTGCCGGTTCTGCTTAGATTTAGAAATGCCGTGATACTTTGTTGTAAATTTGTATTATCAAACTGTGTGATGATGTCTTGTGGAAAAAGCCGTAATTCACTACAAGTAACAAGCACTGCACTGGTCAACGCACTTGCTGCTTCGAGATTGTTGTTGGTGCGCTGTAGAAAGAATGCTTTTACAACATCATACTGTTGCGGTTCTATTGTGATTTCTGTTTTAAAGTAGTCAGCAAAGTACTCGTTGATGCGCAGGTCTACATCATCTCGAACATCAGTAAGTGGAAGATTAATTGTTTGTCCAGTAACTCCACTAGCCACGGCTCCTGATGGATTGCTACTGCTGCCAGCACTAGAGCTTGTTCCGTATGCCATATTATTGTCCTTTTAGTTACTTATGACTAAAAGTCTTCGGTGGTTGTTGATGCCAAGTCTTGACTTTGTGTTTTAGGCCCAACACCAACATAAGGATCTACAGTGACACCGCTTTTGTTTTGCCAACTTGATAGTGCAGATGGGCTGTTTAGGTTTGTATATTGTTGTGTTGTGTCTAAGAGTTCTTTGCGTTTGGCTGTGGTTTGTTCTGCAGTCAATGGTGACACACCACTTGCTGCTTTGTTGAGACTGTCTTGTACACTGGTTATTTTGCCTTCTAACTGTAGTTTTTTGATAGCAAGATTTGCATTGTTCACAATAGGTTGTGGATCGTTTCTACTGTTGTAAATGTCACTCATTTTGCGTGGTTGTGCTGAACTGTTGTAATTTGTAGGCTGTACAATTGCGTTGCCAATGTTTAGACTGGTAGTTTGCTGTGCCACATAATTGTTATTGCCAATCACTGTGCTGTTGCTAGTGATGTTTTGGGGAATGTTCACACTTGGATTGTCGTTTTCTACACTTGGCAAACCTTGTAACACAGCAACAGGATCATCACCTGCTTTAATTTTGATTGCACTTGTTACCATTGGTGTAACTTCATTGAACAGACTTGTTGTGCCTAAAGTTTGATTTAGTTTGCCAATCAACTGGTCAGTACCGCCTGGCACAATACGATCCAGTTTATCCAAGGTGTTACCAAGTTGTCTAAAAATGCTGTCCTCATCAAACAAACTGCCAAATGGACCCAAGGTATCTATTTCTGGACGTATGTTGCCCAACGGACTTGGAGTTTTATCATAGTGTAGGTTATTGAGGAATGTTTTAGGATTACTATCATCTACAATGCCGCTGCCGTACAACACAGTTTCGTACTTGATGGTCATTGAGTGTTCCATTGTTTCAAAATTACCTGCAGTGTGTGTAGGATGTTGGAAAGCACTGATTATAGGATTTACTAGTGTATATTCACTGAACTTGCCATCAAATAGTGTGTACACTTGTATGGAACTAAAAAACTTTGTGTTGCCATTTGCATAACCAAATGCAGTGGCATTTCTTGCTGTGTATCTGTCACGGACCTGGAAATCATTAGTAGTATATGTGCTATCTAAATAATAATGCGTGACATAGTTGTACCACATTTTTAGTACTAGTTCTTTTGCATCGTCATGAAATGTAATACGAGTATCACCATACTCTATCTTGTGTTGACTGTATACACGTTTGTTGTATTGATTGTGATCTTGTACATCTATAGTGTACGCAGGTAGATCTACGCTTTTTACCATCAATGGTAATTCAATTTTATCTTCATTGGTGAATCTATTTGCCACATCGGGTGCAAAGTTGAACACACAAAGATAAAGTGCTGAAAGTCTTGGATGCAGAGCATAAGCATTGGCCCTGAAAGTCCGAGACGCATGATCATAGTCTCGGAGGTAATTGTTTTCTGGGCCCATAGGCTTAAGGAAATTGTTGATGTTACTTGTTAATGCCACCTGCTGATGTCCCTATTAGCCGGTGATAGTTACGCCGGTTCCTCTTGGTACGCTTGCACCTACACCCTGTCCAAGTGGTGTTTGTACAGCATTATCAAATCTAATTGTAAGAGCAATACTTGCTGGATCATTGGTTGCATAGTTTAAGTCACCATAGTTTGCACCCGATACATAACATCCATACATTTCCCAAGTTTCTAAGACGTTTGGTGTGCTTGCGCCGTTGCCGCCATCAAGAATATCAAACTTCATGATAAACTTGTAGTCAATGCCTGAACTTGCTGCTGCCTGCTCCATGAAGTCAAATTGCTTCTGAAGTTGCTCACCTACAAGTTTTGATACATTACCGTTTACATCATCTCGCAAGTTGACTGTCAAGTCACTCCATGTGTGCTTGCCAGCAAGTTTAACCATGCTGTTGTACACTGGAATTTCAATAGCCTCAAATGTTACATCTGGACGTGTGATGTCCATAATCTGTTTTGTTAATTCTGTTCTTGGTGTTGATACACCAAAGTTGTCAAATACCGCACGGAAGCGATATTTAAGTTTTGGCATCAGCAAACCTTGGCTGCTGGCGCTCTGGTCGCTGTCTAGTGGGACAGTAAATTTACTAAGTGATGATACTGACATCAATCAATCTCCTTATTTCCTATAAAGTATTTATCGTTAAGTGAGCACAAAAAAATAGGGGGCAACAGCAAGACCATAAAAAAAGAGGGGCTAAACCCCTCTTTTTAGATATGTTATGAAGTGTTTTACTCGCTAAGTGCTGATGCAATGTTTCCTGCTGCAATCTCACCTGTGTTTTTGATGCGAATCGGAATAAAGATAAATTCCGCTGCCTTCACTGGTTCGATAGCAATATCAACATACAGTTCATTGCGATCAATTCTATCTGCTGTGTTGTTGGTTTCATCACACACAACCAAGTAATCAAACACACCACGCTTTGCAACAAGATCATTGAGAATACTTTCAATGCCTTCTTTCATTTCATCGCGTGTGATCTTATCATTTGGTTCAAACACAAAAGCGGCTGCAAAGTCTTGTAGGCTTCTGCGTAGGAAACCAACTAGTCTTGCAACATTGATGCGATCCAATGCACTTGTGCTTGCTGCACGAGTCTTGTTACCAAAGTTCATCAATCCATAACCATTAATGAATGTCATTGGATTGATACGGTTGCTATACAGTGTATCGCGTACACCTTCAGTGATGTTGTCTACAACAAACTCACCTGTGGCGCTGTTTACATAACCAATGCTTGTAACATTGTCTAACAAGCCGCGGCGTGTACCTGCTGGTGCAAACCAAGGAAACGCTTGATCGTCACTGCGGATAATTGTTCTCAACGCTGCATGTGAACTTGGTACTGCAACACTGTTACCACTCAAGTCATTTGTTCTACCACTTGGATAGAACACTGCCAAGTATGGATCACTGGTAACAAGTCCATCTTCACCATCCACTGTGGCTGCATTTGCATTTGTTGACCAGTTGCTGACTGCAGTTGAACCACTTGCAAGTCTCATTGGACTGTCGCCAACTACAAATGCTGTGTTTCGTCTGTCGTTGTTAAGTGTGACCATGTTAGCAATCAGTTCTGGAAATCCAGGTGCTGCAATCAAGTTAAATGCACGACTGTCTTCACGTAGATCAGTGCTTGAATCTAGGCTTGACTTCATTGCATTTGTAATGATATTGCGAACTGCTTTACGTCCCATGTATGGACTACCATCATCTCTGTTGCCACTTACTGTTACCCATGCATCCTTTTCAGTTGGAAGTGTTGGGTAAAGTGTTGTGTCACTGAAGTTAGTGCGTGAGAAGTAGTTACTGCGGAACTGCTTCACATTGTAACTGCTGCGACGTGTGTTGAACAACAGCATACCACGTGGATAAATTGTTGGATCTGGACGGTCAATATCAAGTACATCACTTGTAAGCAGTGTTGTAATTGTTGGCACTGTACCAGTAACAACATCTGTTGTTGTGTCGCCTATGAAACGTGCATCAGCAAACAGTATGCCATCTTCTGTGGTTTGATCTGTGTTATCAATCAACACCCACTGATTTTCACCACTCACTGTTTGATAGCGATAAATTTTTGGATAGTTATCCAAATCACTGCTGTCAATCCAAATATCACCTACAACCAATGCAGTTTCATCACTTTGTTGTGTAGGCTCTGTTGTACTAAAGATTGGACCTGCAGGACTGGTGTTGCTTAGATTAAATCCACGTGCATCACTTGTTACGTTCTGGTAACCTTTCCAAGTTGTACCATCATGAATCAAAATGTCTGCTTCAAACCCACCGTGATACCAACGCTGTAGATCACTTGGATCAGCACTTGGTGCACTTGCACTTGCGGTGTAAGTTGGTGCGACCCAGTTACTTAGAATTAAGTCACTGCTGTTACCTGCACGAACTTGTCCAGTTGTAATCGCTGTGCTAATGCCAGCATCAGCAAGTGGTGTACCACTTGTGTCTTTTAGCACAATCACACCGCCTAGGCTGTGTGTGATAACCAAATTACCATTGCTGTTTACACTTGCACTTACACTGGCTACCCCAGCACCGTTGATGTCACTTGCCAAACTTGCTAGTGTTGTGCCACTTGTTGTGACACTGACTGCAGTTGAAAGTGTTGTGCTGTTTGCAACACTGGCTTGGATAGTGAATGTTTCACTGCCAGTGATTGGGTTTGCAGCGTTAATTGTACCAGTAACGTTTAATGCGCCACTTGCAAACCTACGGAAAATTTTGTATGTTACAGTGTCATTGTCACTGACATCATACTGTACATAATAAGTACCAACTGCAATTGCTTTACCGCCGGTGCTGTCTAGTGCTTGTAGTGCATTTTCATCGTATTGATAAAGATTTGCACTTACACTTTCAAATTCTGCAGTAGTGCTGTTGTACACACTGATATCAAAATTTGCACCCAAATTACTTGCTGTGGTTTTCACCCATACACTACCACTTGGACGTGGTGTTGTATCTGTTGACTTAAACTGTGGTACAGTGTAGTGTGGGTCTTGTGCAAGCAATGGACATGCATATGTGCCTGCGGTCAACCCTGTTGCACTTAAAATTGTGCCACTGCCATTTGCAAGAATGATCTTGCCATCTGTGGTTGAGCCATTACTAGCAGCACTGCTTGTGGCAAAAATTTCAATTTTGTTGCTAACTACATCTGCAGTAACACCTGTGATACTTGCACTGTTGATGCTTGTCTTTAGTGCTGTGACAGTTGTGCCACTTAAATTGACAGTTGTACCATTGATTACAATAGAGTCTGCGTTTGTAAGTGTTGGACTGGCTGTAGTACTAGTAATTGCTGGCCAACTTGTCTGCCAACTACTACTGCCCACTAGCACCCATGCATTACTGCGGTTCTTGTAGTAAACAGGATTTGAAGTGTTAGTTGTTACAACTGCATAGTCGCCAATTGCTCCAATTGATGTTTTTGGTATACCACCATCCAAATCACTAGTACTTGTAATCACTGTTGGAATTTTGTTAGTAAAAGCACCTGTGCTTGCACTAAACTGGAAGATACCCCAGCGTGTGTCTGTACCTACATCCAACCAAATAGTACCGTTACTTGGTGCTCCTGTTGGACGACTTGCACTTGGTGCCAACTCGCCTAGATCAACATCTGCGCGGATGACATATGCTCTGTTGCTGATGCCAAGCAAACTGTATGCTGCCAACAATCCGTATTCATTTAATTCATAACCATGAATTGGTGTGCCTGCTGCACTGTTGTAGAAACTTGGATTACCAAAAGTTTCTGTTAGTTCGCGCTGGCTACTTACTAGGAAGGTGTTACCAGCGTTTGCCGCTGTTGTGCCTGTTGCAGTACCAGAACCTGAACCTTTTGTTTTGTCTTGTGCTGTTGCAACAATGATAGCAGGTACACTGCCTTGTTGAGTAGCCACATATTGACTCTCATCTGTTACTGTTACTTCAACACCTGCTGAAATCAATGCCATGTTCAAATCCTCTCAGAGTTTAGGTATATAATTCTATTATGTTATTTATCGTACAACACCAAAAACAACCTAAAAACTTGTTTCCCTTTAAAGGTGTGTAAATAAAGTATGCAACGACCAATGTGTGAACAGTGTGGACAACGTCCTAAGGCAGTAAATTACTACAAAGGTGATACTGTATACTTTAGGAAAAAATGTGAGCAATGTTTGAAAGAACACAAACCTATTAAACCACTGTGGGTCGATAGTGGTTACAAACTCAAACGTGTTTGCGAAGCATGTGGGTTCAAACCTGTGATGAGATCACAAGTCACAGTATTTTACATAGATGGAAATTTAAAAAATGTTGCTGCTGTAAATCTCAAAACTGTGTGTTTGAATTGTAACGCAGAACTTATCAAAACCGGGTGGGCAAGAGGCGATTTAACACCTGATCTCTAAGATCATCAATGGTGCTGTCATTTTGCACTACCAAGTCTTTTTTAGACTTTATCCACTTCCATTCACTGGCATGAACAGTTGGCTCAACTCCTGTTGATTCATATTCTATAAGCCATTGCGGATCTGCGCCACGTTTTACTTCCCAAACTTGACCGCCAATATCTCGAATCATATCAACTTCGTTTGCAAAACGTACATCAGGAATAACATAGTTTTGTTCTGGATTGTCTAGTATAGTTTTTTTAAGTAGGCTTACCCAGACTCCATCATAAAACCCATCACGCATGCAATCAGTACCAAATAACTGAAGCACCACGCGAGGAGTGACTTCCATTTGCGTTTCATCACTCCAATAGTTGTCACGTTGTTCTCGCCATTGTCTTGACTCATTGGTATCTCCTTCCAGCATTGCTCTATCCCATCCAAAGATTTCTGCTACTCCATCTTTGAGTTTGTCAGCAAAACTTATTTTTACAAATCCTTGTTCTACAAGAATGTCACCGACTGTGCCTTTTCCGCATCCTATCAAACCACAAATACCAACTATCATAGATATTTCTTTACCTCTTCAGCCCAAGCAATTTGTCCTGTGTGTGTCAAATGAAACCCATCTTCTTGCATAAAGTTATTGTGTTTTCCAAACTCATATGGTGTGACAGGTATGTAATTTGTTTTGTTTATACTATCCCAATATGTTGTGTCGTAACATTGACCCAACAGATGCTCGTGTTCTGTTTCTGTAAATATATTATATATAAAAGTCCATCTAAAGTCAATATCCAATTGTTGCAAATAACTAACTAACATCACAATGTGATACATGTTTAAATCACTAAAATAAGTTTTACTGTTTGATGTGTACTGTGTTTTAAACACATGTTGTATGTGCTGATTGGTGTGAGTGTTCCATGTACCGCCTAGTCCTCCGCTTTGCAACAGATGCACATCGCTGTAAGGACCAGCATCATAGCCTACAGGAAAGTTAAAATAATATTCAGGATCCACTGCATCTGCAGGTGTTGGAATACTGATTCTGTTTAATCCAGTAAACATTACAAACACATTATCAAACTTATTGTTTATCAGTGCGTGTATGCCAGTTCTTGTAATCCATTCATTGTCTACACCACCTTTGGCATACACTCTGTAGTCATCAAAAAGTGTATCATGCCATGAGGCCTGATCAGTGTCAGTGTAACTGCATCCAAGTATGAGTGTTGTCATTTAACCTATTATGAATGATATTGGATCTGAACCATCAACGTAGTTTTTAAGCTCTTCGTCCAGGGCCAGCATTTCTGTTTGTGCTTCTGCTTTGAGTGTATCACCGTTTAGACTTGTGCCGCCTTGTGGGCCTGCAATTGTGGCAAACTTTGACCTTGCTTCGCCCAGTGTGAATTTTGCTGTTGCTAGTGCATAATCTTGGATCCAAGGCTGTGCTTGTCTGTCTTGTAGCAACTGGTTGTCTGGCTTGACATTGTACACCCAAAGAATCATTGTTTCACCACTGGCATTGAACTTGCGTAGCAGTGTGATCACTTTAGTTACAGGATTGAACGTAAAGTTAATGAACCCGCCAAACATTTTAGCACTGAGTTCTTGGTACTGATAAAACATTTCGTATGTGGCTTGTCCGCCCACACGTCCTGCTTGTATAAGGTAAGTGTTCACATAGGCTGCTTCAAACGGTTCAAAACTGCTGGCATTGTCTGAATTTGATCCGCCGATGCTGCGGCGAAATACTTGACGAACATCTTCAATTTCTGAGGGTAGCACATACTCTTGTTGATTTTCAACAATCTCTAAAAACACATATGAACTTTCAACACTGTTGCCTGCACGTTGACGATAGCGTCGTAGGCTTTGATTGATGCACATATCATAGTGTGATGGATCAAGTTCTACATCAACCATGTCTCCGCCTAAGCGAAAATAGATATAATCTCTGATGTCATTTTTGAGTGTTGTAACGTCTACAGCCATAGTGATTCCTTGTGCAATATATTATTTATCGCTATTTAACTGCTTTAAGGATCACTGTTTGCTCGTTGAATCTACCATTCATCTTTGTTTCAACACCTTTGATGTTGTCTAAAAACTTGCGCAACTGTACTTTACCTGCCTTGTTGAATTCTGGCAATTGCTGTTCAGGTTTACGCAGTGTTTTTGCCACGCTTTGCTTTTCATCAAAGAACTGCAGTGTTGTGCCTTTTACTTGTAGTGTGGCATGATCCTCTGCAACATACTTGCCAATCTTGCGGGTCTTTGTGTTAAACACCCACAACTCTGTGGCGCCAATGATATCCACAGGATTGATACTGGCTACTTTATACTTTTCGTCAGTTACGCAATACTTGATTTTTGCAACCAACTTGTCAGCACTCTTAGGCTTGGGGGTGCGTGTCTTGCGAGTTGCTTTGCTTTCTGCTGTAATAAGATCACAAGCACCAACAATGCCTTGGAACAGTGCTACACCACGTTTGATTGCTGCTTTGTTCAAGTGTGCATAACCTTCACGCAAATCTTCTTCTTGTTCACGAGCAGGTTGTTGTAGCATTGTATATTCTGCAAGCGGGCCTTCATAGAACGCACGGATATGTCTTGCATGTGCTTGATTGACATTTAGTGTACGAAACAGTTTAACAGCATCCAAACCTTTGAACTTGTCTGGATTGTTGATAAAGTCATCAACTGCTTCTTCAATCTCAGCAATGATATTGCCGCTTGCTTCCTTGATACGCTCTTGGATGCTGGGCACATAAACATTTTTAGGCTTCTCTGCTTCTACTGCTTTGATCTCTTGTACAATAGTTTTGCCTTTTTCAGCAAGTCTGTCAATAAAAAACCCTTCCATCCAATGCACAGTATCTTCAGGTACTTGGTCTGCTTTACCATTGTTGATGTAATGACAAAATGCTGCAACATGACTGTACGCAATTGCACTATCACTGTTCTTTAAGATAGCCTGCGCAGTTCCTTTATCATACTGCTTTTTGACATACTGCTTGATGATAGGCATATATTCTTTTTTGTCTACATCAAAGTGGAAAAAATCCTTTGCACGTTTGTAGTCATCCAACGGTGCAGCACCAGCGCCAGTGGTTTTACGGCGAGCCTTGGGTGCTTTTTTACGCTTGATAGGTTTACCTTTAAGAGCGGTTAATGCCATCTTTTAAAAACTCCATTTCCATTTGTGTTTCGAAGATACTTATATCAACTTGTTTGATTTCAATCATCTTTTGAATCAAGTCAAGTGTAAGATTCTTACTTACGTCATTGCGAACACCATGAGCAATTGTCTCAAGGTCTTCGATATCTTTTAATAGTTCATGCATTACACAACCTTTCCGTTAGCAATTATTGAGGACATCATTAGCCTTGCTTGACGCAGCCGACTTTCTAAATGTTTAATAACTTTAGGATTTTGGACTTTACGAGCTGCTTCTTCCATTAACCAATGCGGAATAACACGAAGCATACGTTCAACACTTTCTATTTGCTTTTCTCTAGGCATAGAAATAACGTTTCTTCTGTATTGTGCATTTGTAATTGGCTTCGACATTTGTATCTCTCCGTTAACTTCAACTTACTATATTAATATAGCACAGTTACAATATGCGTCAACCTAAAAAAATGCCAAAAAAAGTAAAAAAAAGTGAAACACACAGGTTGACAGACCATATAAACCTGTTATTATATATGTATAGTTAGAAACAAGGAGAGAGTAAATGGCTTATATTGATACAAAAGATGTTAAAGCAATCCGTGAAGCACTTAAAGCAGAGTTTGGTAAAGACTTTAAATTCAGTGTAACACGCGAGCATTACAGCAGTGTGCGTATTAGTATTATGAGTGGTGTTGAAAACTTCTATGATGGTAGCATGGACAGCACTGACAAGTACAATGGTCGTGTTAGTGAGTTTGATGGCTATGAGCAGATCAATCATTACCATACACACTTTTATGGTAAGCATGAAGCGTTGTTTACTA